>LXNJ01000908.1_pt1 | contig 18825 bp, 14 predicted proteins | sample 809081 | NCBI WGS metagenome assembly LXNJ01 (sample SAMN04870510, study PRJNA318959) | sponge metagenome | biome: sponge; feature: marine sponge reef; material: water | host: Petrosia ficiformis | place: Greece: Milos, Mediterranean Sea | collected 2013-05-29 | depth 5-7 m
AGCCGGTACTCCCGGATTACCATCGCCAGCACCAGCACGGCTTCCAGCATCGCAAAATTGCCGCCGAGGCAGATCCGGGGTCCGGCGCTGAAGGGCAGGTAGGCGTATCGGGAGCGTCTTTCCGTCTGCTCCGGGGTGAACCGTTCCGGGTTAAACGTTTCCGGGTTCTCCCAGAGGGCCGGATGACGCTGGGTGATATAGGGACTCACCAGCACGAGTGACCGTGCGGGGATGCGGTACCCGTCAATCTCGTCGTCGGCCGCTGCCTCCCTGACGATCACCTTGATCGGTGGATAAAGGCGCATCGCTTCCTGGAACACCATCCGGGAGTAGCTCAGTTCATGGACGGACTCCATGCCGGGCAGGCGCCCGTTCAGGATCGAATGCTGCTCCGCCCACAGCCTTTCCGCCGCCTCCCGATGTCGATCCAGCAGGTACCACGTCCACGTCAGGGCGTGCATGGTCGTCTGATATCCCGCAACGAACAGTGTGACCAGTTCGTCCCGCAGTTGCCGCCGGTCCATCCGGACACCGGTTTCCTCGTCGCGGGCGTTCATAAGTACCGACAGCAGATCCTCCTCCCCGGGATGGTCGCGCCGCTCGTCGATGCGTTCGTCGATGTACCGGTGGATATTGCGGAGGCATTGTCTAAACCGGCGGTTCGCGGACGATGGCATGGACATGGGTAACGCGATCAGGTCGGCTGAACGACGGTCGATGAACCCGACGCAGTACTGAAACGCCTCGTCGATCCGAGACGTCTCGTCGTTCAGGTCCCTGCTGAAGAGGATGCGAACGATGATATTTCCCGTCAGGCGTGCCATCTCCTCGTCGACCTGAATTACGCGTCCGCCATCCGCCAGGGGTACCCATCGCGCAAGCATGTCGGTGATTGTGCTCACCATCACCTCCATGAAGCGCACCGTGCCCACGGGCGTGAAGAACGGCTGCATGATCCGGTGCTGGCGTTCCCAGAGCTCTCCCTCGCTGGTTATCAGTCCCTCTCCCAGCAGCAGCTTCTGGTCGTCGTATCCGTAACCCTTGAAGTAGGTGCGTCTTCCATGCACGAGCACGTGTTCGATGTGCTCCGGGCGGGTGACGAGGTGTACCGTCTTGCCCCTGATGTTCAGCCGGACCACGTCGCCGTACCTGGACCAGGCATCCATCAGATACCCGATGGGGTCCTTCCGGAACGGAAGGACGCAGCCCAGAAGCGGGAGCCCGCGCGGTCCGGGGGCGCGACTCACGGCGGCGGATGGATCCGGCATGACCTTATCGACCCTCGTACGAGTTGCCGTAGCGGCGTACCGGCTTCCGATCCTGCCCTTCGCCTTTTGCCGCGGAGTTCATTTGGGGATTTCGGACGTCAGGATACGGGGTTCTCCGGCGGTGATGAGTACGTTGTCCTCAATGCGGACGCCGCCCACCGGCCGCCAGGGTTCCAGTGCGTCCCAGTCGACCATTCCGGAAAAGCGTTCGCGCCGCTTGGCGTCGTCGAGCAACGCCGGCACGAAGTACACACCCGGCTCGACGGTCATCAGGAAGCCTTCCTCCATCGGCAGATCTACGCGCATCCGGATGCCGCAATAGACGCTGACTTCGCGCCCGGCCGCGAGGCCGCCCACGTCCCGCACGCCAAGGCCGACCATATGGCCGACGCCGTGGGGCAGGAAGAGAGAGATGGCGCCGCTTTCGAGGAGGTCGTCCGTTTTGCCCCTCAGGATGCCCAGGTCACGCAGCCCCCGGGCGATAACGCCGGCAGCGGCCCGGTGTACTTCGTGCCACTCTACGCCCTTCCGGCAGGTGGAGATGGCTTCCAGCTGAGCGGCAAGGACGAGGTCGTAGACGGCCTGCTGCCTGGGTGTAAAACGGTCTCCGGCGGGGTAGGTGCGGGTGACGTCGGCCGCGTATCCGGCAATGGATGCGCCGGCGTCGATGAGGACCAGGTCGTCCGGTTCCACAATCCGGGCGCCGGGTTCAAAGTGGAGTACGGCCGCGTGGGTACCCGCGCCCACGATCGTGTCGAAGGCGACGCCGTCGGCGCCATGCCGGAACATCGCGGCTTCCAGTTCAATGCGGATCCGGCGTTCGCTGATGCCCGGCCGGATGGCGTCACGGGCGCTCGCATGGCCGGCCGCCGTTGCCGCGGCCGCTCGTTCGATCAGAGCGACCTCGGCGGCGTCCTTCCGGCGGCGGATCCCGTCAAGAGATGCCTGAAGCGCCGCCGCCAGTTGAAGATCGCTTTCGACATTGTCCACGGCGGCGCCAATGACCGCGACGGGGCGGCCCGGACGTTGATCCAGCCAGCACTGAAGTCCGGCCACGTCCTCGCCCTCGACAGTTTCCGTGCCGCCTTCCCAAAGCCGTTCGGTTTGCGAGACCGGCCGGATGAAGTGTCTCCAGCCGTCCTGCGGGTCGTACACGAGTACGCCGCCCCAGCGTCTCGAACCTGTGAGCCAGTAGTACTCGGGGTAGGGTATGAACGGATAGGTCTGGTCCTGTCCGCCCGGAATCTGAACGGGCTTTCCGGCGCCGAAGAGCACGATCGGCGGATCGTCGCCAAAGACGCAGGCCGCACGCTTCCGCCGGCGATCCAGCACATCATTCTCGAATGGGATCATGGTATCTTCTCAGATCACCTTCCGTGTTGCCCCTTCGCGACTGAAGATCAGGTTCTGGACGATGCCCTCGGAATAGTCGACCGGGATGACGTTGGCCGGAACGAAGCCCCGATTGAAGAAGGCCGTCTCGATCTTGCGGGCCATGTCCTGGAACATATAGACTTCGATCAGCACGGTTTTCAATCTGGCATCCTCAAGCGTCCGCGATGCGCCGGCGACAATCCTGTCCTCGATTCCGTCGACGTCGATCTTGATGTGGGTCGGAAACGGCAGGCCGAATCGACCGGTAAGGTCGTCCAGTGACACGGCCATCGTACCCTGCCGGTTCTGCGGCTCGAAGGGCACGGCGCCCTGCGTTACGGGTTCGCCCAGCGCGTGGAGTGCGGCGCCGGGGGCGAAGGTTTTGGAATAGAAATGCTGGATGGCCGTGCGGTCCGATACGGCGATGGGGTAGGCCGTGACAACGTTCGCCAGGCCGTTCAGCAGGATGTTCTTGTTGAGTTTGGCGTGGTTGAGGGCTTCCGGTTCAAAGGCGAGGATCCGTGCCTGCGCGTTCAGTTTGCGGCCGGCGTAAAGGGCGTATTGGCCGATATTGGCGCCGACGTCGTACATCGTCTCGCCGGGTTGGAACCAGGTGTCGATCCAGTCCAGGGTGTCGGGTTCTTTCTCATTGAAGGAATTCGCCCGCCAGAGTTCGTGGTTTCTGGAGTCCTCGCTTTCACCGTCTGTTTCAACGTCGATGAGGATGGCCTGGTCCCGCACGTTGCAGGTTATGGTCGCGCTCAATTCTGATTCCTCAAAATGGTAGTTTTCTTATCCGGGTCATTGTATTATGGTTACGAAAATAACCCGGTTTGCAGGGGTCGGCTTGAAACCTGCTCGTGCCTGTGTCCGGTGATGCCGTGAGATAGAGTCGCTGCCCGCATGGTGTACGGTACACGACGTTCGGTGCCTGCGAACCGTCGTGACCGTGCAGACCGGGAATGCCAATATGATACGGAATCAGACCGATTATGCAACGAGCGTGTATGGCCAGGGCGTGTGACGTGTACGGGATCGGCAATGCACTCGTGGATATTCAGTACCGGGTAACGCCCGAGTTTCTCGCCCGCGCGGGAATTGAGAAGGGCGTTATGACGTTGATCGGAGAGGATCGGCATCACGAACTCCTCGAACACCTGGGCAACGACGTCCTGAAACGTTCGTCCGGCGGGTCCGCTGCGAATTCGATGATCGCGGTGGCGAATCTGGGCGGAAGGGCAACCTATGCGTGCAAGGTGGCGAAGGACGAATACGGGGACTTTTATCTCCAGGACCTGGCGGCGGCCGGCGTGGCTTCCAATGGGTTTCAGGGCGAGGGCATTACCGGGAAATGCCTGGTGATGATCACGGACGACGCCGATCGCACGATGAATACGTACCTGGGCATAACCGGAACCTTCGGGCCGGAACAGCTGGAGCCGGATGTGATAAGAGAGAGCGACTATCTTTACATAGAAGGGTATCTGGTGGCCTCGGACGATGGGTTCGACGCGGCGGTGGCCGCCCAGGCCGTAGCACACGCGGGGAGAACCCGGGTGTCGTTGTCGCTGAGCGATCCGTCCATTGTAGCCGCGTTCGGAGACCGGATGCGGGCGCTCGTGGCCGGCGGGGTGGATCTGCTTTTTTGTAACGAGGCTGAAGCGCGGGCCTTTACGGAAACCGGCAACGAGAATGACGCTTGCTCCGCACTGGAAACGCTGGTTGGCGCATACGCGGTGACGTATGAGGCCAGAGGCGCCGTCGTGTGGCACGGAGGCAAGCGATTCCATTCACCGGGCTTCAGCGTTGACGCGGTGGACACCAATGGCGCGGGAGATATGTTCGCCGGAGCCTATCTGTTCGGGATGACCCACGGATTGGATGCGGCACAGTCGGCAAAGCTGGCGAACTACGCGTCGATGCGCGTGGTGGCGCAGTACGGTCCACGGCTGGATGAATCGCTCGACGGGGAAATCGAACAGATTCTGTCAATGTAAAACCGGGCAGGAGAGAACATGCCCGGATTGAAATGATCAGGATGGTGGAATTGCCGTCCCCTTTTGGGGCGGCTTTTTCATGCGCTCGCTTCACGTGCGGCCGGAGCGTTTCGGAAACCCGACATGGCCAGCGTGACTGCAACAACGATCAGGGCCGCGGCGGCGCACGTCGTCCCCACGGCGAAGGGCGCGCCAAAGTGTTCGGCCAGCGCGCCCGCGCTCAGGCGGCCCGGCGGCCCGGTGCCGATTGCAAGCACGATGCCGCCCATGGCGCGGCTGCGCATGTCGTCCCGCGCAGACAGCAGGACGATGGTGCTCTGGAGAAGGCCGAAGGCCGCGTGACCGATGCCTGAGAGGACGAGAAGGCCCAGCGACAGATAGAAGTCAATGGACATTGCAAATACAACTACGGCGGCAGCCATCAGAAACGAACCGGCGGCGTAGAGCCAGGTTATTCCAACACAGCGGCGGAGCCTGCTCACCATCCAGAGACCGGCGAACGCGCCAACCCCGTTGGCGGATGCGAGTACACCGAAACCGACCGGGCCCTGATTCAGAACATCTCTCGCAAACACGGGCAACAGCGTCTGGTAGGGAAAGACCAGGAAGTTCATCGTAATTGTAATGAGCGTGACCCCCAGAATCGGCGGGTTGCGGCGGATATAGCGCAGCCCTTCCACCGTCCGGGACCAGTAGGAAGCCTCAGTCGGCGTTTTTTCGAGGACAGGTTGTCTGGAGAGCCGGAAAAGGATCAAAAGAGAAGCCAGGGCAATCCCGGTCAGAATCAGAAAACAGCCAAGGGGCCCCAGGGTCGCGTAAAGGGCGCCGCTTGAAAAGGGCCCGGCAACCCGCGTGATGTTCTGTGAGATGCCCTCGAGGAGCATGGCGTCCATGGTTCGCGCTCGGCCAACCAGGTCGGGCAGCAGCGATCGTCGCGCGGTCCAGTCCACCGCCCAGGTGGTTCCCATGACCAGCGCGGCGACGGCCAGATGCCATACGGCCAGACGGTCGGCGAGGATAATCAGGGCGATCAGGAGAGAAACGACAAGGTTGACGACCTGTGAGAAGATAATAATCTTCCGTCGGCCGAACCGGTCGGTGAGGGGTCCGGAGACAAAGCCGACCAGCAGCAGCGGGGCCATGCGGTAGAAACCGATCAGCGACACCTGCCATGCCGAGTTGGTCAGTTCAAGGACCAGCCAGCCCGCCACGATGATTTCCATCCACATGAACTGCCACCAGAGGGCGTTACTGGCCAGCAGCCGGCGATAGTCGGGGTTGTTCAGCGGCGTGAGCGCGCCGTGAAATCGGGGTGGGGATTCAGAGGGTCCTTCGGATCGTTGGGGCATGGAGGAATTTGCTTTAGATGCAGAGATGCACCGAATGAATCAAAACGGGAAGATAAACCTGCCGAGTTGACTCGGACAAATCAACTGGAAACTACCTGTTTCCCGAAGGCGCCGGCAAAGATCAGGAAATCGCTGAAACCGACGCTCCCGTTCCCATCCAGGTCAAAATGGGCTTTGAAATCCGCATCACCCCGGTTCAATCCGAAATGTTGGGCGAAATGCACGAAATCTCTAAACCCGACGGTCCCATCACCATCGAAGTCTGCGGTCAGGCCGCCCTGTTTCGAAAACCTCAAGACAACAGGATCGGCGAAGACTTCGAATTTTCCGGATCGCCTGATACGTGCATATCGCAGCCGCATTTGACCTCTTTGAAAAGTATCGGATACACTAAAACGAACCGTGCCGAGTTTTGCGGACGGCTCAGCGATTTTTCCGCCAAACGACGCCGCCATCACTTCAACGGAAGAGGGATCGGAGGGATAGTAGGGCCCCGGTGAGTGTCCGTTGGGAATGTCGTCTCCAATATCGAAACCCGTATATGCGAAGGATTGCGTATCAGAATCAAACAACGCGCGAAATCCTATCGCATCCTTAACCTGCCGCCCGTGAATTTCGACGGTAATGGTACCATCTGAAGGCAAAGCATATACACCCTGGTTTTTCGGTGCATCGACGACAAGAGATAATGCAAAGGACGTGCTCTGGGAACGAAGCCCCTTTCCTGCGATCTGGAAACCTACAACCGGCGTATTGGAATCGTTGCTGTAAATGGTCACGCCGGCTGACAGATCCCCTGCCCTGTCTGGCTGGAAATGAAGCGCAAAATATCCGTTTTGCTTTGCTGGAATTGTTAGCTGCCTGGGCGAAACACTCACCTGTTCGTCGCTGGATGTAATATCTGCAATTGTCAGCAAAGCATCTCCAGAATTCGTGACGATGACGGTAAGGGACTTTGTACTGCCGACGTCGACGCCGCCAAAATCGCGCCGAGACGCATCCACCGCGATCCGAGGAACCGGGACAACGGGTTGCCGAACGCCTCGCGCGCGCAGCGTCACGTTGGTTTGCGGTAAATTGCTCAAAATGGTCATATCACCGGATCTGTCTCCCTCGATCCGTGGGGTAAATGTAACGGAAATCCTCTCGCTACGACCCGGCGCAACGGGAAAGGATGACTCAGAAAGGCCGAAATCAACGGATGGCAGTAGGATTTCCGCAATCACCAACGACGACGGACCCGTGTTGACAATGCCGAGATCCAGCGTCTGCGATGATCCCAATAGAACTGCACCGAAATCGAGCACGGTACGCGAAAGATTCATGACGGGTCTGCCACCGGGGGGAAACAGCGATAGGTCTAATCTCCCATAGCCATAAACATTATCGCGCCCGGCCTCACCCATATCGACCGTGGAGCCCACCAGTGCGTCATATAGGTTCCGCGCATTGTAATGGACGGGATCAGAGGATTTTAACAGGGCCGCCGCCCCGGCAACGTGCGGCGTCGCCGCAGACGTCCCAAAGTACCCATTGGATCCATAGCTTACGGTGAGTACACCTGCAGGCGCAACCAGGTCAGGCTTGATTCGTCCATCAAATGTCGGTCCTTGCGAACTGTACGAATCAATTGGTCCTGTCGTCCAGTTTTGATGAAACATTGCTCCCACAGTCAGCGCACCGCGCGCGTCCCCTGGCGTGCTTACGGATCCTGAAATGGATATAGGTCCGTCTAGATCGTGGCTCAGACTGATCAATTTAAAAAGAGTAACTCGAGCAGAAGATGCCCCCCAAATCGCAAAGCCATAGGATCCTGCTTCTGTAATCGTATAGACAAGATGTTCTACGGGTTTTGACTGACGTTGTTTCGTGTCACCTTGTGCAACAAGTTCGGTACTGCCATTCGTTTCGAATTTATAGAGCAGGAGGTCATAGTCTTGAGACGTCAGGGGCCATTCATTCCATGTCAACCATGCTTCGACTTCACTACCTATCTGAACCCTTCTTAATTCCACGATTTCACTGTCTTTATCAAAGTTGTGAAAACCATTTCCATCCGGGTCGCTTAATCGAACTGAGACTTGCTTTTGGGCATAATTTCCAGCAGAATTCACCCACAGGACGTTATTCTGAAAAGCATTATCAACAATTTCACAGGCAAGACCCGTGCCATCGCCAAAACCCGTTACCGGGAAGGACATCGATACCGTGACAATGTCGAGGCCCTCCTCAATTGCCGCGTCCTTGGCGTTTTCCCAACTGACCAGATTGTCTACCTTGTACAAGTGGATTTCAGCATCTGGAGCGATATCGTGCACAATTTCAGCGCAGGCTGCGCCGTGCACACTCTCACTTTCAGAAAGGTCACCCCTTTGGAAGATTCCCTGACCCGTAAAGTCAAAGGGATGTAGATTGGGCAGTTCTCCCCTATCCTGCAGTGATGGTACCCCTACAAATCCAGCGTCAATGACTCCGACCTTTATTCCCCGTCCCGTAAATCCCTCATTTGAATAGATTCGCGCACTAACGCGTTCCACGCCCTCACTCACAACGGCCTGCGTTTTTGGCTCTATGGGCAACCGCACGAATTGTACGCCGTCTACATGAGTCAGACTCTCGAGTGCTGCAATAGGCGCAGACACCTCCAATAGATGCCGAGATTGGGCAACAATGCTGACGCCCAGGTCGGACAGTGCCGAAGAGTCGATCCTCTCTGAAAGCTCCCCAGTGCGCGGCTCCAATACAACAGTGATATTTTCGCCAACGATTTTTGCAGCGCCATATTGTTTCGCCGTCGCCTCGGCCAGTGCGCGTTTTTGTGCCGTCCAGTTCTTTCGAATCCGGGCGAGCACACCCTCCAGTTTGGGTGGGTGCTGTTCCTTGACGTACTCAATCGGCGGCGATCCAAGAGCCGCGCCGCCATTATAGAGCAGGACGAACGCAGAGAATGCAAATCGGCAAATTGGTAATCTTGGCATAGTGATCAATGCTCACTATTTCTTGCCGAAGTTTTCAGAGAAGATAAGGAAATCGTCCCCGTCAATATCGCCATCATTGTCCATATCGCCCTTCAACGACGTCGAACCCGTGTTGCCTTGAATGGAAGCGCTGGACCACGTCGTGATACCCTGCCTGGACAACGTGCGAACAAGGCCACCGCCGCCCGCCGTCGCTGTCAGATCAGCAAGCAGCCTCTCCTGGTTATCCTGAATTCCCACATAGCCATTTACGTCAGAACTAACCACGAAAAATCCGAGAGTGCCATAGCGATTGCTTACTCTGAACAGCCCGTCATCTTCAGCGTTTGATCCTGCGGTAATAAGCTCCGTACCCGTCTTGGAGTTGACTTTCAATAACCCCTCTCCACCAACGTCCGTTCCCAGATACGCAATGGTCTTGTCGTTACTATTCGATAGCCACAGACGGCCCGAAATCTCACCAGTTTCAATTGACACCAGGCGTTTTCCCGATTTATTGTATAGCCACAAACCCCCGTTACCGTTAGTGCTTTCACCCAGAAAAGCCAAGTTCTCATTGCCGGTTTTTTCGATTCTGATCCAACCACCCGTTTCATCGGTTCTCAAACTGACCAGACGGTCTTCATTTCTGTTTTTTATATAGATTCTGCCATCTCCCGTTTCCGAATGTGATCCGAGGGCAACCAGGTTCTTTTCATCCTTGGAATTGATGTGGACCAATCCATTTCCGTTTGAAGCTGACGATCCGATATAGACCAGGTTCTTGTCCTCAGCGGAATTTACAAAGATAAGCCCACCGCCCGCAGTGCTGGGCCATAGTTCGACAACCGCCTGTCCGTCGCTGTTTACAATTTGCAGACCTGTTGCACGAATCACGCCTTGAGTCTCTGCCGCCAATTTTCCCGCAGCCTGCACCTCTGGATGCATTACGTCAGGTACGCCACTGTCGGGCGAGTCGGGAACGCTCATATTCGTACCAGGCATTGCGATGGGATCATTGACTGAATTCGCCTGAAACGGCGACACACCCTCTCTTGCGGCAACCGTGACAACCGTTACCAGCAGCAGACACAGCAAGACATTGAGATTGCGATAGCGGGTTATACGTGTCTCCAATCGGTTCAATCGTTGTTCTAACGGATTCATTGCCTATCTCCTATTGCGGCTTCGCATCGCTAAGCCGCAATCGAATAGTTGGAAGTGAACGCACGAGCGGGTTTGTCGTTTCAATCACTCCCCCCTTGAGGGGGAGTCGCCTGCCTGCGTCCGCAGGACAGGCAGGCAGAAGCCGAGCCGTTCCTCGACCCCCTGCCCTGAGCCTGTCGTAGGAGTTGTCCTGAGCATGCCGAAGGGGACGGCGAAGGCTGATGCGGTGGGGGGGTCTAGATGCCGCAGCAAGTGCAAGCAGCACAAATTAACATGTACACATCTTGCGTTGAAGTCTTACTGAATGGCCCAAATAGATAGGCCGCAAGACTCGGAAGAAACAAGCGTTTGCGGCCGTGAGAACTTCGGATTATTGAGATATGGTCTTTTCATACAAGGTGTCACTAACCGCTGGTTTTGCCGAAATTCCTCGCGAATGTGACGAAGTCGTTGAAATCCACGTCCCCGTCCCCGTCGAAATCCCCGATCAAACCGGTTGACGTGCCGGTATCCCCGACGGCGGCCGCTTCAGACGACCAGCGAAGAATCCGATCGTTCCCGACGGTTTCCGCCACGCCGTTGGCGTTCCCGTCGACAAAGGCCCTGAACCTGCCCCCTTCAATATTCACCACCCCGATGCCCGTCGAATCCGCCCCCATGGCGGCCACAACACGCTCTGACGCATTCATGAATCCGATGACACCGTGTCCATTTGCATTCGCGCCCAGTATCCCAATGGCTTTGTTGTCGCGGTTGCCCACAATTGCCAGGCCGTCTCCGTCCGCGTCGACGGAGAAGCCCGCGGCCGGTCCCGACTTGTTCCTCACGTCCAACCATCCATTGGCGTCCTCCGTGTCATCCGCGCCGATTGCCGCAACGATCCCGCCAGCCGAATTCGAGATACGAAGGGCGCCGTTACCGTTTTCGTCGATACCGAATCCGGAAACCAGCTCGTTATCCGAGTTGAACACCGCAACCGTGGCGTCTCCCGCGTTATCGAAAGCGAATGCGGCCGCCGAACCCGTTGCACTCCTCGCGTCGACCCATCCGTTGGCCTGTTCCGACGGATCGGCGCCCATGGCGGCCGTGACCCGACCCGCGGCATTGAGGATCCCCAGGGTTCCATGTCCGTTTGCGTCGACGCCCACAACGGAAACCACCGCGCCGTTTCTGTTCCCGATTACCAGCGAACCGTCGCCGGACTCATCCGACCCGAGGGCTGCGACGACTTCCCCGCTTGCATTGACGATGTGAAGGGTACCCACCCGCAACGTATCGCCGGCATCGATGATCTGCTCAGGAGCAATCTTGCTCAATACATCGTTGCCTGCCTCCGGTAACGGGAGGTCGGCCCGGTCCGGAGATATATCTCCAAACCGAACGTCACCTGGGGTCACGCCGTCTCGAAAGCTCATCGAACCCAGTTTTGCCGGAAGCAAGCTCCCAAACCATTCTGGTGCCTGGGTCAAAGCCGGCGCTGCGCTTAAGAGGAATACGACCAGCAATCCTGCAATCGCGCGTTTCTGCCAGTGTAACTTCACTTCCAACGCCTCAAGTCTTTGTCGTACATCGCGCTGATTCATCTGTTACCTCCGTCACGTAAATAAATCAGCTGGGTGAATCTTTCCTTTCGTGTCCTGCTAAGGCCCTTCGTCGCGCGGATGCCGTAGTTTTCTTGCAGGGAACGGTCGGAATGGATACCGGGCGAGCGCTTCTTCGTCCAGGTCGATGCCCAGTCCGGGTTCGGTGGGAAGGGTGACGTAACCGTTTTCGACGACGAACGGATCCACGGCGATTTCATTTCCCGCGGGTTCAAAATTGACGAAGTACTCGGTAATCAGAAAGTTGGGCATGCCGGCCGCGGCCTGCATCGTGGCGGCCAGCCCCACCGTGGTGCTGTTGTAGTTGTGGGGCGAGACCGCGACGTGGCACGGTTCGGCCATCGCTGCGATTTCCCGAAGCTCGAGGATACCGCCGCAGTTGCAGACGTCCGGATTGATGATATCGGCGGCGCGTTTTTCAAAGACGTCGCGAAATTCGGTCTTGGTGTAGAGTTCTTCTCCGGTGACAACCGGAATGCGGATGTTTCGTCTGGCTTCCGCGAGACCGTCGAGATCCCGCGACGAAACCGGTTCTTCGTACCAGAAGGGGTTGAATGGCTCCATACCGCGGGCAACGCGGATGGCGTGCGCCGGTGAGAGCCTGCGGTGCACCTCAACAAGGATGTCCACGTCGGGGCCCACGGCCTCGCGTACGGCCCCCACCCGGTCCACGGCGGTCTGCGCGTCCTTCTTGTCGATCATGCTGCGCCAGGGGCCCGGAAAGGGGTCGAACTTGAGCGCGGTGAACCCCCTCGCCACCACCGAGGCCGCCCGTTCCGCGAGTTCCCCCAGCCCCTTCCCGGGATCGTACCAGCTTCCCCATCCGTTGGCGTAGACCTTGATCCGGGTCCGGCAGGCGCCGCCGAGCAGGTTGTAGACGGGCTGGTTGAGCGCCTTGCCGACAATATCCCACATGGCCTGTTCAATGGCGCTAATGGCGGCGTAGAGATCCATCGCGCCTCGCTTGCTTGCGAAGTCCGTATAGGCCACGTACGTAAAATGCTTGATATCGAACGGCGATCGTCCCGTCAGGTAGCGTCCCAGTTCCTCCACGTGTATCCGGACGCTCCGGTCTCTGTCGTGCTGGGTGTAGGCCTCGCCCCATCCGTGGATACCAGCGTCGGTTTCCAGTTTGACAAAAAGCCAGTTCTTCGCACTGCCGGGGTGAACAAGAAAAGGCTTAATGCGCTCAATTCGCATTTCGCGAATGCTCCCTGACAGTCCGTTGAAAGCGTCGCTCTGCAGGCGAGGCCGGGTATGATGACCGATAGCAAGGCGCGCGACCGCGTCGAATCCGGTATTCGGGGAGGGAGCGCAACGCAATCATTCGGCCACAGTGACCGGACCTGGCCAGGATGGACTTTCTCAACGGGCTGCTAAACCACTAAATCATCAGGTCGCCGCCGTTGATGTCCAGCGACGCACCCGTGATGTAGGCGGCCTGGTCGGAGGCGAGGAAGGCCACCAGGTTGGCCACTTCCTCCGGTCTGCCCAGGCGGGGTATGGGAAAGCTTCGTGCATAGGCGCGTGTACGTTCTTCATCAATCGTACCGCGGACCATTTCCGTATCGATCAGGCCGGGGCATACGGCATTTACAGTAATGTTGTAAGGCGCAACCTCCCTGGCCAGGTGGCGGGTGAATCCCAGCACCCCGGCCTTGGCTGCGGTGTAATGTGCGCCGCCAACAGTGCTGATATTCTTGCCGGCAGTGGATGAGAAATTGACAATTCGGCCCCAACCGGCTTCTCTCATATGGGGGAGAACAGCCTTCGAGCAGAGAAAAGCGCCTTTGAGATTCACGTCGATCACGCGATCCCATTCGTCTTCGTCAATATCGATGACGCTGGTGGGAAACAGGATGCCGGCGTTGTTGACCAGAATGTGGACGGCGCCGAAAGAGTCCGCCGTCCAGTCGACCATGGCCTGCACTCCGGGCGCATCGGTGACATCCGCCTGAAAGTGAAAGGCCGTGGTGACCGACGACCTCAATTCTTCGGCCGTGCGTTCGGCGTTGGACTCGTCAAGGTCGTTCACGACGAGGTGAGCGCCGTGTTCCGCCAGCGTCCGGGCGACGGCCCGGCCGATCCCCTGCCCCGCCCCTGTCACGATGGCGACGTGATCCTGGAGCGGTTGATGCCGGGGCATATCCATGTGCGTGTCCTCTTGTTATTGAAGGTTGCCGCCGTTACGGCCGCAACTGCTTCCTGATCCGGAATCGAGGGAAAAGGGGCAGAGCAATGAGTCCGGGTTATACGACTCCGAGGGACCTGCCGACTTCCACAAAGGTGTCGACGGCGCGGTCCAACTGAGTTCGGGTGTGGGCCGCGGAGATCTGGACGCGGATGCGTGCTTCGCCTTTGGGCACCACGGGATAGCTGAAGCCCACGACGAAGATGCCGCGTTCGTTCATCGCCAGCGCCATGTGTACGGTCTTCTGTTCATTTCCGAGCATGATCGGGACGATGGGGTGCACGCCCTTTTCAATGTTGAAACCGCGTTCGCTCATTGTGTTCCTGAAATACCTGGTGTTTTGCATCAGGTTGCGCCGGTATTCCGGCCGCGTCTGCACGAGATCCAGCGCTTTCAATCCGCCAGCGACAATGGGCGGCGCCAGCGAGTTGGAGAAAAGGTAAGGGCGGGAGCGCTGACGCAGGTACTCGATGATTTCTCCCCGTCCCGTCGTAAATCCGCCCGAGGCGCCTCCCAGGGCTTTTCCAAGCGTGCTGGTCAGGATGTCGATCCGGTCTTCAACGCCGCAGAATTCCGGTGTCCCGCGCCCGTTGGCGCCCATAAAACCGGTCGCATGGGAATCGTCCACCATGACCAGCGCATCGTGGGCTTCCGCGAGACGGCAGATTTCTTTCAGCGGGGCGACGTTTCCGTGCATGGAAAACACGCCGTCCGTGGCGACCACCCGGAAACGGGCGTTTGCAGCGTCCTTCAGCCGGCCCTCGAGACACGCCATGTCCGCGTGAGGATAGATGCTACGCCGCGCCTTGCACAGCCGGATGCCGTCGATAATGCTGGCGTGGTTCAGCGCGTCGCTGATTATGGCGTCTTCAGGTCCGAAAAGGGTCTCAAACAGCCCCGCATTGGCGTCGAAGCACGACGTGTAGAGTATCGTGTCTTCCGTGTTGAGAAACCCCGAGATACGGTGTTCCAGGGTCTTGTGCAGGTCCTGGGTGCCGCAGATAAAGCGTACGGATGCCAGGCCGTATCCGTGTGCGTCCAATCCTTCAGCTGCCGCTTCCACAATCTCCGGATGATTGGCCAACCCCAGGTAATTGTTGGCGCAGAAGTTGATCGTTTCACCATCCGGGGTCCTGATCAGCGTATTCTGTGGTGTTACAATTTGCGTTTCCGTCTTGTAGAGACCGTTTTTCCGGATGGATTTCAGTTCGTCCTGCAGCCATGATTTCATGCCGGTAAAGGCCATATCGCGCGTCCCGTGGGTTTGGAGGTCGGCATCCTGACCTGCGACACCAAAATAGAAGATCCATCCATCGAAATCAAGCCGGATAAGCCGGGCATTGTCCCGAATCCGGGAAGTTCATTTCATCTTGACATCGATTCCGGCCCGCTTCATATTTGCCCGGCGGATCGGGAGGCGTGCCCTTGTTTTCCTGGCACGATTCACCCATTCCCTGAATGTCGCGGCGTAGACGAACCACGTGTTCGGCTGTTGTTTCGAAAGGCTTTCACAAATGTCCGGATTGAAGAAGATCGCGGCAATTGCGACGACGTACTATTCGCGTTCCCACGCAGACGTCATCATTACGAAGTTTATGAAGGGCTTTCCGTCGGACGACGGGTTGATACCGCCGCAGGTGGAGATCGCGTCAATGTACATGGACCAGGTTCATGAGAATGACGTGGGCCTCGAACTCGCAAAGGAACACGGCGTGCCGGTCTTCAACAGCATTCCGAAGGCATTGACGCTGGGTGGAGGGAAACTGGCGGTCGACGGCGTGCTGATCATCGGCGAGCACGGCGACTACGCCTGGAACGAAAAGCAGCAGCATATGTATCCGCGCCGGTTCTTCTTCGAACAGGTGTGCGGGGTATTTGCGACTTCCGGTCGGTCCGTTCCCGTGTTCAACGACAAACACCTGGCGTATGACTGGGTGAATTCAAAATGGATGTACGACCGGGCCGGAGCGCTTGAAGTACCTTTTCTGGCCGGGTCCTCGGTGCCGCTGGCCTGGCGGAATCCGTATCTCGAGTACGAATTGGATACGCCGCTGGAGGAAGCGTTGTCAATCGGGTATTCCGGCCTGGACTCCTACGGGTTCCACGCGCTCGAATTGTTGCAGTGTATGGCCGAACGCAGGCGGGGTGGCGAGACCGGTATCGTTGCTGTGCAGTGCTTGGAGGGTGATGCCGTGTGGCGGGCGGGAGACGAGGGGCGGTGGTCCCGCGAACTTGCCGATGCCGCGCGCGAACCCATTGAGGCGAAAGCCGCGGGGGCAATGGAAGCCCACTGCCCCGACCCGGCGGTTTTCCTGCTGGAATACGCCGACGGGTTGAAGGCCGCCACCCTGATGTTGAACGGATACACGCAGGGGTTCGGATACGCCGGCCGCGAACAGGATCGGGTGCGGGGAATGGAGGTGTTCCTGCCGGACGATCCCCACGCCCATTTCAGCTACCTTGGCCGGAACATCCACGAACTCTTCCTTACCGGCATGCCGCCGTACCCCGTGGAACGCACACTTCTGGTGAGCGGGGCGCTGGATGCGCTCATGGACTCCCGCCGCCGGGGCCACCAGAGGGTGGAGACGCCGCATCTCGATGTCCGGTACCGTTCGTACGAGCGCCTGCCGATCAGGCCCGAAGGACCGAGGCCGTCGGGTGCGAGTCTCGTTCCGATTGTGTCGGGGCGAAGCTGAGTATTGTCGGAAAAACAACCGTCCTGCAGGTTCGTTTCGTCGAGACAATGGCGCGACGGATTTCCAGGTGGAGGTCTGACTTTTGGCACTGAATGCGGCGGTAATCGGACTCGGCGTGGGCACGGGGCACATCACCGCCTACCGGGAAGCGGGCGCGGTGGTGACGGCGATCTGCGACGTCAACGAGACATTGCTGGAACAGGTTGGGGAGGAGCAGGGCGTGCGGCGCCGGTATACCGATTATCGCGCCCTGGCCCAGCAGGATGACGTCGACGTTGTCTCGATCTGCACGCCCGACCATTTGCACGCCGACCCGGCTGTTGAAATGATGGCCTCCGGGAAGCACGTGCTTGTGGAGAAGCCGCTGGCCACCACATTTGAGGATATCGAGAGAATCGTGCAGACGTCCCGCCGTACGGGACGGAAGGTGTCGCACGGTTGCCAGATCCGTTTCGATGAGACGTTCCAGGAGTTGAAACGCCAGGTCGAGGCGCAGGCGTTCGGCAGGCTGTTCTATGCGGAGGCAGACTATATATCCAACCACCTGAATCTGTTCCGGGAGGGATGGCGCGGGAGGCTGGGACGGCGTTATAATGCGGCGGCCGGCGGCAGCATCCATCCCGTGGACGTGATCCAGTGGATTGTCGATTCTCCGGCGGCGGAGGTCGCGGCGTACGGAAACGGCATATCCGCAGGATTGCACGGTCTGGACGTGACCGACTGTCTGGTGGGCGTTATCCGCTTTGAAAACGAATGTGTGGCAAAGACGTTTACCACAATGGGTTCAGCGAGGCCCGGTTTTCGCAATGTGCAGATATACGGTACGCGGAAGACGTTCCTTACCTCGCAGGCGCCCCCCGCCCGCCTTGTATCGGATTTGCAGGGCCGAAAATGGACGCCTATCGAGGTGGAGGACGACGGCCGGGACAGCCGGCGGAAGCTGATCGAAGACCTGCTTCAGGCCGTCGAGGGCGACACGGAACCGCAGGTAAATCTGGAGCAGTCCGTTCGCACGGCGGCAATCTGCGTGGCGCTGTTTGAATCCGTGCGATCGGGCAAGCCCGTGGCCGTGCCCGGATTCTGATTTGACGACCGTTACGCCCCGTTTCAGGGGTTTTCGTCGCGTTGCCGAGTTCCTGTTTTCTTCGAATTGGGGGTAATCACGGAGTGTTCAGGTGGGCCTGAAGACAGTACAAAACCCTCGGCCGGGCAGGCCGTATACGATTGAATTCGACTTCCCCGAATTTACGGCCGTTTATCCGGTAACGAACGAACCGGTTTTCGCGACGGTCACCGTTCGATATGTCCCCGGCGGCGCCTGTATCGAGACCGTGTCGCTCAAGCAGTATCTGGGGTCGTACCGAAATCAGGCAACGTCGTACGAGGCCGCCGTCAACCGGATCCTGGATGATCTGGTCGCGGCCTGTAACCCGAAGAAAATGACGGTGGCAGGCGAGTTCACGGTGAGGGGAGGGATCGCTGCGACGGTGACCGTTGATACGGAAGAAACTGGCGCGGCCGTTTCTCGAGAGGGGTAAGGGATTGAAGGGTCAGGCGGGCGAAATCCTGGAGGCCTTCGAGAATCCGCGTCCGGGCAGGCGGTATACGATCGAGTTCACGTGCCGGGAGTTCACGTCGCTGTGTCCGCTTACGGGACAGCCCGACTTTGCCACGATCGTCATCCGATACGTTCCGTCAGGGAAGTGCGTGGAACTCAAGTCGCTCAAGCACTACTTCAGGTCGTTTCGCGATACAGGCGCTTTTTTTGAAGAGGTGACGAACCGGATTCTGGACGATCTGGTTATGGTATGCGCGCCCCTGGAAATGGCGGTGATTGGCAGGTTCAACGTCAGGGGTGGGATCGAGCACGAAATCACCGCGGAGTACGATTGTGAACGAGACACCTGATCCGCCGTACCCGGCAACGTCCTTAACCTTGGATTCTACCTCTTCGGGAATGTAAAACCGAATAAATACAAGGTGATAAAGGCGATTGGACTTCTGATTGCCAGGAAACGCCAGGTCCACCGGACGTGAACTGAAAAAACGTCCTTTTGAACGACCGTTACGCCCCGTTTCATGGGTTTTCGCCACATCCCCGAGTTGCGGTTTTTTCGAATTGGGGTTAACAGCCCGTTGAAAAAGTCCATCCGGGCTGCCTGCCTGTGCGGTGCACGCTTGCCTGCGCGCAGCGCGCAAGCAGGCAGACAGGCGTCCGGTCC
>LXNJ01000909.1_pt1 | contig 18814 bp, 16 predicted proteins | sample 809081 | NCBI WGS metagenome assembly LXNJ01 (sample SAMN04870510, study PRJNA318959) | sponge metagenome | biome: sponge; feature: marine sponge reef; material: water | host: Petrosia ficiformis | place: Greece: Milos, Mediterranean Sea | collected 2013-05-29 | depth 5-7 m
CGGGGGCATGTTCTCAAGCGCCGGAATCTGGCCCCCGACGCCCGCGCCGACCGTGTCCATGACGTACTTGCCGACCAGACCGCTCCCGTTGCCAAGCCCGTCCGGATGGAGCGAGCTCTTCGAGTTGAGGAGGATGCGCGCCGACTCGCAGGCGCTGGCCGCGAGCACCACCACGCGGGCGCTGGCATGTTCGTCCAGTCGCGTGTTCCTGTCGATGTAGTGCACCCCGGTGGCCCGGCCGCGCGCATCGATGGTGACTTCCCGCACCATGGCGTCGGTGATGATGTCCAGGTTGCCGGTGGCGAGTGCGGGGGGCAGGAGCACGGTCGGGGTCTGGAAGTTGGCCTTGATGGAGCAGCCGCGGCCGCAGGGGGTCGCGTAGAAGCACGCCGCGCGCGCCGCCATGGACTCCTGGGTGACCCGCTGCGCGAGCGCGTTGCCGGGCCAGAGCGTGCGCGCGATGCGGGCGGCGTCGAGACGCTGCGTCAGGATCGCGAGGTGGGCGGGGATGACGGGGATGTTCAGGTCGCGGCAGTGGTGTTGGGTCAGCATCTCCTCGGCGCGGGGCGCCGGAGGGGGGAGGAGCACGCCCGGAGAGGAGTTGGGCGTGTTCTCCAGCCCCTCGTTCGAGCCGTATACGCCGATCAGGGCTTCGGTCTTGTCGTACCAGGGGGCGAGATCCTCGTAGGAGAGGGGCCAGTCGAAGCCCAGCCCGTCCCGGGAGTACGGCTTGAAGTCGTACTCGCCCATGCGCAGGGAGATGCGGCCCCAGTGGTTGGTGCGCCCGCCCAGCATGCGCGCCCGCCACCAGCGGAAGTCGGTCCCCTCCGTGCTGGAGTAGGGCTCCCCCGGCACCTCCCAGCCCCCGTCGACGGTCGCGTCGTAGAAGCCGAAGGGCTTGTGGCGGGTGCCGCCCCCGCGCAGCGGCGCGTCCCGCGGAAGGTGGAACATGGGGGTCTCGGTGACCGGATCGTAGTGCCGGCCCGCTTCGAGCATCAGCACCCTGAGCCCCGAGCAGGCGAGGACGTAGGCGGTCATGCCGCCCCCCGCCCCCGAGCCCACTACGATGGCGTCGTAGCCGTCCTGCGTGCGAAGCCTCACGTTACGTCAGGGTTGTGGGTTGTGTGGGGCGGAAGGGCGCGGCCGGAAGCCGGCGACTCGCGCCCGCCGGGATGCACATGGCGCGCACGGGCGTCACCGGCCGGTGGACCGCGGGAGCCGGTCGCTGCCCGTGCCTGCGGCCACCACGGCCGCGAGCGCGCGGTAGCTGGCGCGCACGCTCTCGATCGGGTCGCCGGGCTGGTCGTGCTCCACGTACTGGTGGAGGAGTCCCAGTTCGCCGGCGCGCGCCAGCACGGTCCGGAAGTCGATCACCCCCGCGCCCACGTCGGCCATCTCGCCCGCGGCGGTACGATCCTTCACGTGGACGCTGGTCACCCGGCCGGCGCGCGCGTCCAGCTCGGCCATGGGGTCGGCGCCGCCGTGCACCGTCCAGAAGATGTCCATCTGCCAGTCGACCAGTTCCGGTTCGGTGCGGTCGAGCAGCAGGTCGATGGGGCGCACCCCGTCCGCGCCCGGGCGCATCTCCCAGTCGTGGTTGTGGTAGCCGAACCGGAGGCCGGTGGCGCGGGCGGCATTACCAGCCCGGTTGAAGTCGTCCGCAAGCCGCCGCAGCGCCTCCCCGTCGCGCTCGGCGACCGGGATGGACGGCACCACCACCAGGCGCTGGCCGAGCGCGACGGCGGCCTCGAGGGTCGCCGCCCAGCTCCCCCGCACCTCCTCCACGGAGTGGTGGCTCGACGTGGCCGCCAGCCCGACCGCGTCCAGCCGGGCCTTCATCTCCCGCGCGGACATCCCGTACAGGCCCGCCAATTCGACCTCCGCGTAGCCGATCGCGGCGATCGCGGCGAGGGTGCCGTCGGGGTCGCTCGCCATCACCGCGCGAACCGTGTAGAGCTGCACCCCGATGGCGGAAGGCACCTGGGAAGCGGTCCCGCCTGCCCGCGCGCCACTTGCTGCCGGCGCCCGATTCCCGTGCCCGCCGCCATTCCGACCGGGATGTCCCGCATTCCCGGCGAGCCATCCCTCCGCCCCCGGCCACACCCGGCCCAGCCCCGGCAACCCGCCGGCCACCACGGCCGCCCCGGGAAGCGCCCCCAGGAAGCTCCGCCGGTCGATGGTGTTGTCCACGCCGGTCCGGGCTGGACGCCGCTCGCCCGCACTCATCGGTCCGGGTCCCCGCGACGATCCCCGCGATGACCCTCGATCCACGCCCCCCTCGCCCATCCCCCTCATGAGACTCCCCTCGGCATGGTCAGCAGCGCGGCGTACAGATCGATCGCGTACCAGAGGTTGGCGATGCGCAGGTTCTCGTCGGGCGCGTGCTGGTTGTTGTCGTGATTCGCGATGGGCACGTTGATGGCGGGCTTGCCCGCGACGTCGGTGAACAGGTAGAGGGGCAGCGTGCCGCCCATGCCTGGAGCCAGCACAAGCGATCCGGTCCCGAAGGCGCGGTCCGCGGCGTCGGAGGCCGCTGCGATGATCTCCTGCACGAAGGGGTTGGCCATTTCCGTCCGCGACGCCGGCGACCCCCCGCCCCCGGTGACCTTGGCGATGCGCGGGTAGCGCAGGCGGGTTTCCATGTCCGGATCCTCGGACACCACGTGGAAGCCCTGCCCCTCGATGTGGTCCACGATCAGCCGGCGCAGGTGGGCGGCGTCGTTTCCCTTCACCAGCCGGATGCCGAGCGCGGCCACCGCCGTGTTGGGAATGATGTTGCGGGCCAGGGCGCCGGTGTTGCCGCTCGTGATGCCGCGCACGTTCAGCGCCGGCACCAGCAGCCGCTCGGGCAGCGTCTCGGGCTCGCCCTCCGTCCACGCCAGCCCCAGCTCCCGCTTCAGGTCCGCCTCGATGTCGGGCATGTTCTCCAGAGCGGCGCGCTCCTCCGGCCCGATGGGGTCGGTGGTGTCGTACCAGCCCTCGACCAGCACGCGCCCCTCCCCGTCCTTCATCGAAGCGAGCAGGTGCGCCAGCATGTTGCCGGTGTCCGGGGTCCAGTTGCCGTAGTGCCCGGAGTGCAGGTTGCGGGTGGCGCCGTAGACCGTGACCTCCATCCCCATGGCGCCGCGCACCCCGAAGGTGAGCTGGGGGCGTCCGCTCTGGTGCACCGGCCCGTCGAAGAAGAGCCAGACGTCCACCTCGTCGAGCGCCTCGGCCCGCATCTCCATGTACCGGCCCAGGTTGCGCGAGCCCGCCTCCTCCTCGCCGTCGAAGAGGAAGACCAGGTTCGAGGTGGGCGCGATGCCGGCTCCGCGGAAGGCGTGCAGGACGGGGAGCACCGCGGCGATGGGCCCCTTGTCGTCGCCCGCGGAGCGCGCGTAGATGCGCCATTCCGGGTCCACCGCGTCACCGGGAGCGGGAAAGGGGATGGGCGTGCCGCCGGCCTCCATCGAGGCCGAGTAGAGCGTGGGCTCGAAGGGTGGATGGGTCCAGTTCGACGGGTCGACGGGCTGGCCGTCGTAATGGACGTATATGCCGAGGGTGCGGGTTGCGCCCGGGACCATGAGCCTGCCGTAGACCGCGGGCGCCACCCCGTCGATGGAGAGCAGCTCGGATTCCGCTCCCGCCGCCCGCAGGAGGTCGCGGATGTAGGTGGCGGCGCGGGTCACGTCCTCGATGTCGCGGGCGCGGTTCGGGTAGGTGAGCAGCTCGCGGAAGTCGTCGATGATCTCGGCCTCGTTGGCTTCCCGCCAGGCGCGCGCCACGTCGGTGCCGGACTGGGACGCCGCGGGATCGGGAAACAGCGCAATCGTCCCGAGGAGCGCGGCCGCTCCCAGGCGCGACGCTCGCCCGGACGGGCCCTCGCTCCTCATCATCGAATCTCCCGCAGCTTGATGTTGCGGAACCACACGCGGTTCCCGTGGTCCTGAAGGCCGATGTGCCCCCTGGCCGCCTGGCCGTATTCCGGCCACTCGACGAATTTGCTCACCGCCACCCTGGCCTTCCAGTCGCCGCCGCCCAGCTCGTACTCCACCACCTTCTCGTCGTTGAGCCAGTGCTCGACGTGGGTTCCGCGCACCAGGATCCGGACCTGGTTCCACTCCTCCGCTGGACGAACGATCCCCCGCGGCACGCCGTGCAGACCGTAGTTGGCGCCCGCGCTGGTCAGCGGACTGCGCCCGTCGGCGTGCCCGGCGTCGTCAAGCACCTGAAGCTCGGGCGCGCTGTGGAAGATCTCCTCCGCCCCCGGCGCCGCGCGGTAGAAGATGCCCGAGTTGCCACCGGGTTCGACCTTCCACTCGAGCGCCAGCTCGAAGTCCTCGAAGACATCGTCCGTGATGATGGAGCGCCCCCCTCGCACATGTGCGAGCGCCCCGTCCTCCACGGCCCAGCCCCCCGTCATGGGCTCGCCGTCGTAGCGCCGCCAGCCGTCGAGCGAGCGCCCGTCGAAGAGCAGCCGCCACCCCGCCTCCCGTTCCGCGGCGGTGAGCGTGTTGTGCTCCTGGGCGGCCAGGGACGCCGGCGAGGCGAAGAGAGCGAGGAGGATGGGGGACACGAGGAATAGCCGGGATACAGCGGGGTGCGTTCTCATCTCGTGCTCCTCCCGCAGGGGATCCTGCGACCGGCAATGTATCGACGCATCATATGCTCCACCCCTCCCGGTACTCGCGCACGAGGTACTGGTTGGCCTTCTCGTGGTTGGTCACGCGCATGCTGGCCGCGTCGTATTCGATGCGCTCTCCCTGGCCCGCGCGCAGCGCGACCAGCCCCAGCAGCATGGTCTCGGTGAGCGGCGCCGCGTAGGAGAACGGAGAGTTCGCCTCGCCGATTCCCTTGCAGGCGTCGGCCCAGTTCATCTCGTGGGTCCCCTCCACGCGCGGATAGGTCGGCGGGACGGCGTCCGCCTCCTCCTGCAGCTCCTCCGGATAGACCTTCGGGTTGCGGCCATAGGTCTCGTGCAGCAGCAGACCGCGCTCGCCCACGAACAGGACGCCGCCCCCGCGATCCAGCGGCACGTCGTCCGGGAGCCGCGGGTGGCGTCTGGGCATCAGCCCGCCGTCGTACCAGTGCATGTCGACGGGAGGCAGGAGGCCGCGCCGCCCGAACTCGTAGTGCACCTTGGTGGCGACCGGATACGACACCGGGTCCTCGACGGGACCGCCCCACGGGGTGGAGGTTGCCTCGATCGCGTGGGGCAGCCCGAGGTCGAGCGCCCAGAACGGGTGGTCGATCAGGTGCGCCCCCATGTCGCCCAGCGCCCCCACCCCGAAGTCGACCCAGCCGCGCCAGTGGAAGGGGTGGTACATCGGGTGGTACGGCACTTCGCGCGCGATCGGCCCCAGGTACAGGTCCCAGTTGAGGTGCCCGGGCGCCTTGAAGTCGGCCCACAGCCCCGACGCGACCGCTTCCTGCGCCGATCCGGGCCACCACGAGCGGTCCGGGTCGGTCAGGCTTCCGTCGTCGGGGAGAGGGGCCGGGCGCGGCAGCCCCTGCATCCAGATCGGCCGGTTGGTCCACACGTGCACTTCGCGCACCACCCCGATCACCCCGGCCTGCACCCACTCGTTGATCAGGCGAGCCTCGTCGTTCGAGTGGCCCTGGTTGCCCATCTGGGTGACCACCCCGGTCGACTCCGCCAGCCGGCCGAGTTCGCGCGCCTCGTGCACCGACCAGGTCAGGGGCTTCTGCACGTACACGTGCTTGCCCGCCCGCATGGCGGCTCCGGCGATGACCGCGTGGGTGTGGTCGGGCGTGGCGACGAGCACCGCGTCGACTTCGTCCTCCTGCTCCAGCATGACCCTGAAGTCGGAGTACTTGCGCGCCGCCGCGTACTGCTCCTTCCAGCGCACGCCGGGTTCGCGCGGGTTGCCGTCGCGGTCGACCGAGCGCTCCTCGACCTTGCTCTCGACCAGCCGATGGTCGACGTCGCACACTGCGACGATGCGCTCGCTTCCCAGTTCCTGGGCGTTCTCGGCGCCCATCCCGCCCGCGCCCACGATGGCGATCGCCAGGGTGTCGCTGGGGGCCTGGTATCCGGGGCCGCCCAGCACGTGGCGCGGGACCACCGTGGCGCCCATCGCCAGGGCGGCGCTCCCGGATACGAATTCTCTGCGTGTGATCCTGGCCATCGGGTTGGCTTCCGTCCGTGTAGAGGTGACGGTGTAGTGGTGAATCGCCGGTCCGGCAAGATCGTGCGCCGGCCGCCGATCCGCCACTTCCGGCATCCAGCCGGCCCCCTCCGCTCATCCCTTGCACGGCGCGCGCGCATCCTTTCCCGACGCGGAGCCGGGGCGTCGGGCGAACCGGCTTGCCAATCCGGCGCGCCACCCCGAGGATTCGCGGCAACACCCACAGGAGCCGACGCATGAGCAGCCAGCCCTCCGCAAAGGACTACCAGCGCATCGCCCGCGAGATCGCCAGCGACGCCAGCCCTGTCGGAATCGATGCGAAGAAGACGCACGTGATGATCCTCTACAAGCTGGAGGAGATCGAGCGGCGCCTCTCGGCGCTCGAGGCGCGCGCCAGGTGAAGCCGCTGCGCAAGGCCTTCACCCTCGACGAGGCCAACGCACTCCTGCCCGCGCTGGAGGCCGTCCTCGACGACCTCGCCGGATCGCGCGAAGAGCTGGAGGGCCACGTCGAACAGCTCAAGATCCTGGAGGCGCTCTGGGGGCGCCTGGTCATGGCCCCGACCAACCCGGATCACAGCGAGTTCCTCGAGCATCGCGAGGGCGCGGGGCGTGCCGGCGCGCGCATCCGGCGCTGCATCGAAGAGCAGATCCTGGGGAGAGGCATCAGGTTCCCGGTGGGGGGACTGGAGCACGGCCTTCTCGACTTTCCGACCACGTTCGAGGGGCGATGGGTGTACCTCTGCTGGCGCCGCGGGGAGCCACGCATCTCGCAGTGGCACGAGGTGGACGCGGGATTCGCCGGACGCCGTCCGGTCCGGGCCCATGAAGCCGCGCGCATGGGCATCGACGATCCCGGCGACGTGGATGACTCGATGCTAGATTTCTGAGGCGCCGCTCCCGCAAGCCTCCCACCGCGTTCCCGATCCGTCGCCGCGCGGACGCCAGGACTTCCCATGGATCTCGTTCCCCGCCGTGCCAATCTCGCCACCATGGTGAGCCTGGCGCTTCCCATCGTGGGCGTGCAGGTGGGGATGATGCTGATGGGCGTGGTGGACACGATGATGGTCGGCCGGCTGTCCCCGACCGACCTGGCCGCCGTGGCGCTCGGCAACGTCTATTTCTACACCATCGCCGTCTTCGGCAACGGGATGCTGATGGCGCTCGATCCCATCGTCGCCCAGGGAGTGGGGGCGGGGGACGCGGAATCGGTCGCGCGCGGCATCCAGCGCGGCTTCGTGCTCACGTTGTTTCTGGCCCTGATCGCGTCGCTGCTCTTCCTGCCCTCCGCCACGGTGTTCGTGTGGCTGCGACAGCCGGAGGACGTGGTGCCGGTCGGGGCGGGCTACATCTTCGGCTCCATCCCGGGGATGCTTCCCTTCTACGCCTTCGTGGTCCTGCGCCAGAGTCTGCAGGCCATGGGCCGGGTGTCGCCCATCGTGTGGACCATCGTCGCGGCCAACCTCCTGAACGTGTTCCTCAACTGGGTGCTCATCTTCGGAAACCTGGGTTTTCCGCAGATGGGCGCGGTGGGATCGGCGTGGGGGTCGAGCGTGGCCCGCTGGTTCATGGCGGCGCTCCTGCTCGCCCTCTCCTGGCCCGCGGTCAGGCCCTACGTCGCCCGCATCCGGCGCGAGGCTTTCGACGTGTTCGCGCTCGGGCGCATGATCCGCCTCGGAACTCCGCTCGGATTCCAGCAGCAGCTCGAGTTCGGGGCCTTCTCCCTCATCGGCGTGATGATGGGCTGGCTGGGCACCGTGACGATGGCCGGCCACCAGGTGGCGCTCAACCTGGCGGCGCTCGCCTTCATGGTCCCGCTGGGAATCGCGGGCGCGGCGGCGGTGCTGGTCGGGCGCGCGGTCGGCCGGGAGGACATGGTGGAGGCGCGGCGGGCCGCCGGGGCGGGAATCCTGATGGGCGGGGGGTTCATGGTCCTGACCGCGTGCGTGTTCCTGGGTGCCCCCGGGTTGCTGGCCCGGGTCTACACGGCGGACGCGGGTGTTCTCGCGGTCGCGGTCGCGCTCCTTCCCATCGCGGGCATCTTCCAGGTCGCCGATGGCCTGCAGGCGGTGGCGGCCGGAGTGCTGCGCGGCGCGGGCGACACCCGCTCGCCCTTCATCTTCAACGCGCTCGGCTTCTGGGTGTTCGGGATTCCGGTCAGCGCCGCGCTCGCCTTCGGTGCGGACATGGGCGCGCGCGGCCTCTGGTGGGGCCTGGCCGCGGGGCTGGGGGCGGTCGCCATCCTGCTCTTCATCCGCGTCCACCGCCTGCTGGCGCGCGGGGTTGGCCGGGTCCTCATCGACGATCCGGGAGTCCCGCGGCGGCCGCGCAAGCGGGTGGCATGAACCGCCTGCCCCTCTTCCCGCTCGATGTCGTCCTCTTCCCCGGGGAGTTGCTCCCGCTCCACATCTTCGAGCCCCGCTACCGCCGCATGGTGGCGCGCTGCCTCGAGACCGACCATCGCTTTGGGCTCATCTATCACGACTCCGATCGCTTCGGCCCGTTTCTCATCGAGGAGGGGCGCGTGGGCGCGCTGGCCGAGATCGAACGGCATCAGGGGCTCAAGGACGGCCGTTCCTTCATCCTGGTGAAGGGCGTGGGCCGCTTCGCGATTCACGACGGGCTCGAGTCGGGCGAGCCCTACTACGAGGCCGTGGTCGCGGAGTACGAGGACGAGCCGGGTCCGCGGTCCCGGCTGACGGCGCGGCGCAGGGCTTCCATAGACCTCTTTCGCGCCGCCGTCTCAGCCCTACAGCCCTCATCCCCCGCACCTCCCGATTTCGATGCGGACGACGAGGTGTCGTTTCGTCTGGCCGCGTTCGTGCAGTTGGATCCCGAGTGGCGACAGGATCTCCTGGAGATGCGCAACGAAGAAGCCCGCCTGGCGCGCCTCGACGAGGTCTTCAAGCAGGTGATCGCGCACCGCGCGCCGAAGCCGGAGGAATGATAAACGCTGATGAGCGCGCCTCGACTGTCCACACGCCATCATGTATTGCGAATTGCAGCATGTCGTATTACGATCGTGGCATGAACGCCCTGTCCGTCAAGCTGCCCCACGACCTCTACGCGTCCCTCGCCAGTGAGGCGCGCCGGCGCAACGTAACCCGCTCGGCGCTGGTGCGGGACATCCTCGCCGAGGCTCTGGCCCGGGATGCGGATGGACAGCTGCCCAGTTGCGCCGAGCTTGCGGGCGATCTCGTCGGGGCGTTCCGAAGCGGTCGCAAGGACCTGGCGACCAACAAGGAATTGCTTCGGGACGCGACGCTCGCGGATGCGGCCGGCAGTCATCGTTGACACCGGGCCCATCGTGGCCCTGCTCGACGCCGATGAAACACATCACCGGTGGGCGCGCGAGCAGTTCGAGTCATTGGCGCCTCCGCTGCTCACGTCCGAGTCGGTGGTGTCCGAAGCGTGCTTCCTGCTCCGGCGCATCGGCGTTGATGCAAGCCTGCCCCTGGCGCTTCTCCGTCGCGGTGTGTTGAGGGTGGTCGACGTCCTCGGAACGGCGGACGATGCCGACGCCGTGGCCGCCCTGATGCGTCGGTACGCCAACGTGCCGATGTCTCTTGCCGACGCGTGCCTCGTGCGCATCCTCGAGGGGACGGAGAACGGTTCCATCATGACGCTGGATTCCGACTTCCACGTTTACCGCCAAGGTCGTCGGAGGACCATTCGGGTGCTGTTTCCGGGGACTTGACGTTGCCTGACGCCCTTCGCCCCTCGCACCGCCATGAGGGCGGCGCGCCCGCGGCTAAACACCACCTCCGGGTCGCGCGCACGGCCCGCTACTACACGCTGGGAGGCGGGGGCGAAAGGGTCGGGGAAGCCTGGTTCGCGCTTCACGGCTACCGGCAGGCGGCCCGCCGTTTTGTGCGGCGTTTCGAGGTCCTGGATGCCCCCGAGCGCATCATCGTGGTCCCCGAGGCGCTCTCGCGCTTCTACGTGGATCCGAGTCCGGGCAGGCACGGGCCGGAACACCGCGTGGGCGCCAGCTGGATGACGCGCGAGGACCGGGACAACGAGATCGCGGACTACGTGGCGTATCTCGATGCGCTCGCGCGCGAGGTGGCCGCCACCGCCGCGCCCGCCGTCCGCCGCCGGGTCGTGCTCGGGTTTTCCCAGGGAGCGCACACGGCATCCCGCTGGGTGGTGCTGGGGCGCCCGAACGCGCACGAGCTGGTGCTGTGGGGCGCCGGCCTGGCCACCGACCTGAGCCCGGATGCTCTCGCAACGGGACTCGAGGCCGTGCAGGTCACCTTCGTCCGCGGCGCCCGCGACAAGTTCCGCGACAGGCGGGAGGAGGAGGCCCAGGACGCGCTGCTGGAAGATCTGGGCGTGTCCTTCCGAGTCCTCATCCATCCGGGCGGCCACGAGATCGCGCCCGAGCCGCTTCTGGAGATCGGCAGGGCGGAAACGCGGCCATCCCCTCATCCATCCGCCACCTCCAGCCCTGCGAGCGGCACGTAGTACTTCCGGTATCGCCCGCCGTCCGAATACCGCTCGCCCTCCGGATCCTCGACCAGCACCGTGGCGCGCTTGGTGACGCGGTTGACCCGGCCCGCGAGACGCTTGCCGCGGTACACGAAGGCGACCCGGGAACCGACGCGGATGCCACGCTGCGCGGCCCGCTCCGCCCGCGTGATGAGCTTGTGGGTGTGATTCCGGTGGCGGAACAGGCGGTGGGCGAGCTTCTGGAAGGGACGTGCCCCGCAGTTGCTTTCTCCAGTGCGGAGAAACTCCACCAGGTGGACGATCTCGTGCTCGAAGATCCGCTGCAGCGCTTCCAGGCGGTTCGCGCACGGAATGCCGGCGACCGTTACCGGGGGATCGCCGTCCGCGAAGCCGTTGAAGAGAACCTCGGTGGAGACGGCGATTTCATAGTCGGCCCCGCCGTCGGCGCTCACGCGGCGGGTGGTCTGTCCGCCCGAGCGCGTCATCCGCGGCGACAGGCGAAACACGAGGGCTCCGGGGGCAAGCCTCCGACGCGCGAAGCCCCCCAGAAAGCGCCGGTCGTAGGCCCTGAAGAGAAAGGCGAGGTCGTCGGGATGGATGGCGGTGAAGTTGGGCTCGTCGATCCAGGAAGACGCGGCGAGCAGGTCGCGGCCGATCTCGCGGGTCCAAGCCCGGATCCGTTCTGCACCAGGATCGGGAAGCGGCTCGGCGGAAGGGCCCCGTCGCTGTCGCGACCGATTTCCCCGCTCTCTGCTTCTTTTCCTGGGCATCCGGATCCTTTCTCGACGCATCGCGATCGACTCCTCGCTCGAGCCGGTTCGACTGAGACTAAGCCTCGGGCGTGAAGCGCCCCCGCACGTTACGTTCACGCGAGCAGCCGGAACACCAGCGCACCGGATACGGAGGCCTCCATGCGCACGAGTCGAGCGAAGAGCACGGGAACGAACCCGCACCGCAGCCGGATGGCGCTCGGCGCCTGCTTCGTCATGACGGCCGCCTTCCTGGCTTCTTCCTGCGCGGACCGCGGTCCCGGAGGGAATGACCTTCCCGGCGAGAATCCCGGGGGTGCCCCGCCGCCGACGGCCGAATGGACCTACTACGGCGGGCAGAACTCCTTCAACCGCTACTCGCCGCTCACCCAGATCAATGCAGAGAATGTCGCGTCGCTGGAGATCCTGTGGAGCAGGCCCGGCGTCGACCCGCAGCTGCAGGAGGAGTTCCCCGGGCTCGCGTTCAACAACTATCTGCGCGGGACCCCGATTCTCGTCGACGGAACGCTGTACGCGCCCAACGCGGTGGGTCTGGTGGAGGCATTCGATCCGGGGACCGGGAAGACTCGCTGGGTCCAGCGCGCCGCTTCGCTGGAAGACGCGCGCGGACGCAGCTTCCGCGGCGTCGCGTTCTGGAACGGGGACGGCGCCCGGGACCTGAGTGCCGACAACGGGCACGCCGGCGGACGCATCATCTCCGTGCGCGGATCCTGGCTGCACGCGCTCGACGCCGGGACGGGCAAGCCCGTGGCGTCGTTCGGGGATGGCGGCAGCGTGAACCTCGTGCCCGAGGGCCGCGACCGGTTCAACTGGAGCTCGGGCCCGATCGTGGTCGGCGACGTCATCGTCATCGCGGGCACGGTCGACGGTGCCGGGGACTCGGGCACGGAATGGCGGGACAGCGCGCCGGAGGACGTGCGCGGGTTCGACGCCCGAACCGGCGAGCAGGTCTGGACCTTCCACGTCATCCCCAGGGAAGGGGAGTTCGGCGCGGACACCTGGGGCGACGGATCCCGTGAACTGTCGGGGGACGTGGGCTCGTGGTGCTGCCTCAGCGCCGACGACGAACTGGGCATCGTCTACGTGCCGCTGGGCGCCCCGACCTCGGCGTACTACGGCGGGCACCGCCCCGGCGACAACCTGTTCTCCAACAGCCTCGTCGCCCTCGACGCCGCGACCGGCGAGCGCCTCTGGCACTTCCAGATGGTGCACCACGACATCTGGGAGTACGACACCCTCGGCCCGCCCGTCCTGGGGCGCATCAACGTGGACGGGCGCGCGATCGACGCGGTGATGCAGGCGAGCAAGACGGGCTTCCTGTTCACCTTCGACCGCCGCACGGGCGAACCCGTCTGGCCCATCGAGGAGAGAGCGGTCCCGCAGTCGAAGGTGCCCGGGGAGGCGACCTCCCCGACCCAGCCCTTCCCGAGCAGGCCGCCGCCGTTCGACCGCCAGGGCGTCTCCGGGAAGGACCTGATCGACTTCACCCCCGAGATCCACAAGCGGGCTCTCGCCCTCGCGGATTCACTGGTACTGGGGCCGCTGTTCACGCCCCCGATGGAGGAAGGCTCGGTCGAGGGGAAGATCGGCACCTACGTCGTTCCGGGCGCGTGGGGCGCGGGCAACTGGCACACCGGCGCGTTCGATCCCCGGACGGGGACCTACTATGCCGTGTCCCTCACGCTGCCCAACGTCTGGCGCCTCTCCAGGACGGATGAACCCGGCGAGATGGAGTTCGGCACTCAGGGAGGATGGCCGAGCGCCGAGATCGACGGCCTGCCCATCGTCAAGCCGCCGTGGGGACGGATCACGGCCATCGACATGAACCGGGGCGAGCACCTCTGGATGGCGCCCAACGGCGACGCCGCGAACGACCATCCGCTCCTCGAAGGCTTGGATCTCCCCCCGCTCGGGAACGCGAACCGGCCCGCGCCGCTGCTCACGGCGGCGCTGCTCTTCATCGGGGAGGGAAGCGACGTGGTCATCGGCACCCCCGATACTCACTGGGGAACCGAGTTCCGGGCGTACGACAAGACGACGGGCGAGGTCGTGTGGGAGATGGACCTCCCGTCGGGCACCACCGGCGGGCCCATGACCTACCTGCACGAAGGGAAGCAGTACATCGTGGTCGCGGTCGGCGGCAGCGAGCACCCCGCGGAGTATGTCGCCCTGGGTCTGCCGTAGGCCGAGCCGCCAGATCCGATGCCTGGACGCGACTTGAGAAGTCGCTCGGACTAAGCTAACAGGACTAAGCTAAGTCAGGGCTACCGGAAGTCTGCGAACCCGCCTCAGAACTCTCCCACGAAGACGATCTCCGGGGTGAGCTCATAGCCCGTCTCTCGCGCCACCGTCTCCTGCGACAGGTCGATAAGCGCGCGCACCTCGGCGGACGTCGCCCCTCCGAGGTTCACGATGATGTTCGCGTGCCGGTGGAAGATCTGGGCGCTGCCGTGGGAGTGACCCTTGAGCCCGCACTCGTCGATGAGCCGCCCGGCCCCGATGCCCTCGATCTTCTGAAAGATCGAGCCCGCGCACGGGTACAGCCACAGGTCGGGATGGCGGTCGTCGCGCCAGCGCAGGTTCTCGCGGATGACCCGCCGCAGCTCGCGCGCCGGCGTGGGCTCGAGGCGGAAGGTCGCGGTGAGAACGATGTCGTCGCGCTCGTGCAGGATGCTGTAGTCGTAGCCGAACCGGAAGTAGTCCAGGTCGACGCACCTGCGCTCTCCCTCCTCGGTGAGAATCTCGGCGGATTCCACGACCTCCTCGAGAAAGACGGTCCGGTCCCGCTCCGGCGCCAGGAAGTGCAGGTTCTGCCACATGGCCCCGCCGATGGTGCTCGGAATCCCCACGAAGTGATGGAGCCCGCCGAGTCCGCGGTGCACCGTTGCCTGGATGAGGTCCGGGAAGCTGTCCACCCCGGCGCCCGCGCGCACGCGAACATCGTCGAGGAAATCGATGCCCCCCACCTCCGAGCGGATCACCAGCCCGCGGAAGCCGCCGTCCCCGACGAGAATGTTCGCGCCCCGGCCCAGCAGGAAGTGCGGAATCCCGAGTTCCCGCGCCGCCATGATGGCGTCCGCGAGCTCGTCGGCGGTGCGCGCCCGCACGAACAGGTCCGCAGGCCCGCCGATCTTGAAGGTCGTCATGGGACCGAGCGGCACGTCGCGCTCGATCCGGCCCGGCCCGAGACGCCGCTCGAGCTCGCGAAAGGACTCCGCCGTATCCACGCTTCTCCATGGGGACGAGAGGGATGGGTTCCGGCGCAAAGATAGCGAATCGGGCCTCGCGGTTACCGTTTCTGTCACAGTCTCGCCCGTGGCGGTAGGTTTCTCCACGACTCCTACCCGCAACCCCGAGGCATATGATCCCGCGCGCGTCCGCCGCCTACACCGTCATCTACGACGGCGACTGCGCCGTATGCCTGCGCTTCATCGACTACCTTCGGCGGCGCGACCCGGCGAATACGATCGAGATCGTCCCATATCAGGAAGACGGAGTGCCGGCTCGCTTCCCCTGGATCGACTCGGCGCGCTTCGAAGAGGCGTTGCAGTTGGTGGGACCGGGTTCGGCTCCTCGCGGCACCTGGGAGGGCGCACGGGCCATCGAGCAACTCCTGCGGATACTCCCACGCGGCCCAAGGCTGGGCTGGGTCTTCCAGCTCCCCCTCGCACGTCCCCTCTTCGCGTGGGGATACCGCAACTTCGCCCGCAACCGCCGCCGCTTCGGGTGCGGGGAGCACTGTTCGCTGAAGACTGCTGGCAACTGAGCCGGGTTCGTGGCCCGGGACGAGCGAACCTGTCGCCTCGTACGGCGACATGTCGAAGTCCTGCTCCTCGAAATAGGCGAGGCGGTTGGGAATGGACGTCAGGATGATCCACCGCTCGCCGGGGGTCAGGCTCTCTGGCCGATACCGCACGGCGAAGTACATGATGGCACTCTCGGCGATGTCCTCGCGGACGGGATTGTTCCGGGCATAGTCCGAAATGAACACGCCGTCGGCCGCCTGCGCGGCGCGCCAGCCGTCGGCTCTTGCGTGAGGCTGATCCAGCGAAGCGTGGGCGGCTTCGTGCAGAAAGATCTCCTCGAGGAAGCCGAGGCGGATGGCGTCCCAGGCCGAGTGCTTGTGAATCAGCATCATCCCGGCCTCTTCAGTGTCCAGTCCTCCCCCCCAGGCACCTCTGCCGCCATTGATTGTCACGGAGGCGACATTCGAAAGGAAGGCCGCCGGCAACCGCCCCACGGCGGCCGCGAACCTGTCGACTTCGGTCCTCGCCGCCTCGACGTCGCCAAACTCCGCATTGACCCGGAATTCCACTACGTGTTCGGCGATGTGTGCGTCGAAGAGGAACGCCTTGGTGCGGATCCAGTCGTCAAACCGCCGGTCAAATACCGTCCGTATGCCGCGGCCGGTGTACATCACGCTTCGCAGCCGGGTCGAGTCGGGTCCCAGGATGGACGGCGAGATCCGCGGTGTGGAGCTGAATGGCGTCACGCCGTCGTGTTCCATGGCGAAGTCCCGGGTCAGGTCCGCATCCAGGTTCACTTCCGCTGTCTGGCTGAAGTAGCTGAACTCCGCATGGGCCGTCACCTGCAGGGTCCCCCCGACGTTCGGGAAGCTGTACCGCCCATCGGAATCGGTGGTCGTGGTCGTCCGCTTCCACCCTTCCAGGCGCACGTGAATGCCGGGCAGGACCAGGCTCGGTCGCCGGCCGTCGGTCACCGTGCCGGACAGAGTGAACGTCGGTGCGTCCACCCTGATTGTCACCGAATCCGAGATCTCGGCGGTGGCCTCCATTCGGCCTCGCCGCAATTCCCAGAGCCGGGTATGGGCGACGACCGCCGTCGTACCATTGCCGACCGCCGTCACCAGCCCCGCCGAGTTGACCTCCGCAACTGTGGGATGCCGGCTGAGCCAGGTCACGCGCGCATCCGCCATGACGCGTCCGGCCTGGTCCCGTACCTCCGCGGCAAGCCTGACCGTGTCCCCCAGTGTCGTGAAAGTCGCGGTTTCGGGCGCCGCCGCTACCGTCGCGGCGTGGGGAGGATCGTTGAGGGCGGGCTCCGTGCCCCCGTCGCCGCACGCGGAGGACCAGATGGCTGCCGTAACGGATGCAGCCGCGAGGAGCCGTGTACGACGACCGCGTATGCTGCGCATGCTCGATGCCAACGTGCAGGTTCTGCTCAACGGCTCGCTCACCGGCCTTCGGGTTCGAGTCCGGCCTGCTCTTCGAGCACGACCCCGGCAGCCGTCGAATCCGGATCGCGAGCATCCGGAGGTGGTAACGCGCCCCGCCACAGTCCTACATTTCTCTGCAAGTTCCGGTCCACGCTGCCCGAGCGCCTGCGCGCGACGGATTGATGATCTTGCCTTTCCGGAGTACTGCCATGCGACGACGCACCCAGAACCTGCTCAGCATCCCGCTCCTCCTCTCCGTTGCCCTGGCAGCTTCGACGCCCCCGTCGTCGTCGATGGCCCAGGACGCGACCGGACCGCTTCCTGTGGAGACCCTCCTGTCGATCTCGTCCACGGTCGGCGGCGAGACCCCGCGCTGGGCTCCCGACGGGGAGTGGATCCTCCTGGGCGGCTCAAACCTGCGTCTCGTTCGTCCCGAGGGCGGCGCGATCAGCGAGCTGCCGGTCTCGACCGGCGGCAGCGGTCATTTCCTCGCCCCGGCCGAACCCCGCTGGTCGCCGGACGGCCGATGGATCTCCTACGTATCCGACAAGAGCGGCACCCCCGAGATCTGGCTCTGGTCCCCGCGAGACGGCGAGGAGGTGCGCATCACCGGCAACGGCGGGCGGTTGATCAAGGGCTATTCCTGGTCGCCGGACGCGAGCCGTATCGCTTTTGCCGGGAATCGCCACGGCCAGTACGACGTGTGGACCGTGGAAATCCCTTCGGGGAAGGCACGTCGGCTGACCGATGGCCCGGAGCTGGAGGTCTACCCGACCTGGAGCCCCGATTCCCGGTCCGTCCTCTTCGTGAGACTCGATGGCGAATGGATGGACCACACCATAGTGGAAATCCCCGCGGACGGAGGGGAAGAGCGCGCAGTTGTAAGGGACGAGGACTTCTTCGACTATGGCGAAGGGGGCACGTTCGGTTATCCGCTGGTCTCGCCGGACGGCTCCACGGTGATCTTCCCGTCCTACCGCTCGGGGTGGATCAACTACTGGAGCGTCCCCCGCTCGGGGGGCGAGCCGCGGCCGTTTGCTCCGGCCGTCGCCGACCAGACCGAAGGAGCGTGGTCGCCCGACGGCAACTCGTTCGCGTACGTCGAGAACCACGGAGGCACCTACCAGCTCCGCATCGCGACCGCGCGAGGCGGCGAATCCCGTGTCGTCGCCGATCCCGAATCCGGGGTCGTCGGCGCCCCCCAGTGGTCTCCGGACGGCAGCCGCATCTCCTACGCCCTCGAGACTCCGACTCGCCCCGGGGACCTGATCGTCCACGCGCTCGATTCCGGGAAGGAGTCGAGGCTGACGGACTCGATGCCGGTGGAGGGGGTCGAGAACCGCCTGATCGCGCCCACCAGGGTGGAGTATCGGAGCGGGGACGGGTTGACGATTCCCTCGTACCTGTACAGACCGCCCGAAGGCCTGGGCGATGAAGATGGCCGCCATCCCGCGATCGTGTGGACCCACGGCGGCCCCACGTCGCAATGGGAGGACACCTTCGAACCCGCCGTCCAGTACTTCGCGCAGCGCGGCTACGTCGTTCTTCTTCCCAACGTGCGCGGCAGCTCCGGCTACGGACGCGACTTCGAGGAGGCCAACGACGGCTGCTGGGGGAAGTGCGACTTCGCGGACGCCGTTGCCGCCGCAGAGCATCTGCGAACCCTCCCCTACGTCCACCCGGAGCGCATCGGCACCACGGGCACCAGCTACGGAGGCTTCATGTCGTGCGCGGCCGTGAGCTTCGGCGGCGAGACCTTCCAGGCCGTGGTCGCGGCGTCCGGCTACTGCGACCGGGTCACCTTCTTCGAGGACGGCGAGTTCCGCCATCTGCAGCAACTGCGCAAGGAGATGGGGCGGCTCGAGGAGCACCGGGACCGCTACCTGGCGAACTCCCCCTACTACCACCTCGCCGACGCCCGGGTACCCGTCTTCGTGCTCCACGGCGAGGGCCGCTATCCGGGCTCACCGCAGATGACGGAGTTCTTCCGGGAGCTGCAGCGCCTCTACAAGCCCGCCCGCTACAAGGCATATCCCGGCGAGAACTTCTACGTCCGCGGCTTCGAAAACACGCGGGAGATGCTCGCCGACATGCAGGCCTTCTTCGACTACTACCTGCTCGGCAAGGACACCGAGCTGCCCGGCGTCGGCTACCTGGAGGAGCTGGAGGGGGTGAGGTACTGAGGGGTCGGGTAACGACCCCGATAAGGGCCAGGTATGAGAGCCGAAGAGCCAGGCCGCGCGGGCGGAGTTTTCGCGAAGGAGTGGGCGCAGCCTTCCAAGAAAGCGG
>LXNJ01000910.1_pt1 | contig 18776 bp, 17 predicted proteins | sample 809081 | NCBI WGS metagenome assembly LXNJ01 (sample SAMN04870510, study PRJNA318959) | sponge metagenome | biome: sponge; feature: marine sponge reef; material: water | host: Petrosia ficiformis | place: Greece: Milos, Mediterranean Sea | collected 2013-05-29 | depth 5-7 m
CGCGGTGGTGCCGGCCATCGGCGTGACCGCCGACAACATCATCGAGGGCTACCGCCAGTCGCTGGCCGCCGATCCCCCCCAAGAAGTCCTCGACGCCCTGGGCTAGAGGCAGACTTGCTCGAAGCTCCGGCTGCGACCCGGGTCGTGGCCGGGGCTTCGACCAGCCCTCAGTGAGGAACGCACGATGAACGAACCCGCCGCGGCCGGCCGGCTGCTTGCTGCCACCCGCCAGTGGCTGGCACAGCGCCGCCAGGACCAGGGGCTGCGCCCCTACGTGGTGTACGCGGCCGCGCTCCTGATCCTCGGGCTGTTCGCAGTCATCCTGCGCGACGACGGGTTCCTCACCGCCTCCAACCTCTTGAACATCGGACGCCAGGCCGCTCCGATCGCGGTGATGGCGGTGGGCATGACCTTCGCGCTGGCCGCGGCGGAGATCGACCTGTCGGTCGGGGCGGTCACCGCCCTGTCGTCGCTGGTGGCGGCAGAGGCGGTGGGCAGCTACGGGTTCGTGGCCGGTGCGGGCGCGGCGCTGGCGGTCGGAGCCGGCATCGGGCTCGTCAACGGCCTCATCGCCGTCAAGGTGCGCATCCCGTCGTTCCTGGTGACCCTGGGAATGCTCGGGATCGTCAGCGGGATCGCCCGCAACATGAACAACCTTCAGTCACTGCCGATCCGCAACGACACGTTCCTGGCCATCTTCGGGGCCGGATCGGCGGGGCCGATCTCATCGCTGCTGATCTGGACCGTCGTGGTCGGATTGATCGGGCACCTGGTGCTGCACCAGCTGCGGTGGGGCCGCCATGTGCTGTCGGTGGGCGCTGACCGCTCCGCCGCGGCCGCGCTCGGCATCAACACCGACCGCATCCGTATCACCGCGCTGATGACCAGCGCGGCTGCGGCCTCGTTCGCGGGCGTGCTGCTGGCCGGCCGGCTGGCCATCGGGCGCCACGACCTGGGCGAGAACCTGCTGCTCACGGTGATCGCCGCGGTAGTCATCGGTGGCACCAACCTGTTCGGCGGCCGGGCCTCGGTGGCCGGCGCCGTAGCGGGGTCGGTGGTTATGGCCATGCTGAACAACGGCCTGATCCTGATGGGCCTGCGGGTCGCGGACCAGTTGATCGCCCGGGGCGTGATCATCATCCTGGCGGTCGCGCTGAGCATGCGAGAACAGAAGGAGACCTGATGACAGCCGGCGGCCGACTCGTGCGCGAGCAGAAGGAGACATGACGTGTTCCTGCAGCCGCTGCTGAGGCGCAACCCGCAGTTCGTGGAAGCCGCAGTCGAGCTCCACCAAGCGGGACGGATACCGGCCAACAGCTGCGTCCTCGACCTCGACGCGATCGAGGCGAACACGGCCGGGCTGTGCCGGCAGGCCCACCGGCTGGGCCTCACCGTCTACGCCATGACCAAGCAGATCGGCCGGGCCCCGGCGGCGCTGGCCGCCATGACCGCCGGCGGGGTCGACGGCTACGTGGCGGTGGACATGGCCTGCGCCCGGCCGATTGCCCGCCACGGCCACAACCTGGGACATCTCGGCCATCTGGTTCAGGTGCCCCGGGCCGAGGCCGCCGAGGCCGCCGGGCTGGACCCGGACTACTGGACGACCTTCTCCGACAACAAGGCCACCGAGGCCGCAGACGCAGCCCACCGCCTCGGGCGGTCCCAGCGGCTGCTGGTGCGGGTGTTCGCCGAAGGCGACACCTTCTACCCCGGCCACGAGGGCGGTGTCGCGCTGGATGACCTGCCCGCCTTCATCGATCGCATCGCCGGGCTGCCCGGAGCCGAGTTCGCCGGGTTGACCACCTTCCCGGCCCTGCTGTTCGACTCCGCCTCCGGCGGGGCCCGCCTCACCCCTAACGCCGCCACACTGGCCCGGGCCGCGGAGGCCGCCCGTGCCCACCCCGCCTGCCCGGCGACGCTGGAGATCAACGCGCCGGGGACCACCTCCACCGAGGTGCTCGGCATGCTGGCCGAGGCCGGTGCCACCCAGGTCGAGCCCGGTCACGGGCTCACCGGCACCACCCCCCTTCATGCGGGGCAGGACCTGCCCGAGCAGCCCGCGGTGCTCTACCTCAGCGAGGTGGCCCACATCCACCAGGGCGTGCCGCTCTGTTTCGGAGGCGGGCTCTACATCGACCCGGTGTTCGGCGACTACCAGGTGCGAGCCGTCGTCGCCCACGACCCCTCGGAGGTCCTGACGGAGCCGGTGCCGGTCGACATGCCCGCACCGGCGGCCATCGACTACTACGCCCAGCTCCATCCCACAGGTCGGCGCACCGTGGCCGAAGGCGCAACGGTGGTCTTCGGATTCCGGGTCCAAGCCTTCGTCACCCGCACCTTCGTCGTGGGCCTCGCGGGCGTGTCTGCCGGCCGGGCCGAGGTAGCGGGCGTGTGGAACGGCTTCGGGGACGAGGTCCCACTCGGGGGTTCACAGTGACGGCCGCAGCCGCCGCGCTCGAGGTCGAGGGCCTGTGCAAGTCGTTCCGGGCGGTCAGGGCGCTCGATCAGGTGGCCCTGAGCCTGCACTACGGTCGGGTCACCGCCCTGCTGGGCGACAACGGCGCCGGCAAGTCGACGCTGGTCAAGTGCATCTCGGGGGTGTACGCGCCCGACGCGGGAGTGGTCAAGGTCGACGGGGTTGTCCAGGCCATCGCCTCGCCCGAGACGGCCCGTTCGCTGGGCATCGAGACCGTCCATCAGACGCTGGCCGTGATCGACCCCCTCGACGTGGTCGAGAACCTGTTCCTCAACCGGGAGCACACCCGCGGCGGCCGGCTCGGTGCGTGGCTCGGGGTGCTCGACAAGAAGCGCATGCGGGCCGAGTCCAATGAGATCCTCGGACGACTCGACATTCGCATCCCGTCGCTGCGCCGGCAGATGAGCGCGCTGTCGGGAGGCCAGCGCCAGGCCGTGGCCATAGGCCGGGCGGCGGCCTGGGGCCAGCAGATCGTGCTGCTCGACGAGCCCGCCGCCGCGCTGGGTGTGGAGCAGGCCGCCCGGGTGCTCGAACTCATCCGCAGCCTGCGCGGCGCAGGCGTGGCGGTCCTGCTGATCACTCACAACATGGACCGCGTCACCGAGGTCTGCGACCGTGCCGTGGTGCTGCGCCAGGGCCGCAAGACCGCGGAGGTGAATGTGGGCGACGTGACCAAGGACGACCTGGTCGCCTACATCACCGGCGCCCGAACCGGCGATCCCGACCCGGAGGCCGAGCGGGCAGGTAGCGATCCGTGATGCAGCTGGGAGTCGATGTTGGAGGCACCAGCATCAAGGGCGCCGTTGTCGATCTGGGTACCGGGGAGTTGGCCGGAGCCATCCGCTCTGAGCCGACGCCGGAGACGGCCACGCCCGGCGACGTCGTGTCTGCCATTGGCCGTATTGCCTCCGCAGTCGGCTGGTCCGGCCCGGTCGGCGTCGCCCTGCCGGGTGTCATCGACGGGTCGTCGCTGCGCCATGCCCCGAATCTCTCCGGCGCGTTCGAGGAGGACGGTGCGCTGGCATGCTTGCGCGCTCCCGACGGCGCCAACGCGGTGCTCATCAACGACGCCGATGCCGCCGGGCTGGCCGAGCTGACTTACGGCGACGCCGGACTCGACTCAGATGGGCTGACCATCGTGCTGACCTTCGGGACGGGCATAGGCAGCGCGCTGCTTCACAATGGTGATCTCATCGCGAACTCGGAGCTCGGCGGCCTGGTCGGCACGAACGGGAGCTTCGAGGAAATCGCGTCAGGCAGGGCGATCTCCACCGAGGAGCTCACCCCGGTTGAATGGGCCCGGCGGGCCCAGCCCTTCTTCGACGAGTTGGAGGCCATGCTCAACCCGTCCCGCTGGGTGGTGGGCGGGGGGCTCAGCGAGAACTTCGACCGGTTCGCGTCGAGGCTTGAACTGTCCAAGCCCATCTCGGTGGCCCACCTCGGCATGCACGCCGGTGTCGTGGGCGCCGCCGTCGCAGCCACGCGGTGAGGATCGTCGTCGGCGAGTCGGCAGCCGCGGCCGCGCGAGTGGTCGCCGATCTCGTCGAGCGGTTCATCGTCAGCGCGCCGCGGCCTGCCCTCGGCCTGGCCACCGGCGAGACGATGGAGGCGGTGTTCGCCGAGTTGGTGCGGCGCCACCGTGAGGAGGGACTGAGCTTCGCCCGCGTCCGCGCCTACCTTCTCGACGAGTACCTGGATCTCGACCGGGACGATCCGTGCGCCTACCGCAACGTCGTTCACCGGCTGCTGACCGCTCAGGTCGACATGGGGCCCCGCGCCGTCCACGGCCCGAACGCTCAGGCGGTCGATGTGTCAGCCGAATGCGCCCGCTACGAGCAGCAGGTGCAGCAGGCCTCGATCGGGCTGCAGCTCCTGGGAATCGGAGCCAACGGCCACATTGCCTTCAACGAACCGGGATCCCCGCTCGACAGCGCGACCCGGGTGGTCGAGCTTAGCGAGCAGACCCGGGCCGACAACATCCGCTTCTTCGGTGCCGGGCGGTCTGCACCGGTCCGGGCGATCACCCAGGGCATGGCCGCCATCGGCGCGGCCGACCGACTCGTGCTGGTCGCTTGCGGGGAGCACAAGGCTGATGCGGTGGCCCGAGCTCTTGAGGGGCCAGTCACCGAGGAGGTGCCGGCGTCAGCGATCCAACTCCATCCCAATGTCACCGTGGTGCTGGACGAGCAGGCCGCGTCCGGCCTCGTGCGTCGCGATCGTGGCGTCCGTTCCGGCGGGTCTGCAACCGCGAGGTGAGCAAGCGCGTGGCTGATGCTTGAGGGGCTGCTCCGATTGGTCAGAGTGCGTCGCATCGCAGCGGTGTCCTTCCCGCTCTTGTTCGCTGCGACCTGAGGGCCGCTCGGGCCACGGCCCCGCGCCGTATGGGCCGCAGTGTTCCGCCTATTCGCTCGGCCTCTAGGCTGGCCGACTTCCTATGCGGTACGGGCGAGCATCCGTCGACGGCGAGATCCGCTGGGTCCGGGTGGACGACGAGGCGGTCCATGTCTTGCGCGGTTCGCCCCTCGAGGGCGAACCCGCCGTCGAGCGGTCCGTGCCCCGAGAGGGGTTGGCCCTCCTGCCGCCGGTGGTGCCGTTCGTGTTCTACGCGGTCGGGCTGAACTACCGCCGTCACATCGAGCAGCAGATGGCGGCCGGACGGAACGTCGCCGTACCTGATCGTCCGGAGGTCGGCTACCGGGCCAACAACGCCTTGATCGGGCACGGAGAGCCGATTCTCGTGCCTCCCGACGTGACGGGCCGCTTCGAGGCCGAGGGCGAGGTGGTTGCTGTCGTCGGTCGCCGCGTGCGCCACGCGTCGCGGGCCGAGGCGCAGGAGTCGGTGTTCGGCTGGACGATCGGCAACGACGTGAGCGCCCGCGAGTGGCAGCGCTCGGACCGCTCGTTCTGGCGAAGCAAGAACAGCGACACGTTCAAGCCCATGGGCCCCTGGATCGAGACCGACGTCGACCCCATGGCCCAGACGACCACCGTCCGGGTGAACGGAGAGGTCCGAGCCGGATTCGCCACCGGCGACATGGTCTTCGACCCCTGGGACTTCATCGTCGAGGCGTCGCGCTACATCACCTTCCATCCCGGCGATGTGCTGTGGATGGGCGCTGACTCGACCTGCCAGCTCGCGCCGGGAGACGTCGTCGATATCGAGGTCACCGGCATCGGCGTGCTGTCGAATCCGGTCCGGCTCGACACTGGCTGACGGCGCGCCGCGGCCCGTTCCGTAGTGCCTCGCCCCGCCGGTGGCGCCGCGCCGGTCAGGCGGGACGGCGGGTGATCATCGAGAGACCGTCGCCCACCGGCAACAGCGCCACGAGCACCCGCTCGTCGGCGATGACATGGGCGTTGAAGGCGCGCAAGTGCTCCGTGGTGGGGTCGGCCTGGTCGGGGTTGGCCACATGCCCGTCCCACAGCGCGTTGTCCACTAGAATCACTCCCCGCTCCGACAGCCTCCGAACCAGCTCCTCGTAGTAGGCGATGTAGGACGACTTGTCGGCGTCGATGAACGCGAGGTCGACGGCCGGCTCCGGGGGCAGGGAGCGCAACGTGTCCATCGCCGGAGCGATGCGCAGGTCGATGCGGTCGCTCACTCCGGCGCGCTCCCAGTGCTCGCGGGCGATGGCGGTCCACTCCTCGGATATGTCGCAGCACAGCAGCCGGCCGCCGGGTGGGAGTGCCTTGGCCACGGCCAGGGCCGAATAGCCCGTGAACGTGCCCACCTCGACCGCGAACTGCGGCTCGAGCAAGGTCGTGAGCATCGTCATCAGCGCGCCCTGGGCGGGGCTGATCTGCATGATGCTGGCATCTCCGAGGGCGGCTGTGGCCTCGATCAGATCCTGCTGCACCTTGTCGGGCTGGGTGGAATGGGCCTGGATGTAGGCGGCTAGAGCCTCGTCGAGAAACTCAGTGCGGAAGCTCATGGCGAGCGATGGTAACGGGGTGGCCCCGGCACGGGGCCACACAGAAGGAGCGGCTAGCGGTCGGTCCGCCGGGGCGGCATCGCGACGAAGGCGCTGGTGCGGGCCACATACTCGGCGTAGCCGGGGCGGCGCTTGCCCATGCGGCGCTCCAGCAGGGTCACTCCCGAGACCCTCAGCAGCAGAGTCGTCATGACCACTGGCCCGGCGACGGTCCACCACGCACCGGCCGCCGCGGCGACCACCCAGATGCCCCACCACACCACGCTGTCGCCGAAGTAGTTGGGGTGGCGGCTGTAGCGCCACAGGCCCCGGTCCATGACCTTGCCGCGGTTGGCTTCCTCGGCCTTGAAGCGGCGCAGCTGCTCGTCGCCCACCGACTCGAAGACCAGCCCCACCGCCCAGACCGCCGCTCCGACCCAGTCCAGCCACCGGAGCGGTGACGGGTCGGAGTCGCCCAGCACCGCCTGGACCGGCAGCGACACCACCACCGCCAGCGCTGCTTGCAGGATGAACACAGCCGGCAGACTCCACAGCCAGAACGGCGGCAACCGGCGCCTCAAGGACTGATAGCGGAAGTCCTCGGGCTCGCCCCACTTGCGGGCGGTGAGGTGAGCGCCCAACCGCAGGCCCCACGCGGACACCATTACCAGCATCAGCCATGCCCGGTCACTGCCGCTCCCGTCGCTCCACAGCCACAACGACCAGGCCACCGCGACGAACACCATCGGCCACAGCGGATCGACTATCGATACGTCGCGCTTGGGCATGCTCACCAGCCAGCACCCAGCCATCAGCACGCCGGCCACGATCCCGGCGAGACCCAAGGCGCTCACGCCGCCTCCGCCCCGCCGGGCTCGCGGTAGAGGATCGCGCCCCAGTGGGCGCCCGCCCCGAAGCTGGTGAACGCCACCAGCGACCCCGGGCCGACCCGGCCCCGCTCGCGCAGCTCGTGGAAGAGGATCGGCAGAGTGGCCGCCGTCGTGTTGCCCCAGTGCTCGATGTTGGACGGCATTACCTCGGCCCCGGCGCCCAGTCTGCGCCGGGCACCCTCCAGGATGCGGTCGTTGGCCTGGTGGGCCACCACCAGGTCGAGATCGTCGAGCTTGCAGCCCGCGATCTCCAGCACGTCCTGCACCGCGGCGGGCATGGTCTCCACTGCCAACCGGTACAGCCCGCCACCGTTCATGGCGGGATGGTGCAGCCCCGCCGCGATCTGGGCCGCATCGGCGTAGGGACGCTGCTCCGATCCCAGGCCGGGGACCTCGATCAGGTCGGCATGAGTGCCGTCCGTCCTCAGCACCGAGCCGAGAATCCCAACTCTGGCTGCGGTGTCCGAAGCAGCCCTGCCGGGTTCGTCCCGCAGCACCATGGCGCCGGCGCCGTCGCCGAATAGGACGCTCCAGGCCCGGTGACGGGTGGCCAGGTCCCGCTCGTCGGCGGTCGGGGCTCTGTCGACCCGGCCCAGCACGATGTCCCAGGCGTCGCCCCACGGCAGGTAGCCGGCGTGGACCTCGGCTCCCACCACCAGCACAGTGCCGGCCCGGCCGGTGGTGATGAGCATGTCGGCCAGGTCCAGCCCGAAGAGGAAGCCGGAGCACTGCTGGCGGAGATCGAACACCGCGGTCGCGTCGAGCCCGGCCTTGTGCTGGACCGCCCCAGCTATCCCCGGGTTCTGGCGGTCCGGGGTCATGGTGGCGCACACCACCACGTCCACAGCCGCGGCGTCCACGCCGGCGTCGGCCAGTGCGTCCAGAGCCGCCTCGGCGGCAAGGTCCGAAGTGCCTGTGCCGGGATCCACGAACCGGCGGGAGGCCACCCCGGTCCGGGATCGGATCCAGTCGTCGGTGGTGTCCATGATCCGGATCAGGTCGTCGTTGGTCACGACGTTGGGTGGGACGGCCACACCGGTCCCTGTGATTGCCGCAGCCATGCCCCGCTGATCCTAAGGGGCGGCCCGTCTCGGTGGCCGGTCGAACGGGACCGTTGGAAGCAAGAGTCTTGCGGCGGGTAGGATCGATAGCACATCCGATATATTGAAATTAGACGAGTATCGCGACCCAGTCGTCCGGGCGCCGGATATCCGCTCACACAGGAGGAGCAAGATGGCGCCGTTCGTGATGACCGCGGAGTTCGCGTTCTTCGGATTGGCGATGTTCAACATGGGGCTGATCGTCCCGTTGGCGAGGAACAGGTGGTACCGCTGGCGCATGAGGCGCGAGCGAGCCGGTCGCAGCGAGGGCAGGGCCGTCACCAAGGAGGACATTCGCGAGGAGCTGTGCCGTGATCCGGTGGCCGTCGACATGTTCATGAATGACGACACGCCCAGCGACGTGCAGCGGTACCTGTACCTGGAGGCCGAGCGCAGGGCGATCTTGCGCAAGCGCAGGCAGCTCGCCGACAACGAGAACGACTTCTTCGCCCCGCCGCGACGCCCTGGTCCGGACCCGGGATTCAGCGGCTGCCGCAGCTAGGGAGGCCTGCCTGCCCCGGACGGGCCGCCGCGCCGTAGCATCGTGCCGCGATGGCCTCGATCACGCCACCGGGCGGCTGGACATACGGCGTCGGCCTGCCCATCCACACGCTCACCGCCACTCTGGCCGACCCCTGGGAGCACTCGGCCACCGTCGAGGACCTGGTGCGCATCGCCGGCAAGGCCGAGGACACCGGCCACCACTTCGTGGGTGTGACCGACCACGTCGCCATACCCGACAACGACTACGCGGCCCACATGAGCACCACCTGGTACGACACGGTGGCCACCCTGTCGTACCTGGCTGCCCGCACCGAGACCGTGAACCTGGCCTCGGTGGTGTGGATCGCCGCCTACCGCCACCCTCTGCAGACCGCCAAGTCCTTCGCCACGCTCGACCACCTCTCGGGCGGCCGGGCCATCCTCGGAGTCGGGGCCGGCCACGTGGAGGCCGAGTTCGAGGCGCTGGGCGTGGACTTCGAGGCCAGGGGCCGGTTGCTCGACGAGATCCTGGAGGCAATTGGGGGAGCCTTCGCCGGCGCCTACGTGAGCCACTCGGGGGAAGCCTTCAGCTACGCCGATGTCGGGGTCGGTCCCGCGCCGGTGCGGGAGCTGCCCATCTGGGTGGGGGGCAGCGGCCGGGCCGCCTGGCGGCGTGCCGGCCGTCTGGGCGACGGCTACGTGCCGATGGGCAACCCGGTCTCCCAGTACGGCGAGATCATCGACACCATGAACACCGCCGCGGCCGCGGCCGGCCGCGACGGCGCCCGCTTCGACGTGGGCTTCATGCCGCCGTGGTGCTACCTGCTGGCCGACACCGCACCCGAGGACCTGCCCCCGGTGACGTCGTGCGGCGTCGAACCGCTGGCCGCCAGCATCCGGTCGGGACGGGCCGCGGGGGCCAACACCTTCCATCTCAAGTTCCGGGCCCGCACCCTCGACGAGTACCTGGAGCAGTTCGACGTGTTCGCGGAGTCGGTAGTCCCCCTGGTCGACGAGCCCTGACCGCCGGCTCCGGCTGGCGCTAGTTGACGCGGCGGTCGCGGCCGGACCAGAGCTGGTCTCGGAGGGCGAACTTCTGGATCTTGCCGGTGGCCGTCTTGGGCAGGTCGCCGAAGGTCACCGACTTCGGTGCCTTGAAGCGGGCGATGCGGGACTTGACGTGTTCGACGAGTTCGGCCTCGGTGGTGGCCGCACCTGCCCGGAGCACCACGAACGCGGCGGGGACCTCGCCCCAGGTGTCGTCGGGGGCGGCCACCACCGCGCACTCCACCACGTCGGGGTGCGACGCCAGGGCCTGCTCGACCTCGATGGAGGCGATATTCTCGCCGCCGGAGATGATCACGTCCTTGGCCCGGTCCCGCACCTCGACGTAGCCGTGGTCGTGCATCACGGCCACGTCCCCGGTCCGGAACCAGGTGCCGCCGGGCCCGTGCACCGACGCCGCCGCGGTGGCCTCGGGGTCCTTGTAGTAGCCGAGCATCACGTTGTTGCCCCGGATGGCGATCTCCCCCTGCGCGGTGCCGTCGGCGGGCACGTCCGCGCCGTCGGCGTCGACCACCCGCACCGAGGAGGTCACCAGCGTGCCCACCCCCTGGCGGGCCTTGATCCGGGCCTGCTCAGCGGCGGGCAGGCCGTCCCATTCGCTGCGCCAGTCGCAGATCAGCGACGGGCCGTAGGTCTCGGTCAGGCCGTAGAGGTGGGTGACACCGATGTTGAGCTCGGCCAGCTGGGCCAGCAGGGTGGGTGACGGGGGCGCGCCGCCGGTGCACACCTTCACGGTCCGGGGCGCCGGCGCTGCATCGGGGTGGTTGACCAGGCCGATCAGCACGGTGGGGGCGGCGTTGAAGTGGGTCGCGCCGTCGTCGCGGATATGGCGCCACACCGTGCCGGGGTCGGGGGTCCTCAGCATCAGGTGCACCCCGCCCACCGCGGTGACCGCCCACGGGAAGCACCAGCCGTTGCAGTGGAACATGGGCAGCGTCCACAGGAACACCGCGCCGCTGTCGAGGCCGCACTGGGCAGCCATGGCCAGCGCGTTGAGGTTGGCGCCCCGGTGCGAGTACATGACGCCCTTGGGGTTGCCGGTCGTGCCCGACGTGTAGTTGAGGCTCAGCACGGTGTGCTCGTCGGCGAACTCGGCCCGGTGGGGCTGGGCCGCGGCCAGCAGCGCCTCGTACTCGCAGTCGGACGCGCCCGAGACGCCGGCGTCGCTTGAGACCACCACCCGCAAGCCCGGCACCTGCTCCTGGATCTGCAGGGCCACATCGGCCAGGCCGTGGTCGGCGAAGAGCACCTTGGACTCGGCGTGGCCCACGATCCAGGCCAGCTCTGGTGCTGACAGCCTGGAGTTCAGCGCGTTGAACACCACGCCGGCCATGGGAAACCCGAACGTCGCCTCCAGGGCTATCGACACGTTGGGGGCCAGCACCGACACCGCGTCGCCGGGCTCCAGGCCCAGGTCGAGAGTGGCTCCGGCCAGCCGCTCGCAACGGTCGGCAAGATCCTCGTAGCTGCGCCGCAGCGGCCCGTCCACCACCGCGGGCCGATCGCCGTGCACCAGCCGGGCCCGGTCGAGGAAGGACACCGGCGTGAGCGGCACCGGCACGAACGGCGACGATCCACAGGCCTGGCCGGCAGTCATGGACGGCAACGCTATGTGACCGGATTCACGAATGCCTCGCCTCATCCGGCCAGGCGGGTTCGCAGGTCGTGCTTGCGCACCTTGCCTGAGGCGGTCAGCGGAAGATCGTCGGTGAAGGTGACGCCCCGGGGAGCCTTGTAGTTGGCCATCCGCTGGCGGCACCACGCCACCAGTTCGGCTCCGGCGGCCTCGGTGGTGGACGCGCCCGGCGCTGGGACCACGAAGGCGTGGCCCACCTCGCCCAGACGGTCGTCGGGTCGGCCCACCACCGCCACCTGTCCCACCGCTGGGTGGGCCAGCATCGCGGCCTCGATCTCGGCCGGGTAGGCGTTGAAGCCGCCGCAGATGAACATGTCCTTGAGCCGATCGGTGATGGCCACGTAGCCGGCGGCGTCCATAGTGCCGATGTCGCCGGTGTGCAGCCATCCGTCGGCATCGATGGCGGACGCGGTGGCGCCGGGATCGTCGAGGTAGCCGTCCATGACGTTGTAGCCCCGCACCACGATCTCTCCGGGCTCGCCCCGGGGCAGCTCGGCGCCGCCGGGGCCGACCACCCTAACCTCCACATCGTCGATGGCCCGGCCCGATGTGGCCGAGATCGTGGAGGGGGGATCGTCGTGGCGGCACATGGTGGCGATACCTGAAGCCTCGGTGAGCCCGTAGCCGGTAACCACCACCTCGAAGCCGAGGCGGTCGCGCATCGCCTCGATCATCGGGACCGGCACCGCAGCGGCCCCGGTCACCGCCAGACGCAGGGTGGACAAGTCGAACGTGTCGAGGTCGGGATGGTTGAGGATGGTCTGGTAGATGGCGGGCGGGCCGGGCAGCACCGACACCCGCTCGGTCGGGATGCGGGCCATCACCGACGGCACGTCGAACACCGGGTGGGGGATCATCGTCGCTCCGGCCATCAGGCAGGCCAGGATCCCGGCGTTGAGACCGAAGGAGTGGAAGAACGGGTTGACGATCAGGTAGCGGTCGCCGTGCCGCAGACCGATCACCTCGGCCCAGCTCCGGTAGGCGCGGCAGATCGCGCCGTGGTTGAGGACCACCCCCTTGGGCCTTCCGGTTGTGCCCGAGGTGAACATGATGTGGCACGGGTCGCGGTCCGAGACCTCGGGCACGGCGTCGGCGGATGCACTCTCCGGCGCCTGGGTGACGAAGTCAGAGAATCCGACCACGCCGGGCGGCACCGGTCCTCGCAGCGCCACGATCTGCTCGACGCACGACGGAACGCCCCCGTCGGCGGACCGCAGCAGGTCGAGGTGATCGGTGCCCAGGAAGCCGGTCGAGCAGAACAGCAGGCGCGCTCGGGACCGGTCGAGCACGAAAGCGGTCTCGTCGCCCTTGAACCGGGTGTTGACCGGCACCACCACGCCGCCCGCGACGTGCACCCCCAGCGCGGCTACCGCCCATTCCCACCAGTTGGGTCCCCACAGGCCCACGCGGTCGCCGGGGGCCAGGCCCCATGCGCCCAGCGCGGCGGCCATCCGGTCCACCCGGTCGCGCAACTCAGCGAACCTTAGGCGCAGATCGCCGTCAACTAGGCCCTCGGTGTCGCCGAAGCGGGCCGCGGCTTCGTCCACGAGCGCTGGGATCGTGTTGGGTGGGCCCACCTCAGCGGTCACTCCGGCAGTCTTGCCGGAGTCTCGCACCGATCGCACCGGTCTGCCGATGCCTGTCGGCGTGGTGTGTGGCGGGCTGCGTCACGCGTCCCAGGCCACCAGCAGCCTTCTCGGGCCGCGGAAGGTGATGTTGGCGAAGCGCTCCAGGCTCTGGCCCTCCACCAGCCGCAGCGACGGGATCTGCTCGACGAGCACCTCAAGGGCGACGGTGGCTTCCAGGCGGGCGAGGCGGGCGCCCAGGCAGAAGTGGATGCCCTTGCCGAAGGAGATGTGGTTGCGGGCGTTGTGCCGGTGGATGTCGAATTCGCCGGCGTTCTCGAAGATGTCGGGCTGGTGGTTGGCCGCGGCCAGGCTCAAGAAGATGTTGGTGCCGGCCGGCACCTTCACCCCCGCCACCTTGGCGTCGACGTTGGCCACGCGCCGCCAGCTGGTCTGGGGCGACTCGAAGCGCAGCACCTCCTCCAGCGCGGCCGGCATCAGCGACGGGTCCGCGCCCAGCTGGTCCCACTGGTCCCGGCGCGATAGCAGGCAGATCAGCGAGTTCGACAGGAAGTGGCTGACGATCTCATGGCCCGCGAAGGACAAGCCGTAAACGATCGACTCCACCTCCCGGTAGGTGAGTTCCGCGGGGTCGGCCTTGTGCACGGCCAGGAGCTCGGAGGTGAAGTCGTCGCCGGGGTCGTCGACCTTGGCCGCCACGAAGTCGCGGCAGTAGCGCCAGTAGGCCAGCATCTTGTGGGCGATCTCCGTCTGCTCGGCCTCGGTCGGCTTGCCCCAGCTGAAGGCCAGGCGGTCCGAGCACCATCCCTTGAGCTTCTCGTCGTCGCTGGTTGGGAAGCCGATGAAGCGGAAGATCGTCTCGCCGGGCAGCGGGTGCGCGAACACTGGCACGAAGTCCGCCGGCGAGCCCGCGGCCAGCAGGGCGTCGGCGAGGTCGTGGCTGCGGCGCCGGATGTAGGGCTCCAGGATCCGCATCCGCCGGTTGGAGAAGCCCCGCTTGGTGTGGTTGCGGATCCGGCCGTGGTCGGGCGGCTGGCGGTTCGACATCACCGCCACCGGGTTGAAGTCCGGCGCAGCCAGCACCGCCTGCGCGGCATGACTGAGGGGGAACACCGGATCCTGCACGTTCTGGGAGCCGAACGTCTCGGGGTCCAGGAACACCTCGCTGACATCTTCCATGCGGGTGACCACCAGGTAGCCCAACTCGCTGGAGTAGAACACCGGCGTGTCCCGCATCCCGTCCAGCACTGCATACGGGTCGGCGAGATAGTCCGTCGCGAACGGCGTGAACCCGGTCACCGGGCAGCCCGACGGAGGCGGCGGCACCTCGTCGGGCACGCGGTGGTAGGACGCCTCGGTCTGGGTCATTGATCGTCCGCTCCGAGCATCCGTCGATTGTTGCTTACATACGACCATAATGCCCGGACGCGGCGCCCGGAAATCCGGTCCGGGCTGGGGTTCCTAGCTCCGACGGCGGCGCGTTATGGTCTGAGCCGTGTCCAGGACACTCGTTGCCGCCACCCGCCGGGTGCTGGGATCTCGCCGTCGAGGCGACCGAGCGGCCGCCAGCCCGCCCGCCGGTGCCGGTGAAGCCGCACTCGTCGCCGACCTGGTCGAGGCCATCGGGTCCGACCGGGTGCGGGCCGACACCGCTTCCCGCTACCTGGCTTCCCGTGACGCCTCCATCTACCGGGAGGGCAACGCCGGACCGGTGTGCTATCCCGGCTCCACCTCCGACGTCGTGGCTTGCGTGCAGGTCGCGGCCCGCCACGGGCGGGCGGTGTCACCCAGGGGGGCCGGGACCGGCCTAGCCGGCGGCGCGGCGCCGCTGGGCCAGCCGGTGGTGCTGGCGATGACCCGGATGGACAAGCTGCTCGGGGTCGACCTCGACAACGGCGTGGCCTGGGTGCAGCCCGGCATGGTCAACCTCGACCTCAGCCGGGCGCTGGCTCCGCACGGGGTTCACTACGCGCCCGATCCGTCCAGCCAGGCGGCCTGCACCATCGGCGGCAACGTGGCCAACAACTCCGGTGGCCCTCACTGCCTGGCCTACGGCGTGACCAGCGCCCATGTGGTGGCGGTGGAGGTCGTGCTGTCCGACGGGTCGGTCGTCACGCTGGGCGACCTGACCGCCGAGCCGGCCGGATACGACCTGAGAGGAGCGTTCGTCGGCTCCGAGGGCATGTGCGGCATCGCCACCGCAGTGGCCGTGCGCCTCACCCGCAACCCCCCTGCGGTGCGCACCATGCTGCTTTGCTTCGACGACGTGTCGGACGCGGCGGCCACCGTCAGCGCCATCATCGCGGCCGGGATCGTGCCGGCCGCCATCGAGATGATGGATCAACGCTGCGTCACCGCCGTCGAGGACTTCGCCCAGGCCGGCTACCCCAAGGACGCTGCCGCGGTACTGCTGGTCGAGGTGGACGGACCCGCGGGCGGAGTGGCCATCGCCAGCGAGAAGGTGGCCGGCATCGCCCGGCGCAACCAGGCCATCAGCGTTCGCACCGCCGCCGACGAAGACGAGCGGGCCCGGCTGTGGAAGGGGCGCAAGAGCGCGTTCGGGGCCGTGGCCAACGTGATGCCCGACTATTACCTGCACGACACGGTGGTGCCCCGTACCCGGCTGGTGGAGGTGTTGGAGCGGATCTACGAGATCGTCGACCGCTACGACCTGATCGTGCTCAACGTCTTCCACGCCGGCGACGGCAACCTCCACCCCATCCTGGCCTACGACTCGCGGGTGCCGGGCACCGACGAGAGGGTGCATGCCGCGGGCCGCGAGATCATCGAGATGTCGCTGGACATGGGTGGTGCGCTCACCGGCGAGCACGGGATCGGGGTGGAGAAGCGCGAGCACATGAACCGCATGTTCAGCGCAGTGGATCTCGATCAGCAGAGCCGGCTGCGGGCCTCGTTCGATCCGCACTGCCGCATGAACCCGGGCAAGGTTCTGCCCAGCGCCCACAGTTGCTCGGACATCGGCGCCCTAAGGGCCGCCGACGCCGCCGGCGTCTGGGGCTAACCCAGAGGCCGAGCGGGGTGACTGAGATTCCTGATGGGTCTGATGAGACGCTTAGCGAGGCCGTGGCCCGAGCGGCCCGTGAGCGCAGCGAACAAGAGCGGGAATGACAGCGTCGCAGCGCGAGGCGGCATCACCTGCCCGCTCGTCTTCTGAGAGGCCGAGCGGGATGACTGATTTCGACGAGGCTCTCACCGTGTTCGCGGCCGAGGTCGGTCCGGACGGGCCGGTGTGCGTGCGGGGCGGCGGGACCCGCTGGAGCCTGGGCGGGGAGGCGGCGCCGGACACCCGTGAGGTTCGGGCCCCGGCGGGCATCGTGGCGTTCGAACCGGCCGAGATGACGGTGCGGGTGCGGGCCGGCACGCCGGTTGTTGCGCTGCACGAGGAGCTGGCGTCCGCCGGCCAGCGCACCGCCCTGCCCGAGCGTGCCGGCGGCACGGTGGGCGGGGCACTGATGGCGGGCGAGTCGAGCATTGCGCGCCTGGGGCGGGGGCCGGTGCGCGACGCCCTGCTGCAAGCCCGCTACGTGTGCGCCGACGGTCGGATCGCCAGCGCGGGCGCAGGCACCGTCAAGAACGTGAGCGGCTTCGACCTGTGCCGGTTGCTGGTCGGGTCGTTGGGCACGCTCGGCTTGGTGGGCGAGGTGCTCGTGCGAACTTTCCCGGTGGGGAAGAGCGAGCGTTGGGTACGGCTGGCCGGCACCGATCCGGGCGCGGTGCGGTCGTGCCACACTGCCGCGTCGGTGCTGTGGGACGGCACCGACGTGTGGACCCTGCTGAGCGGCTACGAAGTCGACGTGGACGAGGACCTGGGCCGGCTGGGCGCCTGCGAGGAGGTGGACGGCCCGCCCGAGCTGCCGCTCCACCGGTGGACGTGCACGCCCGCGGAGGCCACCGCCTTCGATGTCCGGAACGGCACGGCGGGCCGGTTCGTCGCCGAGATCGGCGTGGGGGTGGTGCATGCCTCCGAGCCCCAGCCGTCCCGCCCCGTCGAGCCGGGCGTGGCCGAGTTGAATCGCCGCTTCAAGGAGCGTTTCGACCCCACCGGTCGCCTCAACCCGGGCCGCGACCCGCTGCGGAGGCCCTGATGGGCCGCCCACCGCCGCTGACACGAAGTTGGTGTGGATTGTGGGCCTCTGGGGGCGGTTTCGTCATCAATTTCGATCGCGGGACGCCCTGATGCACCTCGGATTGGACGACGACGAGCTGGTCGCCTGTGTTTCCTGCGGGCTGTGCCTGCCGCACTGCCCCACCTTCGTGATTACCGGCAGCGACACGGAGTCGCCGCGGGGACGGATCGCGCTGATGCGGGCGGTGCAGAACGAGGGCGCGCCGGTGACAGAAGACCTGATCCGGTCGATGGAGACGTGCGTGCAGTGCCGGGGCTGCGAGACCGCCTGCCCGAGCGCGGTACCGTTCGGGCATCTGATGGAGGGCACCCGGGCCGCACTGGCCGATGCGGGCCGGATCACCCCCCGCTGGCAGCGCCTGGCCCTGCGGATGCTGCGCCACCGCCGCCTGCTGCTGGCCGGATCCACCTTGCTGGCGCTGGCCATACGGCTCCGTCTGGTGCCCACTAAGCGCCTCGGCCTGCCCGCGAGGATGCCGCTGCGGCGCCCTCGACTGCGCACCTCGGGCGATGATGTCTGGCTCTTCACCGGCTGCGTGATGGACGCCTGGCAGCGCGACGTGCACCTGGCCGTGCAGCGGGTGCTGGAGGCGGCTGGCGCCGGGGTGGAGCCCACGGGCGGGGTTGCGCCGTGCTGCGGGGCTCTGCACATCCACGCCGGGCTGGAGTCCGAGACGAAGGCCATGGCCCGCCAGGTGATGGCCGGCCTGTCGGGCGACGACCGTCCCATACTGGTGGACGCGGCCGGATGCGGCGCCTCGCTCAAGGACTACGGGCATCTGCTGGGAACCGACGAGGCCCGGGCCTTCTCAGACCGGGTGTACGACGTCCACGAATGGCTGGCCGAACGCCTCGATGAGCTGCAATCCCGGCGACCGGTCGCTCCGCTGAAGTTGACCGTGGCCGTGCAGGATCCCTGCCACCTGCGCCATGTGCAGCGGGCCCACCACGCGGTACCGGCTGTGCTCCTCCCGTTCGTCGCCGAAGTGGTCGCCCTCGATGACGACGGGTTGTGCTGCGGGGCCGGCGGCGCCTACTCGGTGATGGAGCCCGAGCTGTCCAGGGCCATCCGCGAGCGCAAGACCGCGGCGGTGGCCCGCTCGGGCGCGTCCGTCGTGGCCAGCGCCAACCCCGGCTGCTCGCTGCATCTGGCCGCGGCCGGCTTGGAGGTGCGCCACCCCCTGGAGCTGGTCGACCAGGCCCTCTCCGCCTCCCGCTCCTGAGGCCCGAGCGGACTCGCATCGGTTGAGAGGGTCTCGGGCGCGAGCTGAGCGAGGCCGTGGCCCGAGCGGCCGGTGAGCGCAGCGAACAGGAGCGGGAGTGGCACCGCTGCGACACGACGGGTTCTCACCCGTTCGCGCCGGTGAGGCTCAGGCGAAGCCGAACAGGGGCGGGAAGGCCACCACGACCGCCGACAGCCAGATCGCATAGACCGGTGCGTAGGCGGTCTGCCAGCGCTCGATGGCGGCAGAGCCGCGGCGG
>LXNJ01000911.1_pt1 | contig 18772 bp, 14 predicted proteins | sample 809081 | NCBI WGS metagenome assembly LXNJ01 (sample SAMN04870510, study PRJNA318959) | sponge metagenome | biome: sponge; feature: marine sponge reef; material: water | host: Petrosia ficiformis | place: Greece: Milos, Mediterranean Sea | collected 2013-05-29 | depth 5-7 m
TCTCCTGATCCACCGCCGCCTGTGTCGCCGGCGTCTCCTGATCCACCGCCGCCTGTGTCGCCGGCGTCTCCTGATCCACCGCCGCCTGTGTCGCCGGCGCCGCCTGATCCACCGCCGCCGGTGGACGCCGCCTCGTCCGAGCGGTCCGAGCCGGCAGCCGAGACTGTCCTTCCGTCCGAGGAACTCGCCGCCGCCGCGCCGCCGCCGCCGCCCGCGCCACCGCCGCGCCGCGCCGCGCGGACGACGCCGTCGAACGCGCCGCCGTCGCTGGGCGAGCCGGTGACCGTGCTGATCTCGAAGGACGACGTGAACGGAATCATCCCGGTCTACGACTCTCCCGACGGCACCCGGCTGTCGTTCCCCGACGGCGAGTTGTGGAGCTACACGTTCCGCGGCAACCGGCTCGTCGTGCGGGTGACGCAGGGGTCAGAGGGCGACGAGTGGGTGCAAGCTCAACTGCCGGTCCGCCCGAGCGGCGTGCGGGGCTGGATCCGCACGGAGGACTTCAACTGGTCCACGGTCAACCATCACGTCATCATCGACGTCTCCGATCGCAGCGTGACGCTCTACGAGGGCACGGAGCCGGTCATCTCCACCCAGGCCATCGTCGGCAAGCCGGCCACACCGACGCCGACCTTCTCGGGGTTCATCGTCGAGAAGTTGCCCAACCACAGCCGCCAGAACGCCAGCGCGGTGTTGGGAGACTGGATCCTGATGCTGTCGTTCTTCAGTGAGGCGCTCGATACTTTCGGTGGTGGCCTGCCGCGCATCGCCCTGCACGGCACGCACATCCCCGAGCGGGTCGGTGAGGCGCTGTCGAACGGTTGCATCCGCATTCCCAACAACATCATCGAGGTCATCGCCCGCACCGCGCCCCTCGGCACGGTCGTGAACATCATCGCCTGAGGCGTCGCGTCCGGCGCGACCGCAGCCCGCGCAGGTCCTGTGAGCCGGGCAGCGCCTCGATCCGGCTCCGGCCGGGCTGTCAGCGCAGGGCCTGGGCCATGGTGTCGATGAGTTGGTCGATCTCACCGTCGCTGATGATCAGCGGCGGGCACATCGCCAGGGCGCTGCCGATGGGGCGCACGATCACGCCGGCATCCAGCATCTTGTTCCGCACCCCGGCGGCGTCGCGACCCAGCTCGGCCGCCCACACGGCACCGGTGCCGCGGTAGCCGGCCAGCAGACCGTCGTCGGTCAGCGCCCGCAGGCCCGCCGAGATGCGCTCGCCGATGTGGGCGGCGCGCCCCGGGAGCCCTTCGCTCTGCATGAGGTTCAGGTTGGCGACGCCCGCGGCGCAGGCCGCGGGATGGCCCGAATAGGTGTAACCGGTCCGCAGCAGCTCCGCCTCGGCCTCGAACACGTCGCACACCCGCCGCGACAGGATGACCCCCGCCAGCGGCTGGTAGCCCGAGGTGACCCCCTTGGCGAACGTCATCATGTCGGGCACCACGTCGTAGTGCTGCGCCCCGAACCACTCGCCGGTGCGCCCGAAGCCGCAGATCACCTCGTCGAGGATCAGCAGCGCCCCGTGCGTGTCGCAGAGCCGCCGCAGGCCCTCCAGGTAGCCGTCGGCCGGGGGGAACACCCCGCCGGCACCCTGCACCGGCTCGGAGATCACCGCGGCGATCCGCCCCTCCTCAGTCGCCAGAGCCACAGCGGCCGCCTCGAGGTCGTCGCCGGGAACCTCCACGAAGTGCGGGGGCAGATCGCCCCAGCCCTCCCGGTTGGGGGCGATGCCCTGCGCCGCGGTGCCGCCGAAGTTGGTGCCGTGATAGCCGTTGGTGCGGTTGAACGTGACCTGGCGCTCCTCCTCGCCCCGCAGGCGGTGATAGAGGCGGGCCAGCTTCAGGGCCGTGTCGACGGCCTCCGAGCCCGAGCAGCAGAGGAACACCCGCCCGTCGGGGAACGGGGAACGCTCGACGATCAGCGCGGCCACAGCCTCGGCCGGGGCGTTGGTGAACGGGGCGAACGTGTTGTAGGCCTCCAACTGCCGCATCTGCCCGGCGACCGCGTCGATGATCTCGTCCCGCCCATGGCCCGCCTGGCAGTACCACAGGCTCGCCATGGCGTCGAGATAACTGTTGCCGGCGTCGTCCCAGATCGTGCAATCCCGGCCGCGGACGATGTTGATGTACGCATCCTGGGCGGGAGGGGCGAAGGCGTGAAGGAAGGCACTGGGCATAGGGCCGCCTCCTTTCGGTCAGTGGCGATTCGAGGGTAACGTCGCCGCGGAATGATTTTGTCCGATCGAACCATCCGCCAACAGCTCGCCGCGGGGCGCATCACCATCGAGCCACTGGCGGAGCGTGCGATCCAGCCGTCCTCGGTGGATCTGCGTCTCGATCGGTTCTTCCGGGTGTTCCGCAATCACACGATGGGTTGCATCGACGTCAAGGAGAACCTGGCGACGCTGACCGACCTCGTCGAGATCGCTGCCGACGGCGTGTTCATCCTGCACCCCGGCGAGTTCGTGCTGGGCTGCACGCTGGAGCAGGTGGCCCTCCCCGAGGACTTGGTGGGCCGCCTGGAGGGAAAGTCCAGCCTGGGGCGCCTCGGGCTGCTGATCCACTCCACTGCCGGCTTCGTGGACGCCGGCTGGCGGGGTCAACTCACACTGGAGCTCTCGAATGTGGCGACCCTGCCGATCACGCTCTACCCGGGCATGAAGATCGGCCAGATCAGCTTCATCCGGATGACGACTGCGGCCGACAACCCGTACGGATCGCGGTCCGTCGGCTCGAAGTACCAGGACCAGGTCGGCCCGATTCCCAGTCGCTACTGGGAGAACTTCTAGCCCGTCGTCAGTCCGCGGCCGGGTCGCGCCGCAGCAGATCCTGCGCCTGCGCCACCCAGTTCCACTTCTGGATGCGGCCCGGCGCGCCGATGGCCTCCTCGAGTGCCTCCACCCCGGCGGCGTCGAGGGCGGCGATCTGGTCGTAGCCGGTGATCCCCTGCTTGGCCAGCTCGGCCAGCAGCATCGGATCGGTGCCCTTGATGAGGCGCAGGTCGTCCTTGCGGAGCGCCTTCGAGGCGGGTCCGGCAGCCGGGGCGGGCGCCGCCGGGGCCGGGGCGGGAACCCCGGCCGGGATTGCCGCCGGCGAGGCGCGCCTCGCCGCCGGCTGGAGCCGCGCCATCGGGGCCAGGTCCAATCCGGACACGGAGACCGCCACCGGCACGCCGACGGTCCCCGGATCGCCGCCGACCACGGCCGGCGCCACCTCGGCGCTGCGGCGGGCGGCCGCCTCCTCCTCGCCCCGGTGGACGGCCTCCAGGACGTGCAGGGCGATGTCGCCGACGATCACGTCGCTCTGCTCGACGCCCTCGCCGCGCACCCCGTCGTCGATCATCACGTAGCAGAAGGGGCACGCCGTGGCGATGCGGTCGGCGCCGGTAGCCAGCAATTCCCGGCTGCGCACCACGTTCACCTGCTCGCCGACGTGCTCCTCCATCCACATGCGGGCCCCACCGGCCCCGCAGCACATGCCCTTGGTGCCGTTGCGCGGCGCCTCCACCACCTCCAGCCCGCCGATGGCCCCCACCACCCGACGCGGGGCCAGGTAGACGTCGTTGTGGCGGCCCAGGTAGCAGGAGTCGTGGTACACGAGCCGCTCGGGCAGCCGGGCCTCGCTCAGATCGAGGCGCCCGCTGTCCACCAGCTGCTCCAGCAACTGGCTGTGATGGACGACCTCGTAGTGCCCGCCCAACTGCGGGTACTCGTTGCCGAGTGTGTTGAAGCAGTGGGGGCACTGCGTGATGATCTTGCGCACGCCCATGCCGTTGAGAGTCTCGACGTTCTGCATGGCCAGCATCTGGAACACGTACTCGTTGCCGGACCGCCGCGCCGGATCACCGGTGCACATCTCCGCGGGCCCCAGCACCGCGAAGTCCACGCCGGCGCGCTGCATGAGCTCGGTCATGGCGCGGGTGACCCTGCGGTTCTTGTCGTCGTAGCTGCCGGCGCAGCCCACCCAGTACAGGTACTCGGCCTCGATGGGGTCGCCGCCGTCGAGGACCACGACGCCCTCGAAGTCTCCGGCCCAGTCGGCGCGGGCGGCCTGGGCCATGCCCCACGGGTTGCCGGAGTTCTCCATCGAGCGGTAGGCGGTGCCCAGTTCGGTGGGGAAGTCGCTCTCCATGAGCGACAGGTGGCGCCGCATGTCGAGGATCTTGTCCAGGATCTCGATGTTCACCGGGCAGATCTCGTCGCACGCCCTGCAGGACGTGCAGGCCCACACCTCCTCGGAGGTCACACGCTCGAACACACTGGCGCCCGCCACCGTGATCTCCGGGTCGTTGCCCAGCGGCGCGGAGGTCTCCGGCGTGCCGCTGGCGGCCATCACCTGGCCGACCTTCAGCACGATCTCCCGAGGGTCCAGGGGCTTGCCGGTGGCATGCGCCGGGCACACCGACGTGCAGCGCCCGCACATCGTGCAGGCGTCGAGGTCCACGAGCTGCTTCCAGGTGAAGTCCTCCACCACGGCGGCGCCGAAGGAGTCCAGGTCGGTCTCCATGAGGTTCGGCAACTCGCGCATGGCGCCCTTGGGGCGCTCGCGGTCGCGCAGGTACATGTTCAGCGGTGAGGTGATGATGTGGCGGAGCATCGTGACGGGGATCAGGATCAGGAAGACCACGAAGGCCACTACGTGCAGGATCCACCAGGCCTGGTGCCAGCCGGCGGTGTTCGAGACGCCGTCGGCCAGCGTGGCCAGCGGGTAGCCGATCACCGACCAGCGCTCGAACGAGGGGGTGCCCGCCTCGGCGATGCGGAACGCCTCGGCGCCGAAGCCGGTCACGCCGATGACCAGCAGCGTGCCCAGGATGACGGCGTGCTCGGGGCGGGTCTTGTGGCGGATCCGGTACGGGCGCAGCTGCCAGGGTCCCCAGCGGCGCAGGATCGCCCACAGCACGCCCACCAGGAAAACCGCCCCGGCCAGGTCGCCCACGAGCGAGTAGCCCTGGTAGACCCGCCCGGTGAGGAACTTGGCGCCGTCGGGGAGCTGATGCTCGATCTCCAGCGTGATGGTCACCGCCAGAAGCACACCGAAGCTGAAGTAGATGAGCGAGTGCATGACGCCGGCGACGGGCTCGCGCAGCAACGTGCGCATGTAGACGCCGGCGCGGAGGTCGGCGAGTCGCCGGTGGACGTTGCGCCAGGTCGTGGGACGCTTCTCGGTGGCACCTCTCTCCCAGTTCCGCACACGGTGGGCGAACAGCACGGAGGCGTACACGAGGGCGATCGGGATCACCGTGTAGAAGGCCGCCCGCAAGGGCCCCGGAATGTTGCCGAACACCTCCCGGGTGACGGTGGCGCTGCTGTGAAACCCCGTGATGGCGGCCGCAATGCCGGAGGCGACGGTGAACAGCGCCGCGCCGAGTCCGATCACGATTACGAGGCGGTGGGGCGCAACGCGGCGCAGGCGTGAGATGGCGGTGCTCATCGTGACAGCGAGGCTACGGCCGGCGGCACGTGCGGCCGAGTCGCCGTGGCGCGAAGCGTTCGGATGCTCATTCCGCCGGCGAGGTTACGGCCATCGGAGCCGGTTCGCGTTGCTTTCCGCCCCGGGCGCCGTCGCGCGGTCTGCGCGGCGCGAACGACCCGGCGGGCGGCCGTGGCGGTGCCGGCGGTTGCAATGGTCGTCTTCGCCGGTACGGTTCCCGGTGCGCCAAGGGAGTCGCCCCTTCGTTCGTCGTCGGGTGAGAGAAGACGACTCGACCACAGAGGTACTCCCGTGAAGCGCAGAACACTTGTGGCGCTCGGCGCCGTGGGCGCCGTCGTCGCGCTCTTGACCACACCGGCCGCGGCGCAGACCGCCGATCCCGCGGACGCCGTGCAGGCCGTCCTCGACAACATCTGGGTGCTTGTGGCGGGAGCACTGGTCTTCTTTATGCAGGCCGGATTCGCTCTGCTCGAAGCGGGCCTCACGAGGGCCAAGAACGTCACCAACATCATGGCCAAGAACCTGGCCGACATGAGCGTCGGCGTGCTGGCCTTCCTCGCCGTGGGCTACGGGCTGGCCTTCGGCGCGGGCAACGCCTGGTGGGGCACCGAGGGGTTCTTCCTCTCCGGAGGCGGGCTCTTCGAGCTGGGTTCCAGCGGGGTCGGCAACCTCAGCACGGCCTCGTTCTTCTTCTTCCAGGTGGTGTTCGCCGCCACCGCGGTCACGATCGCCTCCGGGGCGATGGCCGAGCGGGCCCGGTTCAAGGCGTACCTGCTCTTCAGCCTCGCCATGACGGCGTTCATCTACCCGATGGTCGTGCACTGGACCTGGGGCGGTGGCCTGATCGCCGACATTTCCGTCGGCGGCGCCGTCTACAGCGACTTCGCCGGTTCGACCGTCGTGCATTCCACCGGCGGCTGGGCGGCGCTCATGGGGGCGATCTTCCTCGGTCCCCGCCTGGGGAAGTACGGCCCGGACGGCACACCGCGCCCGATGCCGGGCCATTCCATGCCGATGACGATCCTGGGGGTCTTCATCCTCTGGCTGGGCTGGTTCGGGTTCAACGCCGGCTCCGAACTGGCCGCCGACGGGGTCGTGATGGTGGTGGCCCTCAACACGGTCGTGGCCGCGGCGGCCAGCACCCTGGCCGCCGGGGCGGTCGTGTGGCTGAAGACGGGCAAGCCGGATGTCGCCATGGCCGGCAACGGCACACTGGCGGGCCTCGTGGGCATCACCGCGGGCTGCGCCACCGTGAACGTCCTGGGGGCGCTCGTGACGGGAGCGCTGGCCGGTGTGCTGGTCGTCTACTCGGTGTTCTTCATCGAGCGCAAGGGTGTTGACGATCCGGTGGGCGCCGTGTCGGTGCACGGCGTCTGCGGGGTCTGGGGAACCCTGGCGGTGGGCCTGTTCGCCCGCTACGACGACGCCTTCCTCGGCCGGGACAACGCCGGGCTGTTCTACGGCGGCGGCGGCTGGCAGTTGCTCGTGCAGCTCATGTTCGTGCTGATCGTCCTGGCCTGGACGCTGGTCACCACCGGGATCCTGTTCGCCCTGCTGCGGCGGTTCGGTGTGCTGCGGGTGGCGGCGGCGGAGGAGGCCAAGGGCCTCGACCTCGCCGAGCACGGCGCCGGCGCCTACCCGGCCGATCCGATGCCCCGCGACGAGCGCGCCTACGAGCAGCCCTAGTCAGCGAGTGTGTGCCGGGGGCGGACAACTCCGCGCCGGTGTGCACCGGCCGCGAGGCTGCCCGGATGCCCCCGGACACGGTCGCGTCTAGGATTCCGTCGACGCGAAGGAGGCGGGCCGGATGCGAGTTGGCGTTGACATCGGGGGTACGTTCACGGACGCGGTGGCGGTCGACGAGGGCGGCCGCATCCGCACGGCCAAGGTCCTCACGACGCCGCGCCGCCTGCACGACGGCGTGCTCGAGGCGCTCGAGCGGCTCGAGGTGGACTGGGGCCGCCTGGAATCCATCACCCATGGCACCACCGCCGGGCTGAACGCCTTCCTGGAGCGGCGCGGCGCCAGGGTCGCCCTGCTCACGACCCGCGGGTTCCGCGACGTGTACGAGTTGGGGCGGGCGAACCGGCCCGACATGTACAACGTGCGCTACCGCCAGCCGACGCCGCTGGTGCCGCGGCGCTGGATCTACGAGATCGACGAGCGGGTCGCCGCCGACGGAGCGGTGGTCGTGGCACTGGACGACGACGCCGTGCGCAGCCTGGGGCAACGGCTGGCGGGCGAGTTCGAGGCAGTGGCCGTCTGCTTCCTGCACTCCTATGCCAATCCCGGCCACGAGCAGCGCGTCGCCGACCTGCTGGCCGACGTGGCGCCGCATCTGCCGGTGGTCTGCAGCCACGAGATCGCGCCGGAGTGGCGGGAGTACGAGCGCACCAGCACGACGGTGATCGCCGCCTACGTTGCGCCCATCGTGCAGAACTACCTGGCCGAGTTGGAGCACGACGTCGGCGAGCGGGGGCTGCGGGGCCCGCTGCGCGTGATGCAGTCCAACGGCGGCGTGATGATGGCCGCCATGGCGCGCCGCAAGGCCATACAGACGCTCTTCTCGGGCCCGGTCGGCGGCACCATCGCCTGCGTGGCTGTCGCCGAGCACCTGCGGGACGAGGTGGACGTCAGCCGGCTGATCTGCATCGACATGGGCGGCACGTCCTTCGACGTGAGCCTGGTGGTGGACGGCGAGGCCGACGTGGAGCTGGAGTCCGAGCTGGAGCGCCATCCGGTTCTGTCGCCCACGGTCGCCATCCACACGATCGGCGCCGGCGGCGGCAGCGTGGGGCACGTCGAGGCCGGGGGCCTGCGCGTGGGACCGCGTTCGGCGGGGGCCGAGCCGGGGCCGGCGTGCTACGGCGCCGGCGGGGCCGAGCCCACGGTCACCGACGCCAACCTGCACCTCGGGCGCATCCCCTCCGTCGCCCGCCTGGCCGGCGGCATGGCCCTCGACGCCGCCGCCGCCGAGGGCGCGCTCAACGCCGTCGGCGAGGTCCTGGGGCTCGATGCCGAGCGGCTCGCCACCGGCGTCGTGGCCGTCGCCGACTCCACCATGGCCAACGCCATTCGCGAGATCACGGTGCTGCGCGGCATCGATCCGCGCAGCTTTGCGCTGATGGCCTTCGGCGGCGCGGGGCCGCTGCACGCCACGGCGCTGGCCGACGAGCTGGAGATCGAGGTGGTCGTGGTTCCCGCCGATCCCGGGGTGTTGTCGGCCTACGGCATGCTGCACGCGGACATCCGGCACGACGTGGTCCAGAGCTTCTACGTCGGGGTCGCCGATGTCGAGCCCGAGACGCTGGAGGCGACGCTGGCCGAGCTCGCCGAGCGGGCTCGGCTGCTGGCCAAGGAGGATGGCGTCGACGAGCGCGCCATCGGCCTTGAGCCCTCCGCCGACCTGCGCTATGTCGGTCAGGAGTACACGGTGACGCTGCCGCTGGAGTCCGACGGGTCGACGACGCAGATGCTGGCCGACCTGCCGGCGCGATTCGCCGAGGCGCACGAGGTGCGTTACGGGCACAGCAACCCCGCCGAGGACGTGGAGTTCGTGAACCTGCGGATGGCGGCTCGCGGCTCGCTGGGGCGCCCGTCGGCCGCCGAACTGCCGCTCGGGGAGGCGGGCGAGCCGGTCGCCGTGGAGCGCACGTGGTTCGCCGGCTCCTGGCTGGCGACGCCGGTGCATCGCCGTGAGGCGCTGCCGGCCGGCGCCACCGTCGCCGGCCCGGCGATCATCCTGGAGGACGCCTGCACGACCCTGGTACCGCCGTCCTGGACAGCGACGGTGTCGGCGGGCGGCCACCTCGTGCTACGCCGATCCTGAGCGAGCCACCGAACGACCCGACGACGAACGACCCGGCACCGGCAACCGACCGGGCCGGAGGACAACCGAGGAGATGGCCACCATGCGCATCCTGCTGATCAACCCGCTGGGCGTAAACGTCTACGACGAACTGGTCGACGAGGTGGTACGTCCCGCCATCGGTTCGGACACCGAGTTGACGGTCCGCTCCCTGGCCGGCACCGGCGTGCCGGAGACGGCGTTCCTGCCCGCGGCGTCGCTGCTCATGAACCAGTTGCTCTCGGCCGTGCAGGAGGGAGAGCGGGACGGCTTCGACGCGGTCGTCATCGGCTGTGCCTCCGACCCCGGGCTGGTGGACGCCAAGGAGTTGGTCTCCATCCCGGTCACGGCGCCCATGGAGGCGGCGATTGCAACCGGGCGCGCCTTCGGGCGGTTGGCGGTCGTGGCGCCCCGCATCGAGAGCGGCGAGGGCGAGAACCTGCCACAGGACGCCAACTGGGTGCGCCGGCTGGTGCACGCCTACGACGGCGGGTCGATCTTCGCCGGCGTGTTCTCCGCTCCCTGCCCGCACCCGCCCGCCGATCTGGTGGACCGGCTGCTCGCCGAGGATCCCCGGAAGTTGCGGGCCACGGTGCGTCGCGGGATGGCGGAGGCGGTGGCGGGCCCCGCGGGCGACGCCGCCGAGTCGGCGTGGCGCGACCACGACGCCTCGGTGCTGTTCTACGCCTGCACGATCTGGTCCGGCCTGCTGGAGCCGGTCCGCGACCGGGTGCCCGTGCCCGTGCTCGACCCGCTGATCACACCGGTCCGCTACGCCGAGATGCTGGCCGGCGCCGGGCGGAAGTTCTGACGCCGTGACCAGCCCCCCGGTCCTGCCGGCCGGAGGATCCGCGCAGGAGCGCTGACGTGCCGCTGGCCATCTACATCGGGCGCCGCCTGGTGTTCCTGGTGGTGGCGCTGTTCGGCGTGTCCCTCATCACGTTCGTCGTCACCCGCGTCCTGCCGGGCAATCCGGCGTACCTGATCGTCGGGGTGCAGGCCGACGAGTCCACCGTCGAGGCGGTCATCGAGCGACTGGGCCTCGACCGGCCGATCATCGAGCAGTACGGCCACTACATGCGCCAGATCTTCTCCGGTGATCTCGGCGACAGTTGGCGCACCAAGAACCCGGTGACCACCGACATCGGCGTCCGCTGGCCGGCCACCATCGAGTTGGCGTCTGCGGCGGCGATCCTGGCGGTTGCCTGGTCGGTGCCGTTCGGCATCGTCTCGGCGTTGCGGCGGCGCTCGCTCTCGGATCGCCTGGCCAACGTCGCCTCGGGGATGGGTGTCTCGATCCCGGAGTTCTGGTTGGGGATCATCCTGATCCTCGTCTTCTTCTTCCACCTGGATTTCGCCCCCGCTCCCATCGGGCGATCTCTCGGGACGGTGCCGCCGGATGTCACGGGGCTGTACACGCTCGACTCCGTGATCGCGGGTGACTGGGGCGCGCTGCGCTCGGCGCTGGCGCAACTCGCCCTCCCGGCGATCACGCTGGCGGTGACCACGGGCGCGCCGCTGCTGCGCGTCACCCGTGGCTTCATGCGCGAGACCATGGCATCGCATCACATCCGCTCGGCCCGGGCGCTGGGTGTGCCGGAGCGGTCGATCGTTCTGCGCCACGCCCTGCCGAACGTGCTGCTGCCGGTGTCCACGATGGCCGCCATGATGTACGGCTACCTGCTGGGCGGCACCGTCCTCGTGGAGTTCGTGTTCGCCTGGCCCGGCATCGGCAAGTACGCCATCGACTCCATCAACGCGTCGGACTACGCCCCCGTGCTGGCCGCCGTGCTGCTGAGTGCCTGCAGCTACATCATCGTGTACCTCATCATGGACATCCTGCACTTCATCATCGATCCGAGGACGCGGACATGAGCACCGCACCCCCTCGCGCCCCGGCAGGCACGGCGACGGCCGGGGTCCGCCGCGCCATCGCCGCGGGACCGGTTCGCGTCCTCGTGGCCGTCGCCACGATGGCGATCCTCCTCGTCGCCCTGGTGTGGGATTCCGAGTGGCGGGCGCTCCGGGTGGTGCTGACCGTGCTGGCGATCATGGTGGCCCCCGCTGTCTGGGACCCCCAGCGCCGCGTGATCCGGCCCGCCGTCGGCGTGATGCTGGCCCTCATCCTGCTGGCGCTCATCGGCCCGCTCTTCACGCGCGACCCGCTCATGCTCAGCGCGGGCGAGTCGCTGGTGGGCCCGAGCAGCGACCTCTGGTTCGGCACCGACCAGTTCGGCAGGGACATCTTCGCCAGGGCGATACACGGGGCGCGCCTCGACCTGGGTGTCGGCTTCAGTGCGGCGGCGCTGGCGGTCGTGGTGGGCATGCCCCTCGGGGCGCTGGCCGCCCTCCGGGGCGGCCTGTTCGACTCGGTGTTGCTGCGCATCTCGGAATCGTTCCAGGCCTTTCCCACACTGCTGCTGGCGCTGGGCATCGTGGCGGCCGTGGGGCCGAGCATCCCCATCCTCATACTCATCATCGCCATCGTGAACGTGCCGGTCTACATGCGCCTGACCCGCAGCGCCGTGGCACCCATCGTCAACGCCGATTTCGTGCTGGCGGCCCGCTGTGCCGGACAGCGCGAGCTGACCATCCTGCTGCGCCACATCCTTCCCAACGTCAAGCAGGTGGTCCTGGCGCAGTTCTCGGTGAACGTGGCCTGGGCCATCCAGATCCTGGCGGCTCTGAGTTTCGTGGGCCTGGGGGTACCGGTCCCGACGCCGGAGTGGGGTGCGATGGTTCGCGAGGGCTATGAGCAGCTGGTCTACGGCCGCTGGTGGATCTCGTTGTTCCCCGGTCTGGCGATCCTGGTGACCGTCCTGACGCTCAACCAGCTGTCCGACCGGGTGAGGCATACGCCATGAGCGCCCCGGACGGACTCGCAGCAGCGGCTCCGGGCCCCGCCGATCTCGGCGCGCCGGATCGTGCCGAGGTCCCCGTCCTGGACGTGCTCGACCTCACGGTCGGCTTCGGTCCGGCGGCCAAGCGGCGGTCCATCCCCCTGCAGGGGATCCACTTGCAGGTCGCCGCGAGCGAGCGGATGGCCCTGGTCGGCGAGTCCGGGTCGGGCAAGAGCCTGACCGCCGCGGCGGTCCTGGGACTCCTGCCCTACGGCGCCGAGGTCATCCGGGGCTCCATCCGCCTCGACGGCGAGGAGCTCATCGGCGCATCCGAGCGCCGCCTGCGCGAGTTGCGAGGCGGGCGGATGGCGATCATGTTCCAGAACCCCCGCGCCTCGCTCAACCCCGTGCTGACCGTGGGCGGTCAGATCGCCGAGGTGATCAGGGTGCACGGCGATGCCGGCCGCAAGGAGAGCTGGACCCAGGCGGTGGATCTGCTGTCGGAGATGGGCATCCCCGACGCCGGTCGGCGCGCCAAGGACTACGTGCACCAGTACTCCGGCGGCATGGCGCAGCGCGCCGCATTGGCCATGGCGCTGTCCTGCCGCCCCGATCTGCTGATTGCCGACGAACCCACGACCGGCCTCGACGCCACGCTGCAGCAGCAGGTGCTGGAGTTGGTCGTCGAGCAGGTGGGATCACGGAACGCCTCCCTGCTGCTGATCACGCACGACATCGCCGTGGCCCGCAGCCACTGCGAGCGCACCACGGTCATGTACGCGGGTCGCGTGATGGAGTCCGGGCCGACCTCCTCGGTCACCGGCAGCCCGAAGAATCCCTACACCGGCGCCTTGCTGAAGGCGTTCGTGACCGTGGACCAGCGCCGGATGTACGCCATCGGCGGCACCGTGCCGACGCTGGTGGGCGAACTCAGCGAGTGCGCCTTCGCCGACCGCTGCCCGCTGGCCGCCGCCGAGTGCCGGGACGGCGTGCCCGAGCTTCGTCCCATAGAGGACCGTCACGTGGCGTGCGTGAAGGCATGAGCACCCAGGCCGCACCGGGCGGCGGACCGGTCGTCGAGGTCCGCGAGCTGGTCAAGGACTACGTGACCCGCGACGCCCGGCTGCGCCAGCACATCGCGCGGGCCGTCGACGGCGTCAGCTTCCAGATCCACGCGGGCGAGACTTTCGCCATCGTCGGCGAGTCCGGGTCGGGCAAGACGACGGTGGGGCGCGTGCTGCTGAAGCTCACCTCGCTGACCGACGGGGCGGTGCTGTTCCGCGGCGACGAGATCCACGAGATCCCCGAGCGCCGCTTCCGGCCCGATCGCCGGCACATGCAGATGGTCTTCCAGGACCCGCTGGCGGCGTTCGACCCGCAGACCAGCATCCGCTCGAGCCTGCGCGAGTTCACCCGGCTGCGCGACACCCAGAGCCGCGCCGAGGAGAACGAGGCCATCGCCGAGGCGGTGCGGAGCGTCGGCCTGGAGCCCGAGATCGCCGATCGTCGCCCGTCGCAGGTCAGCGGCGGGCAGCTCCAGCGCCTCAGCATTGCTCGCTCGCTGCTGCCCGAGCCGGAGCTGCTGTTCCTGGACGAGCCCACATCGTCGCTGGACGTCTCAATCAGGGGCCAGATCGTCAACCTGCTGCTGGACCTGCAGGATCGCAACGATCTGGCCTACCTGCTCGTCGCCCACGATCTGCGGGTGGTCTACGCCATGGCCCAGCGGGTGGCGGTCATGTACTTGGGGCAGTTCGTCGAGGTGGGCTCACGTGACCAGGTCTACGCCAACGCCGTGCACCCCTACACCCGGGGCCTCCTGGACGCCGCAGAGTTGGACGAGCCACCGCGCCACGGCGACCCGGTGCGGCTCGTCGGTGAGATCAGCGAGGAGGCGGCCAAGAAGCCAGGCTGCCGACTGACGCAGCGCTGCCCGTTCGCGGTCGAGCGCTGCGAGGAGCCGCAACCCCTCCGGGAGACCGAGGCCGGACATCTCGTGCGATGCTGGCGGGCCATCGAGCAGCCCGTCGAAATCGGCCTTCCAGCCAACGAGTGAGATCCAAGGAGCATCCGATGCCGCAGGTAGATCCAGTCACCACCGAGGTGATCCGCAACGCCTTCATCTCGATTGCCTCGCAGATGAACAACAACCTGGCGCGGTCGGCCTACACGCCGATCATCTATGAGATGAAGGACTGCTCGGTGGGCCTGTTCAACGAGAACGCCGAGTTGCTGGGTCAGGCGCCGGGCCTGCCCATCTTCCTGGGCAGCCTCGAGGCGGCGATCAACGCCACGACCGAGCACTTCGGCGGCCTGGACATCTACCGCCCCGGCGACGTCTACGCCGTGAACGACAGCTATCTCGTGGGCAGTCACCTCAACGACGTGAGCGTCTTCTCGCCGATCTTCCACGACGGCGACCTGGTGGGCTTCGGCGCCACCAAGGCGCACTGGATGGACATCGGCGCCAAGGACCCCAGCCAGACGAACGATGCCACGTCCATCTACGAGGAGGGGTACCGGCTCGGTCCCACGCACCTGTACCGGGAGGGACGGCCCGAGACGGGCGTGCTGCAGTTCATCACGCGCAACAGCCGCCTGCCTCGCTCGATCTGGGGCGACCTGCATGCCCAGATCGCCGCCTGCCGCACCGGTGAGCGCCAACTCGGCGAGCTGATGGACCGGTTCGGGCGATCGACCGTCGAGGCGGCTGCCGCCGTGGTGTTCGAGCAATGCGAGAAGCTCGACCGCGCGGCCGTCTCCGCCATCGCCGACGGCACCTTCGTCACCGAGGGACACATGGACAGCTGGGGACCGGGCGGCGGCCCGGTCTTCGTGCGGGCCACCGTGACCGTCGAGGGCGATGAGATGCTCCTGGACCTCGACGGCTCCTCGCCGCAGACGCCCGGCTGCATGAACTGCGGCTTCGCCCAGACGATCGCCGCGGCCCGGCTGGCCTACAAGCTCCTCATCAATCCCGAGGTGCCGGTCACGGCGGGGACGTTCCGCAACCTCCGCCTCACCGCACCGGAGGCGTCGATCTTCGACGCCCGGGAACCGGCGGCGTGCCAGTACTACTACCCGCACCTGGGGATGATGATCGATCTCTTCATCAGCGCCCTGGCGCCGAGCATGCCCGAGGCGGTGGTCGCCGCGCAGCCCGCCGATCCGATGAACGTGCTCTTCGTCGGCAAGGACCCCGAGACCGGCGCCGACTTCGTCACCGGGGAGGCCACGGCTGTGGGCTGGGGGGCCTGGTCCGGCGGCGACGGCACGAACGGGATGATCAACTATGGCGGTGGCGACCTGAAGAACATCCCCGTGGAGGTGCTGGAGTCCCGCTACCCCATCCGCGTGCATCGCTACGCCGTGTCGCCGGACTCCGGTGGCCGGGGCCGCTGGCGGGGCGGCTGCGGGGTGGAGCGCGAGTACGAGGTGCTGGCCGACGGCGTGACGCTCTCGACATGGTTCGAGCGCACGACCACGCCCGCCTGGGGGCTGTTCGGCGGTGAGCCCGGCAGCACCACCGAGGCGGTGATCACCGTCGACGGGGATTCCGAGCCGGTGCTGAAGGTGAACCGCTACCCCGCCCCCAAAGGGAGCCGACTGCGGGTCGCCACCGGCGGCGGCGGCGGGTACGGCGACCCCGCCGAGCGTAGCGAGGAGGACCTCCGCCGCGATCTCATCGAGGGCTACACCACGGTCGTGCCGCCGGGGATGGACGTCGACCTCGGCGACGGGGCGGGCAACGGCAACCCCGCCCCGGCATCCGCCTCGATGCAGGTGGATCGCGGCGACGGGGCGGGCAACGGCACCGTGGGGAACGGGTCGTGAGCGCCGCCGCCGGCCCGCTGCGGATCCGGGGCGCCTCCTGGCTGGACGTCGCCACGGGCGACTCGGCTCCCGGCGACCTGCTGGTCGACGAGGGGGTGATCCAGCGGGACGACGGGCGCGAGGCGGCGACCACCGACGCCTCGGGGATGACCGCCATGTATGGCCTGTGGGACTGTCACTCCCATCCCGGCGGCCTCATGTACGACAACGCCGGAGTGGGGTTCTTCGAGGGGTTGCCGGACCGCACCATCCGCGCCGGAGAGAACTTCGCCGGTGCGGTGGCGGCGGGCGTCACCGGCGTGCGTTGCCTGTCCGAGGGCGATGAGTTGGACCTGGCTTGGGGCCGGGCCTACGCGGCCGGGACGTCGCTCGGACCGCGGGTCACCGGCGCAGGGCGGGCCCTCCGGACGACCGCCGGGCACGGCACCTGTTTCCCGCGGTACTACACCGGTATGAGCTTGGAGCTGGTCTGCGACGGTCCCGATGACATGGCCCGCGCGGTGCGCCGGCAGCTGGAGCGCGGCGCCCAGTGGATCAAGATCATGCTCACCGGCGGCCTCTACAGCCCGCACGAGACCTGCGACGGCGGCCAGTTCACCGCCGCGGAACTGGACGCCGTCATGGACGTGGCCAATCTGCGAGGCATCCCGGTGGCCGCCCACTGCGGCGGCGCCGAGGCGGCGATCGCCTTCTCCGAGCGCGGCGGGCGCTCGGTGGAGCACGGCTACCTGCTCAACGAGGAGGCGGCCACGGTGATGGCCGCCAACGGCACCTGGCTGGTTCCGACGGTGGGTGTCACTCATGATCAGGAGTACATCGAGGCCGAGAAATGGCCCAAACACGCCGCCGAGCGCTCCCGGGAGGTGCTGCCGGGCCACGCCGAGGCGCTGAAGATGTGCATCGCCGCCGGTGTGCGCATCGCCACCGGCGCCGACCTGAACCCCATCGGCGTGCGGCTGCACCGCGAGCTGGAGATGCTGGAGCGGGCGGGCATGGACCGCCGCGCGGTGCTGCACGCCGCCTCGGTGGGCGGCCGCGAGCTCAACGGCTTCGGCGGGGCCACCGGGCCGGTGCCCGGGGCTGCCGCCGATCTGATCCTGCTGGAGGGGAACCCCATGGATTCCCTGGGTGCCCTGCGCGGGCCCCTGCTGGTGGTCACCCATGGCCGCCCCGTGGCCGGCGAGCTGGCCGGGTGAAGTCCGGAATGAGCGGAGGCAATCCATGACAACCGAGACCATCTTCGACTACGCGGCCCGCCGGCGCTCGCTCGGGGCCATCATGGACGGTGCCGGGGTGGATCTGGCCTGGTTCCCCACCGGTGGCGACCTGGAGTACCTCACGGGTTTGCAGCGCCGCGTGCCCACCTTCGGCGACGTGAACTACACCCACGGTTGGGTGGCGGGCGCGTTCATCGTTCGCGGCCGCGATCCGGTGTTCCTGCTGCCGCGCAACTTCGTGGAGTTCGACCTCCCCGAGGGCGTGCCCGGCGAGGTCATCAGCGTGGACGAGATGGACGACGGTGACGCCCTGTTCGCGCAGGCGGCCGCCGCCCTGGGTCCCGCCAGGAAGGTCGCCATCGGCGCCCGAACCTGGGGCACCGCCATCATGCGCCTGCTGGCGGCGTTCGGCGGCGCCGAACTCGTCGACGGCAGCCGCCTCGTCAACCGGATGCGCCGGATCAAGAGCCCCGACGAGCTGGCGCTCATGAAGCGAGCCTGCCTGCTCGCCGACAATGCCATGGCCGAGGTCAGCGACCACGTGCGCGCCGGCGTCACCGAGCTGGAATTGGGCGAGGAGGTGAACTACCACCTGCTGCGCCTCGGAGCGCGTACGTGGTCGTTCGACACGGCGGTGTGGTCGATGGGTCCCGGCGACGACCGCGACGCCAACGTGCGGATCTCCCAGCAGGCGCTGCGCGGCGGCAACGGGATCTCCTTCGACTTCGGCGCCGTCATCGAGGGCTACTGCTCGGACTTCGGCCGGACGGTCCACATCGGCGACCCCGGCGACGAGTACCAGCGGGTCTACGAGGTCGTCATGGCAGCCCAGCAGGCCGGCATCGAGGCGGCGCGCCCGGGCGTCACCGCCGCAGCCGTGCACCGGGCCACCCGTCAGGTGATCACCGACGCCGGCTACGGGGACTGGTTCCGCCACCGCACCGGCCACTGCATCGGCCTGGACGTCCACGAGGAGCCGTTCATCTCCCCCGAGGACAACACGCCGCTGGAGGCCGGCATGACCTTCACGATCGAACCGTCGGTGTTCTGGCCCGGCCGGGTGGGTGTGCGGGTCGAGGACATCGTGGTCTGCACGCCCACCGGCGGCGTGAAGCTCAACGAGTACTCCACCGACCTCGTGGCCAACGACTAGAGCGAGTTCACCGGTCGTGACGCAACAGGGATCCGGCGCGCTCGTCACCGGCGGGGCGCGCGGCATCGGGCGGGCGATCGCCGAGCGGCTGGCGCGCCGCGGCGACACGGTGTTCATCGGCGACCTGGGCGCGACGGGCGCCGCCACGGCCGCCGAGCTGTCCGCCGCCGGCCTGTCGGTCCAGGCGGTGGAACTCGACGTCCGCGAGCCGGAGTCGCTGGCCGCGGCGGTGGCGAGCGTCGAGGAGGTGGCCCCGCTCGCCACGATGGTCAACAACGCCGGCGTGGGGTGGATCCGGCCGCTGATCGAGGTCACGCCGCAGCAGTTCGACGATCTCATGGCGGTGAACCTGCGCGGCGTGTTCTTCGGGATCCAGGCGGCCGCCCGCGCCATGGCGGGCCGCGGCGGCTGCATCGTGAACACGGCGTCGACTTCCGGTT
>LXNJ01000912.1_pt1 | contig 18744 bp, 11 predicted proteins | sample 809081 | NCBI WGS metagenome assembly LXNJ01 (sample SAMN04870510, study PRJNA318959) | sponge metagenome | biome: sponge; feature: marine sponge reef; material: water | host: Petrosia ficiformis | place: Greece: Milos, Mediterranean Sea | collected 2013-05-29 | depth 5-7 m
GCATTTGGCGTTGATTTGGTAGGGACGATATGTGTATAACATGAGTTCAATATGTGTGAAAAGAATACAAACAAATAGTTAACTAACACAAGTCGTAAAAGTAAGAAAGGGATACCGTCTTATTACGGCGGTTCAAACATCATGAGTACTGATATCCAATTATCAAAATGGCAGAAATTTCGGAAAACGGTCGTCTGGGAATATACCCAAGTTATTGTAGTTGCACTTATTCTTGTTTTTGGGTTTATACGTCCCTTTGTTGTGGAAGCATTTAAAATCCCATCCGGTTCAATGGAAGATACACTTCTTATTGGAGACCGGATTCTGGTATGCAAGTTTATTTACGGGTTTAAAATTCCTGGAACAGATATGAGAGTCTTCGATTTTCATAAGCCTGCCCGAGGAGACGTTTTTGTTTTTATTCCACCACACGAAACTGATCGGAATTTCATTAAGCGTATTGTAGCCGCTGAAGGCGATACGGTTCACACAGAGGGCAAAACGCTATATGTTAACGGTAAAGCTGTTGAAGAAAGCAGTTACACTAAGCACGTAGGGGGTCGTTTTATTAGACGTGGTGACTTCCCTCCTTTCCGCCAGCCAGAGAAATACATGGAAGATAATGAAATTTACGATGATTTTATCCTGACAGACAACCAATTTAAACGGGAATTTCCTGATGGCAAACCGTTTACTGTTCCAAAAGGCAAGGTTTTTGCGATGGGAGATAACCGTGATCAGAGTAGTGACAGCCGCACGTGGGGACCTGTTGATGTTGATGATATTAAGGGACAAGCCTTCATGGTATACTGGTCCTTTAAGGATCGCCCCGCGAAGATATGGGAGGTGTGGAAACTTATTGGTAATATACGGTTCAATCGAATCGGAAAACTAATCCACTCACAACATGGACTCAACTGATGCATCAAGATAGACGACACCTTATCATCGGGACAGCAGGGCATGTGGACCACGGAAAAACCGCCCTGGTTGGCACACTCACAGGCATTGAGACAGACCGACTCAAAGAAGAACGGGAGCGCGGCTTATCTATTGAGTTAGGTTTTGCTTATTTTGACCTTCCCGATAATTCACGCGCAGGGATTGTTGATGTGCCTGGACATGAGAAATTCATCCGGAACATGCTATCCGGTGCTTATGGGATGGATATTGTGCTTTTTGTTGTTGATGCCAAGGAAGGTGTTCAGGAACAGACGCTTGAACACTTAGCAATTTTAGATCTGCTTGGAATCTCAAATGGCATACTTGTGATGACGAAGTCAGATTTGGCAACCCGTGAAGAACTAACTGAAGCAACAGAAATGACACAGGAAATGTTAGTTGGCACATCGCTTGAGGGAATTCCTTCCGTTAGTGTTTCATCTATAACCGGTGAAGGGATTGACACCTTAAAGCAGATGATCGTTGAACAGGTTGATCTGGCAACGAAAGCACAAGAACATGATGGCATTCCGCGGTTGTATGTTGACCGTGTTTTTACTGTTCAAGGTTTTGGCGTAGTAGTTACAGGAACGCTCATAGGTGGTTCAGTAAATCGGGATCAGCGGATGGTTATCCTACCACAAGATGATGTGGTACGGGTGCGAGGTATACAGGTGCATAACGAACATGCTGATGTTGCGCAAGCTGGACAAAGAACTGCGCTTAACCTATCCGGTACTACTGTCCATGATATTCAACGTGGCGATGTGTTATGTCCGATTAACTTCTCACGTGTTACTGATAATATTGATGTGTCGTTGCAGGTTTTATCCTCATTTCCAAGGATGCTTGAACATTGGGGACGTTTTCGTGCGTACCTTGGGACGCGTGAGATATTTTGTCGATTGATTTTATTAGTTGACGAAGCAATTCTACCTGGGGACAGAGTCCAAGTCCAACTCCGCTTAGAGCAGCCGATTTTAACATTTAGAGGTGATCGCATCATTTTGCGAGATTTTTCCGCACAACATACTGTTGGTGGTGGTGAAGTAATCAACCCATTTGCACCAAAGCACAAGCGGTTTACACAAGAAACTATTACAACCTTAGCACAGTGGGAAGAAGCGGACGACACACAAGTTGTAAATGCCGTTTTAGAAAATAGTCCTTCACTATGTGTTGCCGAATCATTTCTCTATTATTATATGCCGTATTCACAAGCAGAAGTCGGAAACATTTTAGAAACCTTGGCATCCGAAAAAAAAATTGTAAGATGGGATACATCGGGTAAAACGCCTCTTGTTTCAGATGCTGCGCGTACTGCAGAATTTACAGAGAAACTTTTAACAGTGTTGTCAGAATTTCACAAAAAAGAACCGCTTCTCGCTGGGCAGAATGCATCGCAATTAAGCCGTGAACTTGAACTTGATGAGATAGGTTTTGAAAAACTTACGAATGAACTGATTAAAACGAAGCAATTAGTTAAGGATGGAAATCTACTACGGTTAGCTTCACATGAAATTCAATTCTCTGCAGAAGAGTCAACTGCTAAAGAAACACTTGAAAAATTATTTTTGGATGTGGGAATCAATTCTCCTGGACTTAATGAACTGAAAACGCTATTTCCAGAGTATACCCCCCAAGTGATTGAATCAACGTTTTTCGCTTTATTAAACCTTGGGCAATTTATCAAAGCAGCCGATAATTTCTTTATCCACAGAGAGGTGTTTGAAGAAATAAAAGAATTATTAACCAATTATCTCCGAGAAAATGGGACAATAACGGTTGGGGAGTTTCGGGAATTGGCGCAAACTTCACGTAAATATGCAGTGCCGTTCTTGGAGTACTGTGACACGCAAAATGTCACAATTCGAGATGGTAACGTCCGCAGATTGTCATCAAGACAAAATTAGTGCTGAATGCGCGTATGACATTTGGCGACTACCAACGTTGTCAACCCAAATAAAAATATATTGTTCTTTAGCTTACCATAACTATCAAACATGCTTCTAACTTATGGGGGAGGATAGGGTCCGGTGGCCCTACCGGTCTTCAAAACCGGCTTGTCCATGCAAGTGGATAGGTGGGTTCGACTCCCACCCTCTCCCGCCATTTTATACAGTATTTTGCCTCCCTGATTATGGAAAATAGTATGTTTAAAACCCTTCCGATACTTTCCCCTGATCCCCTTCAACGTAGGCATCCATCATGGATTAAGGCACGTATTCCCGGCGGAGGGAACTACACAGAACTTAAAAAATTAATGCGTGATCTTGATCTTCACACTGTCTGCGAAGAAGCACGGTGTCCTAATATCGGGGAATGCTGGAACAGTCGCACGGCTACCTTTATGATATTAGGGGATATCTGTACACGCAGGTGCATGTTCTGTGCAGTGAAGAAAGGCAATCCTAATGTCGTAGATACAGATGAACCGCGAAGGTTGGGTGAAGCAGTTGCACACTTGAAGCTAAACCACGTTGTCATTACCTCCGTTAACCGGGACGATTTAGCTGATGGTGGTGCGGGTATATTTGCAGATTGTATTACAGCAGCACGAAAGCACCGCCCGGGTTGTACTATAGAGGTTCTTATTCCCGATCTTGAAGGCAATTGGGATGCGCTTAAAGTAATCGTGCAAGCGGGTCCGGAGGTGCTCAATCACAATACAGAAACAGTTCAACGTCTATACCGCCGCGCGCGTCCGTACGCAAATTACCAACAAACGCTCACACTTCTCAAAATCGGCAAAAAACTGAATCCAGAAATGCTAACAAAATCTGGTCTAATGGTGGGGTTAGGAGAGACAGTAATTGAACTTTTAGAAACGATGCAAGACATTCAAAGGACGGGTTGTGATATTCTTACTATTGGGCAATATCTCTCACCTTCTCCACGCCATCTACCGATTCAACGTTACTATACACCAGACGAATTTGATGAACTCAAAGAGGCTGGTATTGAGATGGGCTTTCGGCATGTGGAGTCGGGTCCATTAGTGCGAAGTTCCTACCATGCAGGTGAACAGTTGCAACTATCAAGTTTGTTGTAGCGTATAGGTCAGACTCACTTTAAAAATAGAATTTTGTGTGAATTTTCCTTGAATATGATATACTTAATAAAAACACATACTTCAATACCGAAAGGTATCCAAATCCTTCGTTATCAAAAGTAAACAGCAACAGCGGCAAAAGGAAAAACAATGATCAATGTAGTAGTGAATGGCGCATGTGGACGTATGGGAAGACTGATTACCCAAGGCGTTGCACAACAAGATGATATGGAACTTGTAGGGGCGATTGAGTTTCCCTCCCACCCTGAAATGGGGAACGATGTCGGTGTCGTTGCAGGTATAGGTGAATTGGGTGTTTTAATCACCAGTGAACTCAACGATGTTATTGCAAGCGCGGATGTTGTCATCGAATTCTCAAAACCGGACGCCACATTACAGCATTTGCAGCAAGTTGTAGATGCAGATAAAGCTATGATAATTGCTACGACTGGATTTAGCACTGAAGAGTTAGCTGAAGTCCGAGAACTTGCCTCAAAGATCCGCTGTGTGATGGCACCGAACATGAGTCTTGGTGTTAACGTCATGATCCAAGCACTGGAATTAATTGCAAAAGCACTCGGCGATGACTATGATATAGAAATAATAGAAGCGCATCATAACCATAAAGCAGATTCACCAAGCGGCACTGCACTCCGATTAGCAGAAACGGTTGCCGATGCCGTTGGACGCGATTTGGATGAAGTAGGTGTCTATGGTCGGCACGGTATTATCGGTCCTCGCCCTAAAAAGCAGATCGGCGTTCACGCAATTCGCGGTGGTGACATTGCTGGTGATCACACTGTCATGTTTGCGACTGAAGGTGAAACATTGAGTGTGGTGCACCGCGCACATAGTCCTGAAGCATTTGCTAAAGGTGCTATTCGAGCGGCAAGATGGGTGGTGAATGCTTCCCGAGGATTACACGATGTTAGTGAAGTCCTTTTTGGAAATAATAAATAGTTCCGGAAATCGAGCACTTCCGTATCTGTTTCTCTTTCATCTTATAACAATTTTGTCTTTTCTGGGTTGTTCGAACACACCAAAAAATACGATAGGTGTGTGGAAAACCGTATTGAAAGGAGATTGGAGTGCACATCTATACGATGTTCACTTTATTTCTGAAACGCAGGGATGGACAGTTGGGAATTCGGTGGGAATGATCTCTGCTCATACTGTTGCTGAGGTTGATGAAACAGACCGATCTTACACTGAAGGTGCAGAGAGCATTATCCTGTATACAGCAGATGGCGGTGAGAGTTGGAATAGGCAAAACAGCGGAATTTTTGGAAAACCTTTGAAAAAGGTGTATTTTCGCAACGCATCTGAAGGGTGGTGTGTAGGGGAAGCAGGCATTGTCATACACACTTCCGATGGTGGAAAGACCTGGCAACGGATTGAAACAGACACAGAATATAATCTGCACAGTCTATATTTGGGTAAAGTCACAGGGTGGATAGTTGGTGATTGGGGGACCCTACTCAAAACAACAGATGGCGGAAAGACATTTCAAAAAGTTGATGGAAGTGCCTTCGGAGAAAAGTCATTAAAAGATATTCATTTTGTTGACAATACTTATGGCTGGATCATTACCTACAGCACACCTAATGACAGTGAAAACTCAGGGTACATTTATCACACCACGGATGGTGGAAAGACATGGGAAGAACAATTCGCTACAAAATCCGCACTGTTTAGTCTACATTTCGTTGACAAGTTAACAGGTTGGGCGGTTGGGGATAAGCGCAGCCTTTATGTTACAACTGAAAGCGGTAAAACGTGGAAATTCATCACTGACGGAAGCAACCAACGCCACAAAGAAGAATACGGACAACCTGATTATCTCGGCAAAGAACCTTTACATACGTTTACTCTTTATGATGTTGACTTCGCAGACAATAAGCATGGCTGGATTGTAGGAGACTTGGGTGTTATCCTGCATACTACGACTGGAATCAAGAAAGATGGTAGTAGCGTATGGAAACATCAGCGCGGCGGTCCACGTTTTCATAACAGTGCTGACGGTCTCTTATTAGGCGTTGACTTCGTATCTAAAAAACTTGGTTGGGCGGTTGGTGAAAACGGCACGATTCTACATACGCGTAACGGCGGCGTAACGTGGGAGGCACAATCAAGTCCAACTCACTTGCTCTTTGATGTTTGTATAGTCGGGAAGGACAAGGGGTTTGTTGTCGGTGACCGAGGCGCGATCCTACAAACCGACGATGGCGGAACAAAGTGGCAAGCGCAGGATAGCCGTACTGCAGAATGCTTCGGTGCTACACATTTTGTGTCACCTCAAAAAGGGTGGGCGGTCGCGGAGACAGGTGTTATTCTGCACACAACAAACGGTGGTGCCGTTTGGCAGCAACAAACCTCAAATACGAAACAGGACCTGCTCGCTGTTTTCTTTATAGATGAAGAAACTGGCTGGTGCGTGGGGAGCGCAGGTGAAATTGTCCATACCTCCGATGGTGGCAAAACATGGTCTCGACAACAAAGCGGTGTTCCCTATAACCTGTTTGATATTCACTTTACATCAAAAAAAGAAGGGTGGGTTGTTGGACTTTTTGGAACACTATTATATACGGTTGATGGCGGTAATCGGTGGCAACTTTCAACACTAAGTCGTCAACTCTCAAAAATGGATATAAACAAGAATATCTGGTTAAACGCTGTTTATTTTGTTTCTCCCCAAATAGGATGGGTAGTTGGTGAAAACGGAACGGTATTTCATACCGATGATGGTGGAAAAAGTTGGTCTCGTCAAGAGAGCCATACTCAAAATTTCCTTTATGACGTGTTTTTTATCTCTAAGGACGAAGGTTGGATCGTAGGAAAAGATGGGCTTGTGCTGCATACGAAGGATAGTGGTAAAAACTGGAGACCGCAGCGAACTGACACGCGAACAGATTTAACGTCAATCCACATGAGCAGCTCTCACAGTGGTTTAGTGGCAGGACAAGGTGGAACAATTCTAAAATATGAGGTTATTGAGTCTGAATAAGGATGTGAATTATGACAGGTGAACAAAAGTATTTATTTGATTTACAAGGCTTCATCGTTTTGAAAGATGTTATTCCTCAGACAGTGATCGAATCATGTAATGCTGTGCTTGATTCGTATGAAAATATGAATCCCAGCGATTATCCAGAGCCGTTATGTCTCGGCACAGAAAAAACGGAGAAAGAACTCTATATCTCCAACATATTGGAGGCAGATAACGTATTTAATGTCCTCGTTGATATTCCAGAGGTGTTGGACGTGGTTGAAGGGGTGACTGGTGGGCCATATCGTCTCAATCATACCTACACGATTTATCGTTGGGGTGGTGGTTATACCGGTTTACACATGCACGGAACACCGATTATTCCTAAGTGTCAGTATCATTGTAAAAATGGAGAAATGGTTTCCACATTGACAAAAGCCGTTTTCCCAATGATTGACTGCGATGTTGAGGACGGATGTTTTGCAGTAATCCCTGGTGCGCATAAGAGCAATTTTCCGAAGCCGTGGGGAAGCCATCCCGATGAAAATCCTGTGTTGGCACCGATTCCTGCTAAGGCAGGTGACGCTATCATCTTCACAGAGGCACTCACGCACGGTTCTGTCATCAATGTCTCAGGAAAACCGCGTAGAACGCTTTACTACTGCTATAGCATCGGTTATATGCCGGATTGGGGCGGTCAAGGATTGCATTTTAGTCCAAACATAATGAATCAACTCAATCAGGCACAACAGGCGATTCTTCAACTGAAATAACCTAAGTTGCCACATAGTAGCACAAACTGTATGAAGATTAAGAAAATAAATCGGTAATGTGGCAAGGTTAGGAAACCTTGCCAGCAGGAGGCACAACTGCCTCGTGCATGGCATAAAATTACCGAATAAATAAATTAATCTTCATTTAGTTTGTGCATAAAACGACGCAAATTGAAAGTTTGCGCTACAATATTTCACCAATAACGAACTGTTCTCTATTAAAAATGGCATCTCTGTGTTTAAAATCTTATAGGAAACACGAAGTAACATAAATCAATTTAGAATTGTTTATCGGAATAAAAGCTGGAGAAAACGTAAGGAGGTAAATTTGTGAGAGATTTCTGGATTAAATGTGCTTGTATCTTGCTGTTACAGTTTGTTTTAATACCTGCTGCGTTGTCAAACACTTTGACGGTTGATGAAGCGGGAAATGTCCTCGCGGAGACGGATCGGTATCGGGTGCGCTTTAGAGATGGCGTGCTGATACACTTTCACAACAAACTCACCAACGAGACCTATACACTCCCACCGCGAGCCGATTCAAATGAGCAAAGTGGTATCTCAATACAATCGATTGAAGGAAAATATGGAAGGAATAACTTCATAGATGATTCTTGGAAGGTAGAATCCAGAAGGTTAGCACCACTAGCTGTAGAGGTTGCGTATCATTCTGATTCTCATAGAATAGATAAAACGATTCGGATTCGCATCAGTATAGATGCCGATACGGGCGATCTGGTTATTCAGCAGCACGGCATTTCACAGTATGTCGTAGGAATTATGTGGGGATGTGGATACCTCAATAGCCAGCAAGTCAACTTAATATTACCTGCCGATGGTGGTCAAATTATTAATAATACCACTGAATTTAGCAATAGGGGTTTCAGGTATCCAGGGAGATGGTGGGAAGCACAGCTCGCTATCCTGCAAAGTGAACACGGTGGGTTTTTTGTGCATAGCACCGATACAACCTATCGGTTTAAAGAGATCCGTTATAAGCGGAGCGGCGAATATTTCGGTATTAGTTTTCGGACGGACAATTTCGCACCCTTCCGCGAAAAGAAGGAGATTGCATGGATTACATGGCACTTGAACGCCTATCAAGGCGACTGGCAGGTTCCTGCGTTATATTACCGAGACTGGATGGAAGCCGCTTTTCAGCCAATGCAACCCCCTGCATGGGTGAAAGACCTTGAATTGGTTGTTTACCTGAATTTGAGAGTAGATGTTTTACCGGAATTAGCCAAACACGTAAATCCATCAACGACCTTGATATATCTACTCGGTTGGCAGAGGGCGGAGAAGGCGAACTTCCCGACACCCAAACCCGAATTTGGTGCTTTTCTGGAAGCGGCACATAGCTATGGGTTTCGGGTTATGCCCTATACAAATGTTGTCTCGATGTCACCAGATGATCCACTCTATCCAGAGTTTGAGAAGTTTCACCTTCGACATCCAACCGGAGGATATAAACTCGGCTATAGGTGGGATGATCCGTCATACCCGGACTCTGTGGCTTATATCAATCCAGCGTCAAAAGCGTTTAGAAAATATACCGTTGCGCAACATAAAAAAGTGTACGAAGCCTATCCGATAGACGGATTCCATTTGGATATCAATACACTTTTTAGAAATGACTCAAATGGGCTTGTAGACGGATTAACCTTTCCAGAAGGTAACATTCTGATGCATCAGGAATTAAGGGAGGCGATGCCGGGGATTGTGTTCGGTGGTGAAAATGTTCATGAAGGCACTTTCTTCAATACGAACTTAGCGCAATGGTGGAGTCGCCATAATAAACAACCGCACCCCATCAGCTCTTTTCTGTTTTCACCTTGGACGATCCCCTACGGCTTTCATGTTCCAAATCCAGACGGAGAGCCTGAACTCTATAGATCCTTTCAAGAGGCTTACGTCGTCTGGGGTGTCTTACCAACCATCCGCATCCGCGCACCTTGGATGTTGAGAAATCCAGTCATGGTTAAAACACAGGGCTTCTTGAAAAGTGTCCGAGAGGGACAGAGTTGGGAACAAACGTGGAACATAGACGTAGGCATGGATATCGTCGGCGATGTCAATGAAGATGGCGTCGTGAACGTGTTGGACCTGATAATGGTCGCACAACATATCGGCATAGAAAAGCCCAGCAATCCGAGGGTAGACGTGAATGGTGATGGCGTTGTGAATATACAAGATTTAGTGATTGTCGCAAATGCGTTCGGAAATTAAGGATTATGAAATGACAAAAGCAACCATTTTGTGTTATAGGTCGTGATACTGAGTTGATTCTACGGTAGGAGGGAACTCCGATTCCCGACTGGACTAAAATTTTAAGATACCAATTCTAATAAATACTATTTCATTAAGAAATTCAACTGTTATTGTCTGCTGAAGATACCTTTCTTCTGTAGGAGCGACCTCCCGGTCGCGACCAGGAGGTCGCTCCTACAGGATATTCCAGAAAATGACACATTATATATTAGAAATGGTATAATACTCAAACATAAAGGAGCGAAAACTATCTTGATTACACTTGCAGAACGGTTACAGAAACTTCCACCGTATCTTTTTGTGGATTTACGCCAAAAAATGGCTGCTGCCAAAGAACGCGGTGTTGATGTCATAAGCCTTGGCATCGGGGATCCAGATTTTCCGACACCCGATCCGGTAGTGGAAACTTTGTGTAACGCAATTCAAAATACATCAGACCCTGATAGACATCGTTACGGTTGTGACAGCCCTGTACCCGAATTTCCTGAGGCAGTACGCGAGTTTTATCAACATCGCTATGGAGTTTCTTTGTCTGAAGAACAGATCGTAACAACGCTCGGTAGCAAAGATGCAATTGTTAAAATGGCGTTGGGTATATTGAATCCTGGCGACATTGGGATCGCTGCAAGTCCTGGCTATCCTACCTATAACATTGGTCACGTGTTTGCCAGTGCAACCACATACTATGCACCGCTTTTAAGAGAAAACAACTTCTATGTTGATTTTGATTCTATTCCAGACGACGTAAAACGTCTCGCAAAAGTGCTTTGGATTAACTATCCGAACAATCCAACAACAGCAATCGCCGATCTGGATTTCTTTCAACGTGCAGTTGAATTTGGACGTCAAAACAATATTCTCATCGCACACGACAACGCTTATAGTGAAAATACTTATGACGGTTATCGTTCACCCAGTATACTACAAGTGGATGGAGCTGATGAGGTTGCGGTAGAATTCTTTTCCTTGAGCAAAGCGTTCAATATGACCGGATGGCGATTAGGATTTGTAGTGGGCAATCCAACTGCTGTTGAGGCAGTGAAAAAGGTAAAAGATAATATTGACAACGGTTCATTACGTGCTTTGCAATTTTCTGGAGCAAAAGCGCTTTCAATCGCTGATGAAATTACACCAAAACTGAATGTAATCTACCAAAAACGTAGAGATATGGTAGTTGATGCGCTGACACAAAGCGGATGGATTCTTGAAAAACCGAAGGCAACAATGTATGTTTGGGCACCAGTGCCAGAACGTTTTAACGGTTCAAGTCGTGCCTTTGCTACGGCACTTCTTGAAGAAGCAGGCGTTGTCGTAACCCCAGGACTCGGATATGGACAATGGAGCGAAGGCTATTTCCGAATTTCGCTTACGTATCCTAATGAGGTGATTGAAGAAGCTATTAGTCGGATAAGTGATTTTTCGAGTAAGACTACATAAATCTCTATATCGCTAAACTATTATAGGTGGTTTGTTGTGAACCTTTTGAAGAAAATTGTCTCCATTTTAATATTAAGTTTCTGCTTTGGATTTGCTGAACACGTTGCAGCTTTTGAACAGATGAAAACCTATACCGTCGCAGATGGCTTAGTAGGCCCGATAGTTCCCGTTATATTTCAAGATAGCCGAGGCGTCCTTTGGTTTGGTTCTGATCGGGGCGGGGTAAGCCGTTTTGACGGTAATACTTTTGACCCCTACTCTGGCGATTCAGAGGCTTTCCGTGGTCGGACTATACAGATTGTTGAGGATAAATGGGGACATATTTGGTTTTTAAGCAAACACCCAGCAGAAGGCACAGGCATTGTCAGTAGATATAAAAGAAATACTTCCGAAGATCAAAAAGAATCAGAATTTGAATATATTAGCGATGGCACCTGTCTTGCCGTTGATAATGAAGGAGATATTTGGGTAGGTGGAAATAATACTGTAACGCGATACACCGCAATAAGTAGCCAAGATCCTCCGCAACCTTTCCAACTCAGCATCGCTGGTGCTTCTGTCGCGAAGGTAAATGTCATTTTCCAAAGTCGAGACGGGACAATATGGATAGGTGGAAACGATGCCCAAGGCGCACTTATTATGCGTTTTCAAGGTGACGTAAACGTTTGGCAAACTGCCAACCTACAACGTTTGGATAACCTCCCGAAACTTCCAAAAGACCGCGCAATTCAAGTGATTGTCCAAGATACAGATGACAATCTCTGGTTTGGTGGACAATCATTCCTTCTTCGTTATAACGGCACACAATTTGAGGAAATATTAAAATCTGCAACTGGTATCAACAGACAATCAACTTCATCTCAAACACTTGGTAATTTACAAACGAGTAATGTATCTGTAAAGAGCGATACACGCGGGAAAATCTGGTTTAGCGATAGTGATCAATTGAGTTGGTGGGATGGTCAAAATCTTCAACGTTTAAAAAAGAAAACTCTGGAAACAAATCAAGATCCCTATCTTGATGGTGCCTTTGAAATTGAAGATGCTTGGAATAAACTCTGGTTTGCCAGTGAAACGGGTGCACACCGATACAATTACAAATATTTTGAAAATAACGCAGCTGGTGTCTTTCAATTGGAATCCTCGCTTACTGAACCATTAGAATCGGCACACAAAGTTTACGGAGTTGACGATGGACTCGGTAGTGATAATATCTTGACTATTTTTGAAGGGATGGATGGTAAAATTTGGTTTGGTCATGACAATGGTGTAACGGCATTTGAACAACAACCAGCATTTATTAATCATACAACACGTACTAATTTAGGAAGTAACAGTGTTCGAATGATGTATTCGGATAGTACAGGCGGACTGTGGTTGAGCATTCCTGGTGGTGTCGCGAGATACGATGCAAAAACAGATATACTTCATCAAATTCCATTAACAAACTTTGCTGGGCAAATCGGAAGCCTAAAAATTGAGATCACTTTTGATGATCAGGAATTAAATAGACGTCCTGAAATTATCAAAATTTTTGAGGCAGATGGCGACATCTGGTTTCTGGATAAACCTATTCAGCACCAAGATGGTTTTAGCCTTTTCAGAATCTTCCGCTATAGGAATGGAGAATTTGAAAAGCTTTCTCTCTATATTAGTGCTGAGATCGGTCCAGGCGGTGAAAAAATTTATAATGATTCAGCACTCGTGTCTTCAGGAGTTGAACCTTGGATCGTTTTAGGTGGATGGCTTTTTCTGCCAAGAAGCGATGGGTTGTACCAGTTCTCACTAAATCGGGCATCAAAAATTATACCGTTTAAAACCACAGAATCTTTACCACCGTCAACCGATGTGATAACAGCACTGCATACCGATAGCCAAGATCGACTATGGTGCTATTTTGAAACTGGAGAAGTAAAACGGTTCACCAATCTTCGTAGTAGGGTAAGCCAGCCAAAAGTTGAGGTGCTTCCATTTAAATCAGTCATTCCGGTCTTAGGTATTACTGAAGCAAAAGATGTAAAATGGTTTTACAATTCCGTAAGTGGTCAGTTAATGTATTGGGAGAATCCTGACCTCGGAAAGACGTTAACCGAACTTCCTGGGGCAGCGAGTGGATTGCCACTCTGGACTGTTCAAAGTTCTACTGATGCATCAAACCTACAGAATAACGGGGTGGTTGAACCTTCTCAAAAATCATCAGAATTAATTACTTTTGTTTTTAAGGACAGTATCAAAACATACCAAGGTGCCGAGTTGAAAAATGCTGTATCTATTGAACTTGATAAGGTCAGAGGTGCACTTACTGCAACGAATGGCGATCTTTGGTTAGCGACTTCACAAGGTGCAATTCGTTATAATGGCAATGAAGTTAAGACTTACACAACAACTGACGGTTTTCTTGTTGATGATTTACGCGATGTGCATGAAGATCATTGGGGCAACTTATGGTTTGCTACATGGGGTGGTGGCGTTGTAAGGTATGATGGTGATACCTTCCAATCTGTTACGACCAAAGATGGTCTCATTCATAATAATGTATCAAGCATTCATGCATCTAACGAGGAAGAACTTTGGTTTGGCACGGAAGGCGGTGCCACGCAGTATCGCGCGAGCCTTGGAGCGCTTCCGTTTTGTCGTATTATCTCGGTTGATGCGGGAAAATCTTTCACAGAACCTTCTATGGCAGAATCCGGCAAACGCACCTTTACTGAGATAAAAGAACTACTGCCTGCGGGGCTCAAAAATGTTACTATCCATTTTCAGGGCGTTAGTCCACTTAGAGATGATGTTGAGTACAAATTTAGGCTAATTGGGATCGACAACAACAGATGGACAACTATTTCTTCAGGCAAAATGCAAGGTAATCAGACCACGTTTAAGGACAACGTTGAACAATTTTTTGAGCAAAGGGTTCTGTCGCCAGATGTTGGTACAGTCAAGAGGATGCAGCGAATACGCTATGAAGGTTTAAAATCTGGAAGTTATACATTTTTGATAAAAGCTTTTCGTGAAGGATGGCCCTATACACAACGACCTGCGGTTTTGAATTTTACTATTGATCAACCTATTTGGACCCGATGGCGAAATTACCTACCCTCTCTAATTTTACTCGCAGCTGCAGGTTCTCTGCTTTTTAGATTGATTGTGAACCGAAGACAAACCGCGCAGCTACGTCTTGAAATGCGCGAAAAAGAAGAAGCGGAAATGCAACGAATCCGTGCTGAGTTAGATGAAGCGCAAAATATCCAAATGGGACTCTTGCCTCCTGAATCACCGCAAACACAAGAATTTGATATTGCGGGGATGTCAATTCCGGCCACACAGGTAGGAGGTGATTTTTTCGACTATTTGACTGTGGCAAACGGACAAACTGCTATTGCTGTGGCAGACGCGGCAGGAAAGGGTATACGTGGGGCGATGAATGCTGTGCTTACAAATGGAATGCTACATGAAGTTGCCCGATTTAAATCAGATGCAGATGTCATTTTGAGCGATCTCAATGCTGGATTGGCACCCCGGATGTATGGACCCAGTTTTATCGCACTCAACTTAGCAGTTCTCAACGAATCCGAAAAACGTGTTGACTACGCCAACGGTGGACAACCTTACCCCATTCTCAAAAGAGGATCTGAAATTATTGAAATTGAAAATAGTGATCTTCCCTTGGGAGGTATGAAGAACGTGCAATATGAATCTATTACATTTGATTTAAATGAAGGAGATGTTCTTATCTTCCATACGGATGGGCTGATTGAGGCTCTCAATGCCAACCACGACATGTACGGAACAGATCGTTTCAAAGAATTGACTGCCCAAATTCCTAACGAATGCACTGCTGAGGAGGTAATTCAGCGCATCGTTGAAGATGTTCAGAGTTTTGTTCAAGAAGCTGAACAGTATGATGATTTGACACTTGTTGTGCTCAAACGGCTATCTACATCTAATTGAGAGGTGTGCATAAATAATTCAATGTCAAATATATGCTTAAAGGTAGTAGGCACACGCCGCGTGCCGTAACAAAATTCTGAAAAGACGCAATGAATTGCGCGACTACAGCGCACATCTACAAATGAAGTGGCACCTGAAGTCCGTTATTGTCTGTGTTAATCCACCAAATATTTATGCACACCCTCATCTAATTAAAACGTTAATGGTATAACCATCTATACATTTCCAAAGCCGATGACGGTTTGCCGATATTCCTCTGGAAGCCCGATGTCAAATCGCCGCCCTTTCACAACATAACCAGAAAATCCATCCGTCTTTCGTAATTCATCCAAACAAGAGGTGAGTTGAAATTCGCCTCGCTCCCGGAAATTGTGTTCTATATTCTGCTCAAGAAACCCAAAAATCTGCGGTTCTATCACGTAGATACCAAAAACAGTAAGAAAACTGTCAGCGTCCATGCCATCAACATGAAGATGTTCCCTTGCATATTCTGGATCGGGTTTTTCGTAAAACTCTGTCACAGACAGCATTGACGCGTCTTCCTGCCATACACCAGTAACACATCCAAAGTTCGACAGCTCTTCTATTGGTGTTTCTTTTAATCCGACTACACTGTGCCCCACCCGTTCATAAGCATCTAAGACCTGTTTTGCACATGAGTCTGGTTCATCTGAACCGTAGAGATGGTCGCCTAACATTAACAGAAAAGGCTCATTGCCGACCCAGTCCCGCGTACAATAGACAGCATGACCAAAACCTTCTTGAACATCTTGGGTGACCAGTGAAATGCGGCTGCCTAATTCTACTAAATAATCGCAATAAGCCTTATTTTCTTTGCTCAGCTTGTTGTAGTGTTCAATACGAGGGCGTGTTTTAAAGAAGGACTCAAATAGGTCTATATCTCTATTCTGCACAATCAGACACACTTCCTCAATGCCAGCGTTGACAGCCTCTTCAACAATTGCCATAATTGCTGGTTTAGCGCGTCCAGCGCTGTCGATAATAGGAAAAAGCTCCTTTTTTATTGCCTTTGAAGCCGGGAAAAGTCGAGTGCCAAACCCTGCCGCAGGGATAACAGCTTTACGCACATGTCTGCTTGCCTCAATAACGAGTTTTAGACAAGACATCTGTAAGTCTCTTTCAATGATTTCAATGACTCGTCCTTGACTCTCTTCGTCTTTGACAATGAACTGTGCTGACCCGTCACCTTGTGAACCGACTCCCTTGCCGCCCCAAATATACGGTTGAATCGGTTCATAATTTAAAACTTTGTGAAGGACAGGCGCAGTCAATTGCGATGGACATGCAGGTATCAGATGTTTATCAAATTCCTGTTGTGCGCGTGTCATCAACTTTCCAACTGCTTCAGCATCGCCCTGGCGAAGCGCGTCATGAGCTAAATCGGTAATTTTTTTACTCAAGGGACCGAGATAGTACTGCACATTTTTTTGAAGTTCATTTTCGGCAAACGGATAACAGTGATTTAACTGCTTTAATATAAGCCGTGTATCTTTACCTGCACCTAAGTCTATAATTACCATATATAAGTTTGTTGGGACATTAAATTCTTTAACCTCAATGTTTTCCCCATCAAAACTCATTAGGATTGGGTGTTGATATGCACAGCCTTGATCCATTCTGCCGCAACGAGATGGTGTCTTAATCTCGCCTTGATAGGCGTATTCCATTTCTCCGCGCGTCGTCATTTTAAGATCATATATCCGATTAAAAGCACGCGCAACCAATACACAGATAGCCGCACTTGAAGAAAGTCCTTTTTTAACAGGTAAATCTGTTAGATAGTTATCAATCTCTAATCCTTGGACGCGGTAATTGGTGAGTATTTGATAAGCAACGCCCGCAGCATAACTGAAGAAACTGCCTTTTTCTGCTTCCGCAAGCAATGCTGCTGGTTCCATCGGTAATGTATAAGGACCGTGACGTGTGCCATCACTGAGTGTTGTTTTCAGAATGAGGTTTGTGGGGTGCGGTTGTACTTCAGCATAGACCCCTTGGTTCGTACTCGTGATTAAGGTATAACCTTTCTCAAGCTCGGCATTGGTCCGCCGATGCCCTCCTGCCCAATCGCTGTGTTCACCAAACAAGCAGATACGTCCTGGCACGAAAAGTTTCAGTTTCATAGTCTGTCCTTATCAGTTTTAAGAATAGTACAGCCATTCAATTGGCTCACTCAAATCGGTATTGAATCGCTTCGGCTACAGCACGATAGCCGATTCTACGGTAGATAGCGTTAGAAATTGGATTGCATAAATCGGTGTAGAGGATACAGCGATTTCCTTCGTCTCGAATTTGTTTTGAGATTTTACTGACACAGGCAGTAGCGTAACCACGGTTTCGGTGCTCTTGTGGCGTATAGACGAGTCTCACTTGGACAACACCGACAACAGCGGTTGTCCGCGCTACCATTGACACGGGTTCTGTATCCTCCCATAACCAGAGATGTTCATCAGATAGGTAACTGTCAACAATATGTGAGGAAGTAATCTTGCGCTTTTGCAATTCGTCATCGTCAGAAGTGTTTTCTTTCTCTCCTATATCTATCGAAAAGCGGCTAACCCAGTCAATAAGAAGTTCTCGGTCATCCAAAACCGCTTTACGAAAGTGCCCCTTTACATCTGAAGCTTCCTGTACTCCATTGACTTCATACAGGCGGAGTCCTAAAAATGGGAACACAGGGGACTTGTGTCGCTCTGCCCACTCTCCAGCGAAACATGCCGTTGTTGCAGCTTCTCCTGCTACCCCCGGCAATGCTATGTTCGCGTCTGATATGGCATTTACTACCGCGAAAACCACCTCGGATGTCATAGGTGTGATTAGTACACGAGAGTTTAGAGGAGACTGAACGACAACACCGACTATCTCATTACTGTTTGTTGCCACCCAGTATCGTCCAGGTTCACAGCGTGCAATTCGCGTGTGCAAAAGTGTCAAAATTAGATTGTGGTCAACTGGCTCTGAACTGAGAAATACACCCGCTTCATTCATCACCCAACTTGCATCATCACTAAAGAAAACTTCAATACCCATACATATATTATATAATATAATGATACTTAGGTCAACATGACTTTGTGTTAAGACAGGGTTATTCAGTTTTCGGTTTTTCTGGCGTATTTCATCACAAACGTTAATACTTTATAATAACGTGAGTTTGATAATAATATTAACGTGAGCTTGATAATTAGAATGAGTATAGATGTCCGTTGGGTAGAGCAAAGCGAAACCCATAGGTGTAAACTTAAAGAAATTTACGCGTGCTAAATACCCAACTTATGAGATGACGATAGGTGCGCGTTGTAAGTGCGCTGTTTTAT
>LXNJ01000913.1_pt1 | contig 18740 bp, 20 predicted proteins | sample 809081 | NCBI WGS metagenome assembly LXNJ01 (sample SAMN04870510, study PRJNA318959) | sponge metagenome | biome: sponge; feature: marine sponge reef; material: water | host: Petrosia ficiformis | place: Greece: Milos, Mediterranean Sea | collected 2013-05-29 | depth 5-7 m
GTGAGATTCAGATTCCCGCCTGCGCAGGAATGACGGAGGGCGCGAATGATGGGGGGATGATGAGGCTTGACAGGGTTATTGAGACAAGGTATCTTTCATATAACCCTATTGAAGACGTAAGAATATTGGGGGGAAGTGAGACTGAGTATCATGACTATCGAGATACGGGGTTCCAACATTCTCGCAGCTCTGGAAAACCAGGGCTATCGATCCACCTTGCCCCGCAGGGAAATTGTCGAGAACCTAGAGAAAAGGAGTGATGGATTCACCGCTGAGGACCTGGTGCGTGATTTGCCGCATATCGGCCGCGCCACCGTCTTCCGCACGATCAAGCTTCTGCTGGAATCGGGCATCATCTGCAAGTTGAGCCTCATCAATGGGGAGCCACGCTATTCACTTGCGCACGCGGAACATCACCATCACACCGTGTGCGTGACGTGCGGAACCATCGGAGAGTTTCACGCCGGCACGGTTGAGCGCCTTCTCCGTCTTATAGGCAATGAGGTTGGCGGCAGCATCATCGGACACCGGATCGAACTCTATATCAGTTGCGCGGACTGCGCGCGCCGGAACATACCTGTTCCGACCGCCGGACACACGCACGTCTCCTAACCGCAGCGACATTCTTTATTGCATATCTCGTAAGGAATATCACCATGGCCACGCAGAACGGCTCCGGAGTCGGTCCGCCCAGCATTGTCGTCAATGACCTGACCATAGAGCGGTCCGGGACGCGGATCCTTACAGATGTCTCATTTGAATTCGGACCCGGCACGCTGGTTGGTGTGGTTGGACCGAATGGCGCGGGGAAGAGCACATTGTTTGAGGCCATCTCCGGCCGCATTCCCATCCACCACGGCTCCGCCGCTATTCACGCAGAACGCCCGCTCAACCAGGGCAGCGTGGCATATGTTCCCCAGCGGGACAGCATCAATTGGAGAATCCCCGTCACCGTCGAGGATGTGGTCATGATGGGCCGCACCAACTCAAAGGGATGGCTGCGGCGTTATGGTCGAGAGGACAGGGAGTTGTGCCGGCAGAGCCTTGAGCGAGTCAACCTTTGGGATCGACGTTCCGCGCTCATGACCGAGCTATCCGGCGGCCAGCGGCAGCGCGCGTTCATCGCCCGGGCCTTGTGCCAAGAGGCGTCCGTTCTGCTGCTTGATGAGTCCTTTAGTGGGGTGGACGTTGGCGCTCAAGAAGACATTGTGCAGGTGCTGCGGGGCCTTCGTGACGAGGGCAAGATCATCCTCCTCGCCACGCATGATCTGACTAACCTGGCCGAACGATTCGATATCTGCCTCTGCATCAACAGACATGTCTGCGCCTGCGGACCGCCCGAGGAGGCGTTTACCCCCCAGGTGCTGGAGGAGCTGTACGGCTCTCACGGAGTCGTCTTTGCCACCGGCGGCAACACCCACTCACATGAGGAGCCCGGCCGGACACCCGTGCAGGAGCAGCACGCAGAGACCCACCCTGCCCATGATTGAGTACATATTCGACCCATTCCAATACAACTTCATGATCCGGGCACTCGTTGTGTCCGTCCTGGTGGGAGCGATGTGCCCCACCATCGGCGCGTACGTTATCGCGCGCGGGCGCTCCTTCATGGGAGACGCCCTTGCTCACTCCGTGCTGCCGGGGATGGTCGTGGCGTTCATGTTGGGATTCAGCCCGCTGGCCGCAGCGGTGCCGGCGGGTGTCGGCATCGCCGCGCTCATGGGTTTCATCAGCCGCAAGACGGGCGTCAGTGAGGACACGTCCGTCGGCATCGTCTTCGCAGGCATGTTCGCGCTCGGCCTGACGATGTTGGCGACGGCGGAGGGTCTCACCGTAAACGTGGAGGACCTGCTGCTGGGACAGGTGCTTGGCGTGACAACGATGGACGTCTATGTTTCTCTTGGGCTCGCCGCAATGGTCATCGCCGCGCTCTATGCCATCCACCGCATCGCCGTCTATGCCACGTTTGATCCCGTCAGCGCAGAGGTGGTCGGCATCCCGGTCAACATGGTCGACTACGCCCTGCTGACGCTGCTGGCGCTGGTCATCGTAATTGGGATCCAGGCCGCCGGAATCGTGTTGGTGATGGCCATGCTGATTACGCCAGCGGCCGCGGGTCACCTGCTGGCGCGTCGGTTTGTCAGCGGCATGATTGTCGGCGCGGTCATCGGCTCTCTCTCCGCCATTGCAGGGTTGTACCTCTCCTACTACATGAACATCCCGTCCGGCCCGGCGATGGCGCTTATTGCCACCGGCGTCTTCGCCCTTGCTGCAGCGTACAAGCGCCGCACCATCTAGATTCTTCGCTGCGCTCAGAATGAAATTCTCGGTTCAGAATGACATTAGCGACATTGGGGGCGGCGGCGTTTGACGCGGCATTGACCGCGTGGCTATGGTGTGCGCGTGACAGATGTCAAAGATGTTAGATCACACGCGCAACGTCCCTGCCATCGCTTGAACGCCGCATGATGCAGCAGACTGCCGAGCCTCGTGAAGCGGCTGAACTCGAGGAAATTGAGCGCCGCGCCGTCGATTTTGCCCGCAAGGCCGGCGAGATCCTTCTCAGCCACTTCCGCAAGCCGTTGGAGATCGAATACAAGTCCGACGGGCGTCGAGACCCTGTTACGCAGGCCGACCGCGAATCAGAGGACTGGCTGCGTTCAGCGATTGCCGAGGCATTTCCCGATCACGGAATCGTTGGCGAGGAAAATCCGAACTCGGAGCACGGCTCCGCCGAATTCGTGTGGGTGCTTGATCCGCTGGACGGCACGACGAATTTCCTGAACGGCCTGCCCGTCTTTGCGACGTCCATCGGTGTGCTGCACAAGGGACGTCCCGTTGTCGCGGCGATCTTCGTTCCGGGCCCTGACGCTGGCTCCGTCATTCATGCGCGACGTGGAGGCGGGGCGTTCCAGGACGGCAGGCCAATCGCCGTCACTCCCAACGCCGAGCCGGAACGAGGGCGGCTCACTGGAATGCCCTCCTATTACTGGCGGATGTGGGGCTTCAAAGACGGCCTGCGGATGCGATTGGGAGAGATCCGGTCTCTCGGCTCAATCGCCTATGAGATGGCGCTGGTTGCACGTGGATCGATGCAGTTATGCCTCTTTGCCCAGCCGAAGATCTGGGATGTGGCCGCCGGAATACTCCTCATCCAGGAGGCGGGCGGGCGTGTGCTGGAGAAACGCGCTCGACGCGCCCGGTGGTCACCTTTCAGTGTGTTCGGGAATGAATCGGTGACTCTAGACGAGCTGCACGACTGGCGATCCGCCATCCTTGCAGGCAGCGAAGACGTGGCAGAGCACGCCGGAGATCGCATCCACCTTCGCTCACGTTTCATCTTCCGTCTCCGTCGCTGGTGGGCAGAGCGGCGGAGCAGGAAAAGTCAGTAGGCGGACAACGGCTGTTGACGGCAGATTTATTACGTTTGGTTGCACTCCGAGATTCAGATTCCCGCCTTCGCGGGAATGACGGATGGGTTAGAGCGGCGGCCAGGGGACGTTGCGGCCCAGGCCTGCCACAGGAAAGATCTTCTCCTCTAACAGTACTTCCAGCCGATCTCGCAGCGCATCCACTTCTTGCTTGAAGAGGAATTCGGATAGCAGGACGGCACAGTCCGAACCTTCCTCAAGGCGCGGACTCAGGTCCTGAAGGTCGCTGAGGAAATCGTCGGGTATCGGTTCTCCTTCAAAATCCCAGATCACCGTGCGCAGCTTGTAGTCCTCGTTGAACATCAGGCCGTGGTCGATTCCCCAGAGTCGACCCGATTCATCACGCAGGCAATGGCTTCCCTTGCGGTCGGCGTTGTTGGCGAGCGCGTCAAACAAGGCCATCCGCTGCAGGTCTGCCCGGTGCTCATTTCGCAGGGTGAAATACGTCTCCGCCGGATTGTGCTCCACGTAGATCTGTACCGCGCCGATGCCGTACGGTCCATCCCTCGCGATGGTGAACGGAACCATGTCCCAGCCGAGCGCGCGGCTCAGCTCGAACGCCGCGCATTCCCTCAGATACAGCGTTCCCGGTGGAAAATCCCACAACGGCGCCTCACCGCGTTGAGGCTTGTAGATGACTCTGACCTGACCGGCGCCGGCCTCAATCAGCCCGGTAAAGACTGCGTTTGAGCCATACGGGTGGGGGCGCATGTCCACGAAGTCGCCGTCGCGAATTGCCGCGACAATATCCGGTTCGGGATTCGCGTAGGAGTGGCTCTCGGGCGCGGTCATGTCCGAAGGAGGAGGGCCGCTCTTCTGGGCGGGCCTAGTCCGCGCCGCCCGCCGTCGCGCCATGGTGCCCATTCGTCATCGGGCACACGTGATTCATCCCCGGATTCATCGGGCCATGGCACAACGGGCACCGAGGACGACCTGCCGAGTAGACCTCCATGGCTTTGGTCGACCAATCTCGGCTCTGCGCCACCGTCGCCCAGAAGCGCAGGCGAGGCTGCGCATCATCCTCATCCTCTACATCGTGCGCCTGGAATTCGATGACATGTGCCGATTCCAGGTACCCGACGGCCCACGAACCGGACTGAAACTCAAAAGACTGCGACGATGACTCCGTTGGCAGCTCTTCCACGTTCGTCCGGCGGGACGCGGCTTCCTCAACGTTTCGTTGAACCATTTGGAGCAGGCGGTCAACAGACAGCGCGAGGCGGCTCATGTCCTCTTTCTCAAGCCAGATCGTAGCGTCGCCGCCCGGACCCTGTACAAGGATTCTGAATCGCCGGTCTCCCGGCTGCCCCACGGCTTCAATTACGAATTGGTTGGCGGGCCCGATGATATGAGCGTCGTCGGCTTCCGTCATGCAGAGACCGCCAGGAGTTCCTGTGCAAGGGATGAGTCCTGGAGTTGATTCGCCATCACCGCCACCTTGTCCCGGTGCATCTGCCCGCGTCCGCCAAGAGCGCCGTCGCTCAGGCGTGTTGCCGTTGCTACAGTACCGCCGGGCACAACCGCCACGGGTATCCGCAGTTCATCGACACGATTCTGCACATACGGGATGGGCCCCTGCCCGCCCGTCAAGATAAGCCCCTGGCAGCCGGTGGCCATTGCGGGCATCTGCAGGTCGGGGCGATCCCACCGCGTCAGGACAATCTTCTCGTCGGCCTGTCCGTAGTAGTAGATGCCGCCGTCCAGCGCCAGCGCCCCTACCATGACACGCGGAACAAGAACGTCCAGACCTTCCGGATACGCAACCACGTCCGCCTCAAGATGCTCTACGATTTCACGCATCGTCGGCGCGCTCAGGGTGCCGTCCTGCTTGATGGCGCTAGCCGGAGGGAGGCCGGCGTCCGCGATGGCCGTCAACAGGGTGGCTTCCACGTAGTGCATCCGCAGTTCCGGCACGGCATTGATGATGAGGCGAGAGAGTCGATCGCCGAAGGGACCTACGGTCGCCCGGATGCCTGAAACGTCTCCCTCGCCCATGGAATGTTCGTCGTACCACAGAACGAGCCAGAGCTCGGCATCCAGCGCCTCGGCCAGCGCGGAGTCCACGCTGCCGCCGTCAAGGCCGGTACCGTCGATGATTGAGAGTTCTGCGCCGGATTCAGCACTCGAAAGCGTGGCGCGCCCGGAGTCGATGTTGGCGTGGAATCGTTGAGATATGTCGTCCGCCGGATCAGGGGGGAAGAGGCGGGTGTCCTCGGGTTCGGCGGCGCTGCCCTTGGGGGCAGTTGCTCGAAAGGCCGCGCCGTCGCCCGCAAGACGCGAAAGCGCCGAGGCGATCACCGTCTTTCCGACGCGCGGTTCAGTAGAGCCCAGATAGATTCGGCGCATCAGCCAGTCCACACCTGCGTCATGTGCCGAAGTATAGCATCGGGAGCATCCAATCATTCGCTCGAGTCTCAATTAGTCCATAATCATGTCAAGGGGACGTGAAGGGATACCTGAGCAACAGGCCAAGTATGGGGGAGAAGCATCATGACTGACCGGATTACTGTTGGGAATGTTGAGATTTTGGCGTTTGTTGATATTGGGCCCGCGCCGCGCGATCCCGCCATGGTCTTCCCGGACGTCCCCGCCGCATCATGGGACGCCTATAAGGACAGCATGACGCCGGACGGCCTGCTTCCGTTCCAGATGGGATTCTTTGCCCTCCGCTCCGGTGGGCAGACCATGCTGGTGGACACGGGCCTCGGGCAGGGGCCGTTCGAGGCGATGGGCGGCATCGGCGGCCAGCTGATGGACCAACTCAGCGGCGCCGGCATCATCCCGGATGAGATCTCCCGCGTCCTTATTACGCACCTGCACGGCGACCACGTTGGATGGAACGTCACGTGGGACGGCGACACGGCGCGCGCCACGTTCCCCAACGCCACATATTCCGTTCCGCAGGGCGACTGGGACTATTTCACGTCCGCGGATGTTCTGCCCAACTCGCCGCATATGGAGAACAGCGTCATCCCCCTGCAGGGCCTCAACGCGATGGAGCTTGTCGGCGACAACGCGGCCATCACGGACGAGGTCACCACGTTCGTCACCCCGGGTCACACGCCCGGCCACCAGTGTTTCCTGATCAGCTCCGGCGGCGAGAAGGCCATCATCATCGGCGACGCGCTCCACACCGCCGCGCAGTTGACGGAGACGTCATGGAACGTCGGCTTTGACGTTGATAAGCCGCTTGCCGCGCAGACGCGGGGCTCGCTGGTTCAGCGTCTTGAGGATGAGGGGCTGACGGTTGCTTCCGGTCACATGCCGGTCGGCACAAACATTGGCCGAGTCGTCCGCCTTGACGGCAAGCGCTCCTGGCAGGTGCTATAGCGCGCGGTTGTTCTCCGCGATCACGTCGAGCATTGCGGAGCAGATGATCTTGATGCGGGCCTCCATGTCCGCGTGGGTGTCCCCGTGCTTGGTCCGCTCGTTTTGGTCGGAGAGGCGCAGCACGGGATTGTAGTCGGCATGCTCCGGGTTCAGCGCATTAACCCATGCCGTATTGTGTTCAAAGACGAGTCGGTTAAAGGTTGATTCAAGAGTTGCGCGGTCAAGGCCTGCCATCGTGAACGCCTCCCTGGCTAATGACTAGTGTTTTCCGACTGAAACAGTCTACGTCGCATGACTATACGGTGTTGCGAGTACGGTTGACACTTGCTACAATCTGACGGACAAGGGTCATGCAACCCGTGCATGGCTGCGCGTTGACGCATTCGCGTCGCGTACGCGGGTTCACGGGGGTGCGGACTGTCAGGCCTGACCTGGCAGATTAGACCGCAAAAAGCGCGGCTGCGGAAAGGAAAGTAAGGCGTCCATGAAGAATGAACTTTATCGCTCAGTTTCGTGGCTCGGCTCAAACACACGCACGTATCTGACACACTCGGCTAGTAGGTATCTCATCCTCGGCATCGCGGCTACCATTACCGCACTCTTGATGCTTCAAGCCACCGGCGCACCGTCACCCGCGGCTGCCCAAAGCCCAGAAAATGTGAATCTTGCCGTGGATCAAGTCAAGTCAGTCCCTGTGACTCTGGGAGGCACCGCTACAGCTAACATGGTAAGTGTCAACCGCCCGGGCATCGTAGGGGCCACTCTCCAGGGCTCGAACTTAAGGCTGGTCGGGCTGGCCGAGGGCCGCGCGGAAGTGACCGTCACGGACGCTGATGGTAACAACGCACACATGATTACGGTGAGGGTGTCCGGACAGCCGCAGGTGGACCCCACGGCAACACCGATTCCCACGGCCACACCATTCCCCACAGCCACGCCGCGACCACCGGCCACAGCAACACCACGGCCCACCGCGACGCCGAGGCCTATACCCACGAATACTCCGGAACCGACACCGGAACCCACCGCAACGCCGGAGCCCACCGCAACCACGGCGCCGACGCCCCCCACCGCAGAACCGGTGCCGCCCACCGCGACACCGGAGCCTGAGGAGGGTGGAATTGGCATCGTCGGAATCATCGTCGGACTGATCATCCTGGTACTGCTCGGCATTGGCGCCTACTTCCTGCTGCGCAGGCGTGGAGGCGACGGCGGAGCACCGCCCTACGGCGGCCCAACGATGGATAACGGCATGAATGGCGATGACAACGGTGACGACGTGATGGACGACAACGGCGGCGGTGGCGATACGGACGACGCCGATGACAATGGCGATGGTGAGGACGAGGAAGAGAATCGCTAGTAGTGTCGCCTAACAAGAAGAACGCAAAGAGGGGGTGGCCAGTGGCCACCCCCTCTCTCTTTAAGCGGTAAGGATTTAGCCCCGGTCCTGGAGCGCCCGGTAGACTGCTTCTGCTGTTATTGGCAGGTCGCGGATGCGGACGCCGATGGCGTCCTCGATGGCGTTGGCGATTGCAGCCGCCGTGGGTGTGTTGGAGCTCTCGCCGGCGGACTTGACGTTGTACGGGCCGGAGCCGCTCGGTGCTTCTACAAGCACCGTCCGCAACTCGGGCAGATCGCTGACCGTCGGAATCTTGAACTCCGCCAGCGACGGGTTCGCCACACGTCCGCCCTCATCCACTTCCAGCGCCTCCATCAGCGTGAAGCCGATGGCCTGCACCACGCCGCCCTCAAGCTGACCCTGGTGCGAGACCGGGTTAATGATCGTTCCCACGTCGTGGGCCGTCGTGAATTTTTCGAGTGTTACCTGCCCCGTGTCCGGGTCCACGCGGACTTCCGCTATCTGAGCCCCGAACGATGTCATGGGCGACGGCGACGTGTCCTGCACGTGCCCTCGCTCCACAACCGGCGCGCCTGCCCGCGCAACGAGATCGGCAATATCGATGGATTCGCCGGAGTTCTCATTTATGAGCCGGCCGTCCCGGGCGGCGATCGACTCCTCATTCCAGCCGAGGAGTTCAGCCGCAAGCTGCTGTAGACGCTGTCGCGCCAACGACCCCGCCTCATGGCCTGCGACGGTGATGAGCCGCGTGGTGTGGCTGCCGCCGATGCCGGAGTCGAACGAGACGCTGTCCGTATCACGCGGCACGACGCTGATTCGCTCAAAGGGAACGCCGATCTCCTCGCTGACCACCTGCGCCAGGATCGTGTACTGTCCCGCGCCCTGCTCAAAGAGTGGTGTCTCAACGGTGACGTCGCCGGAATCGAGAACGGTCACGGTCGCGTGTGTCTCACCGCCCGGCGCGCCGTGGTCGGCCATCGCCATCCCGCGCCCGACGTATTGAGGCCGCGCTTCATGGTAGCCGGCCTCATCAACGGCGGCCTCGAGGGTTTCACGCGCACGCAGGTCAACAAAGTGGTGGCCCGTCGGTGTTTCCTCGCCTTCGCCGATCATGTTGGTCAGGCGGAAATCGAGGGGGTCCATGCCGATTGCGCGGGCGAGGGAGTCCATGTGTGATTCAGCGGCGAAGATGGATTGCGGCTCGCCCGGCGCGCGGTAGTGGCCGCCGGGCACGCTGTTTGTGTACACCTGCCACGAATCGATGCGTACGTGCGGGATGCGGTACGGGCCGCCCGCCAGGTGCTGCGCGCCAACGAGGTTCGCGGTGGGCACCGGCTTGAATCCGCCGTACGCGCCACTGTTCCAGAACGCCTCCGCGTGCCACGCAACCAGCGTGCCGTCGTGTTTGACGCCTGCGCGAATTTTCACCTCACCACCGTGGCGCGGATTGGCCGCCTGCAGTTCTTCCGTGTAGTCCATCACGATCTTGACCGGACGCCCGCCCGCGGCCTTGGAAAGCGCGTAGGCCAGCGGAACGTCCATGGAACTGCCCTTGCCGCCAAAGTCACCGCCGATATACGTCGGATTGACCTTCATGGAGTCGGCGGGGATGCCGTATGCCTGCGACATCTGCGCCCTCATGTTGAACGGCGCCTTGTTGCTGGCCCAGATCTCCGCGCGACCATCGGGCTCGGCTTTCACCACGCAGTTGTGCGATTCGAGATATGCCTGGTGTCCCTTTGAGAGCGAGTAGTCCGCCTCAACGATGACGTCCGCCTCCGCGAAACCGGCCTCGACGTCGCCCTTGTCCCACGACTGGTGTGAGAAGAGGTTCAGATGCCGTCCCTCAACCTGCGCAGGCAGACCTTCGTAAGAATTCAAATCCGGATGAAGGACGGCGGCGTTATCGGCGCGCGCCGTGCGCACGTCCGCGACTACCGGCAGTTCCTCGTACTCGACCTCGATCAGATCGAGCGCGGCGTCCGCCAGGTCTTTGGTTTCTGCCGCGACAGCCGCCACTTTGTCACCGATGAAGAGCGCCGTTCCCTGTGCGAGGACGGGCACATCGTACAAGCGTCGACCGATCCGCACTCCCTTGATAAGGTCATGGTCTCCGGTCAGGACGGCGTGAACACCGGGGAGGGCCTCCGCCTGCGAGGTGTCAATACTGACGATGCGGGCGTGGGGGTACGGGCTGCGGAGCGCCCTGCCCCACAGCATTCCCGGCAGAGTTACATCCACCGTGTACTCCGCGCCGCCGGTAACCTTTTCCGGTCCGTCCTTGCGCGCAGTCGACCTGCCGAGTTCACGATAAGCGGTAGTCATCCCGAATTTCTCCTTGATGAAATTGGCTCCGCGGGTAGGACTCGAACCTACGACCAATCGGTTAACAGCCGACCGCTCTACCGACTGAGCTACCGCGGAGCGCTATGGATTGCGCCCGGGCACGCGGGATACGTGACCGCGATGCTTGAAAGACGCTCATTCAGTATACGTGACGCTACCCACCCTTCGTCATTCCCGGCACAGCACCGATCGGATTGGATTGGACATGCGGATATACTCTAGTGACGGAGGTCTAGCGCACAGTGCCCCAGATTGCATTCATCGGAGGCGGCGTCATGGCAGAGGCCATGATCACTGCCATCATTCGAAACGACGTTGCCGCGCCCACGGACATCACCGTCGGCGAGATCGACGGCGAGCGCCGCGATTACCTCGCGCAGCAACATGGCGTCCACGTTGTCGCCGACAACTATGACGCGGCCAAGATCGTCTCAAACGGGTTTGCCGTTATCGCGCTCAAACCCCAGCACATTGACGCCCTTTCCACTCTCAAGAGGGGGAACGTCGTCCCGGGACCCTACCTTTCCATCGCGGCCGGTGTCCGCATCGACACGCTGCGGGAATTGACGGGCTGCGAGCAGATTGTTCGCGTCATGCCCAACACTCCTGCACAGATAGGCCATGGCATGAGCGTGTGGACTGCAACGCCGGACGTGACCCACCCTCAGCGCGACATGGCGCGCCGGATCCTTGGCGCGATGGGACGTGAACTGGAAGTCCACGATGAACACTACATCGACATGGCGACGGCGCTGAGCGGCAGCGGGCCCGGGTACGTGTTTCTGTTCCTTGAGGCGCTCATAGATGCCGGCGTCCACATCGGCCTCCCGCGCGACCAGGCGGAACTCCTTGCCCGTCAGACCCTGCTTGGCTCCGCCGCGTTGGCGGATCAATCAAACATCCATCCCGCTACGCTCCGCAATATGGTCACCTCCCCCGGTGGGACAACTGCGGAGGGCATCGCCGCGCTTGAGGACGGCGGACTCCGCGCGGCCGTCACGCAGGCGGTCACCGCCGCCTACCAGAAGTCGCGGCAACTTGGCTAACGACGGCGTCGCTCGTCGTCCGTTATCCTGATATCTATGGAATTCATCACTACTTTTGTCGTCTTCCTCGCGCAGGTACTCACCATCGCCATCTTCGCGCGGGCGATTCTCTCGTGGTTTCCGAATGTCAGCAATGAGAATCCTCTCGTCGCCGCCGTCTACCACGTCACGGAGCCGATCCTCGGGCCACTGCGCAGAGTCATCCCGCTTGTTGGGATGATTGACATCACGCCGCTGGTAGCAATCATCACGCTGCAGCTCATCGCAAACATCTTCAGCCGGCTGTAGACGCAACCCTTGCCGTTTGGCAATAACATCCCCAAGTTGCTATCATTCGGCATCGTTGTCGAACCTTTCACAACCAAGGGGAGCTAATGACTGAGAGCGCCACGGCGCAGGAATTGGGACTGCTTCATCGCTATACTGCGGCGCTCAAGTACAGTGATTTTCGCCGATTCTGGATCTCTGCCACCTTCGCAGGCGCCGGAGTTTGGGGCCTCATCGCCGCCCGCGGCGTGCTGGCCTTTGATATCTCAGATGAATCTTCGTTCTGGGTGGGCGTCACTACTTTTGCCGCGCTGATTCCGTTTGTTGTTGTACCGCCGTTCAGCGGCGTGCTGGCGGACAAGTTTGACAGGCGCTACCTCATCGCCATCGCGCACGCCATAAACGTGCTGTTGGCACTGTTGCTGGTTCAACTCTATTTCACTGACACAATCGAGTTATGGCACCTGCCGGTGATTTCATTGCTGAGCGGCATAGCGCGCGGCGTGCAGATGCCGACGCAGAACGCCCTGGTGCCGAATCTCGTCAGCAAGGACGACCTGCTAAACGCAATAGCGCTGAATAACATCTCCCTGCAGGGATCGCGTCTGGTGGGGGGTCTGTCCGTGCTGCTCCTGGGCTGGCTCAGCGAAGCGAGCATCGGCATCGCCTTTGGGGTTGCGGCGCTCGGCTACGCCATCGCCACCATCATGGTGTTGACTATCCGGACGGCATCCTCGGGTGAAATCGCTCGCGGAGACTCCATCGTCACCGTCTTTACCGCAGGAATCGTTTACGCGTGGAAAACACCAACGGTGGGCCTCATGCTCATCTTTGTTGCCTTCCACTGCGGCCTCACGATGGGTTTTGAGTCGGTTCTCCCCGTCCACGGCCAAGAGCAGTGGGGGACAGATTCTGCGCTGGCCGCGTTCCTGGCATTCTTCGGGCTCGGCGCGGTTTTCGGTGTGATGATTGTGGCGGGAATCCGCAGCGACCGCACCAAGGGCATCGCCCTGCTGGTGGCAGCCGCAGGAAGTTCCGTCGGCGTCCTGATCCTTGGTTTCGCTCCGTCGCAGGCGCCCGGCCTTGTCGGCGCATTCATCATGGGACTGACGCAGGCGCCGTTTATGTCCTTGTCCATCACGTATATCCAGACCGTTGTGCCGGACGCTATTCGCGGGCGCGTGTCCAGTTTGTTTGCCATGTCCGCGCTCAGCTTGATGGCGATTCTCAACATGGTATTTGGACTCCTTGCGGACATCGTCGGGTCCGTTCCCGTTCTCATCGTCTCCGGGACAATATTCATTGGAGTCGTTCTGCTGGCGCTGATGTTTGTGACCAAGCTGCGCCGTGTGATGACCGAGGGATTCGCGGCCAGCCTGCAGGCTCCCGCTCCCGTACCTGCCCCAAGCGGCGCTTCCAAATAACCGCCCGCCACCGCCACTTTCTGCCGCAAGTGGTAGAATTGACGGTAGTTGCGAAGAACGGCGATGCCTATCGCCGCAGGTCAACCGAATGGCATCAAATGTGGGGAAGATGATGCCGGGGGGTGTGGTATGAGCGAGCGCGAGCTCCTGAAGGGAAGCACGGATTCCCTGTTCCTGGCGCTACTGAGCGAACGGCCGATGTATGGCTATGAAATCCTCAGGGAGGTGGAGCACCGCTCCGGGGGTTATTTCGCCATGAAGGAGGGCACCCTGTATCCCGCCCTCCACCGCCTGGAGCGCGACGGCCTCATTGAGGGGCTGTGGCGCACCTCTCCGGGCGGACAGTACCGACGCTATTACGCCATTTCCAATCCCGGTCTCCAGCGTCTGGAGCAACGGCGAGTGGAATGGCACAAGTTCTCGCGCGCCGTCAACATGGTTATAACCGGCTCCACGCCGTAGCGGCCCATACGGACATGCCGTCACCGAGCAGCATCTCCACTCCCATCCAGGCCCTGACGAGCCAGGTTCTCACGAGAATCCGGTCGCGTCGGAGTGTACTCCGGGAGCTGGCTGATCACATCGAGGATCACAGCAGCACCTTGCGTGAGCGTGGTCTCAATCCCGTTGAGGCCAGAGCGCAGGCTGTCCGCGCCTTCGGCGATACGCGTACCGTCACAGCGCAATTGGAGCGCATCCGAAACCAGGGATCGTGGCCGGACGTGGCGTTGTCCGCATTTCCGAGCCTGTTCGTAGCCTTCCTCTTCGCAACAAACCGATGGCTGGATCTGGAATGGATCGTTGGCGCAGCCGTCGTCGCAATTGCGATTAGCGCACTGGGCGTCTACCGATTCGGCCGCCGCGCCTGGGTCTTCTCGTGGCTTGGATACGCCCTCTTCCCTGTCCTGCTCATCAGCATGGTCAGCCTCGGGACGACTGCCTACGCCGCCTGGAGTGTGTTGGGAGGCGGGTACGAAGCACGTGATCCGTTGAGTTGGGTTCTTGGAATCGGGCTGGGTGTTGCCGGCCTTGGCGTGATCGGCGCGTTGATGGCGTGGCTAAGCCGCAAGGACTGGATTCACGCAATCCTCGTCGTTCTGCCGATGACCCTGTTGGCCGTCGCCATCCTCGCCTTTGAGCGTGGCGTCTACACGACCATCGAACAGGCCGAGGCACAGAATGCGGTCCTCTTTGGCGCGTTTGCCATCGTTGTCGCAGCTGCCGTCAGGATGACGGACCGCCTGTTCAAGGTTGGGTTGCTGGCCGCCTCACTTCCTCTTGGTTTCCTCTTAATTTCCGGCGGTATCGACATCGCTTTCCGCGTCATCGTGACTGCGGCCCTCTCATTGCCCGCCCTGTTCCTCATCATCGCCCCGTATGTCGTTACCATTCGCGAACCAGACACGAACGAGTGGCTTGAGCAAAACGCGTGGCCGCGATAAATCGGCAGCAGTGCTGATGCGATTCCCCTGGTCGACCAACCCGTGACATACATCGCAGCGTTCATTCTCGGATACATCATCGGCGCAGCCCCGATCATCTACTTTGTGGGGCGAGCGCGCGGCATTGATCTGCATTCCGTTGGCACAGGCAACATCGGCGCGGGCAACCTCTGGCGGCACTCCGGCATGGCCATTGGAATGCTGTCCGTCATTATTGAGGTCGGGAAGGGAACAGTGGCTGCTCTGCTCGCCGTGGCTATTTTCCCGGGCGATGACACGCAATGGCTCCTCGCGGCAGGGGGCATTGGAGCAGTCGTCGGCCAGATGTGGCCCGTGACCCTCCGCTTCCAGGGTGGGCGCGGCAACGGCACAGCCGCCGGCGCGCTGGTCGCAATCGACCCGTTGGCGTTCGTGTTTGGCTTCGGCATCTTCCTGTTGTTCGGCGCACGGAAGATTATTCGCAACGTGTTGCCAAAAGTCGCGTCAGCGCCGCCCAGCCGCATGATTCCAATTGCGGTTATCGGCGGGATGGGGGCGTACACTATTGTGGGACTCGCCATGGGTGAGTATGTGACGGCGATCTCCGGAGCTATCATTCTTGGATTGACGTTCCTCCGCAGAGCGACCGCCCCCTGGCCCCGGGATCCTGAGACCGGCGAGGCTCCCGAGCGTTCCCTGTTCGCTATCCTGTTCCTGGATCGACCCAGCTCCGACCAATGAATGAGGCCCGCGGCTCACGTCAGTTTCTCCCAATCTCACGCCGCGATCAGGACGCCGAATCCCTATACCGGGGCCTGGGTAACCTCCCGACCACATCGGGACACCCTGCCCTCATCCTGCTCTCAGGACTACCCGGGAGCGGGAAGTCGTACTTCTGCCAGAGGCTGGCGCACTTGGCGCCTTCGCTCATCGTTCTTGAAAGCGACGCATTGCGAGCAATCCTGTTTACCGACCCAAACCACGGAGGCGCAGAGAACGCACGACTTTTCCCCGCCCTCCACCGACTCCTTGAACGGCTGCTCCGGTACGGGCATCAAGTTGTCGTGGATGCCACCAATCTGAGAAGGCGGAATCGAAGGATGCTGTACGACGTAGCAGAACGGGTTGGCGCTCCGCTATTGATCATTGAGACGACCGCGCCGGAAAACGTGATCCGTGATCGGCTTGCCCGGCGCGCGGCCGATCTGAAATCAGGTCGCGAGACTGATGACAAGTCAACCGCCGACATAGCTGTCTACACCCGAATGCAGCAGAGCGCTCAGCCCATCCGCCGCGACCACATCACCGTTGACACGTCCCAGGACATCACCCCCGCCCTGGAGCGAATCGCCGCCGAACTCGGACACGGTCTCAAGTCTGCCGCCCCCAACCCGCTATAATCGCCAAACAAGCCACATGCATTCGTCATTCCCGCGAAAGCGGGAATCCACAGATTCCTCTCCACGCAAGAGAGTGCGCGATCTCAAGGAGAACACCAAATGGAACTGAAAGTCGCCAAGGGAAGCCTGACTGACGTGGAGGCCGATTGCGCCGTTGTCGGGGTCTATCAGGGAATGCTGGAGGCCCCGCTGCCCGGGGCGGCCGGTCAGGTGGATGAGGCGTTGGACGGCCAGATTTCGGCGCTGATTGAGGACGGCGAGATCCGCGGCAAGCCGGGAGAAATTACGATCATCCATACCCAGGGGCGGATACCCCCGCGTCGGGTGATGGTCGTGGGCGGGGGGCCGGTGGATAAGGCGGACGCCAATCTACTGCGCCGTCTGGCCGCGGATGTGGTTCGCCGTGCTCGCTCAAACGGCTACAAGCACATGACGGCCTTCCGTCCCGCTGCTCACTATCTCAACGCGGTGGACGCTGCACAGGCGTCGGCGGAAGGCGCGCTGCTTGGCTCATATCGCATCACCGCAAATGCAGATGAACAGGATGACGACAATGGCCGCGAACTGGAGTCCGTCACTTTCCTCACTGAAGACGATGCCGACCTGCCTGAACTGGATCGCGGGCTGGATCGCGGGGCAATCATCGCGGAGGCAGTTGCGCTTGCACGTGACCTTGCCAACGAGCCCGCCAACCGCATGACACCGACCATACTCGCTCAGCGGGCACAGGATGCCGCAGATGTTGCAGGTGTCACGTTCACCAACCTCAGCATCGGCGAGATCACGGAGATGGGCATGGGAGGCCTGCTTGGCGTTACTGCCGGTTCCCATGAACCACCCGCTTTCATCATCCTCGAGCACAAGGGCGACCCGGACAACACGCGCCCCACTGTCGCGCTGATCGGCAAGGGCGTCACTTTTGATTCCGGCGGCATCTCCATAAAGCCGTCTGCAAACATGAGCGCCATGAAGGGCGATATGGCAGGCGGCGCGGCGGTCATTGGCGCCCTGCAGGCCATCGGACGCCTTGGCCTGCCCATCAACGTCACCGGCCTCGTCCCCGCCACGGAGAATCTCCCCGGCGGCGGAGCGACGAAACCGGGTGATGTCCTCACTGCCATGAACGGCAAGACCATGGAGGTCGAGAACACGGACGCCGAGGGTCGACTCATCCTGGCCGATGCCCTCTCTTACGCGAACAACAAGGGAATGACGCCGCTAATTGACGTGGCCACGCTCACCGGCGCCATCCGCGTTGCCCTCGGAAACGTGGCTATGGGGCTTTTTGCCAACGATGATGATGTTGCGCGCCGGCTGCAGGATGCGTCCGAGGCGACGGGTGAGAAGATGTGGCGGATGCCTTTGTGGGACGACTACAAGGAGCAGATCAAGAGCAGCGTCGCCACGGTCAAGAATACCGGCGGCCAACCTGCCGGTTCCATCACCGCCGCCAAGTTCCTGCAGGAATTCGCCGAAGACACACCCTGGGCGCACCTGGATATCGCGTCTGTCTCCGCGACGGATCGCGAGAGGGGCTGGCAGACACGCGGCGCAACAGGCCAACCGGTCCGCACCCTCGTCCGCCTCGTCGAAGACATGTTGCACGAGAGCTAACACCATCCACCAGCGTTCCCGTGCCTGACGCGGGAACCCAGACGCCAGATTCTCACCTTCGCGGGAAGACGATCCGAGATACAGGAGGAACGATGCCTTTCACCCAACAGGACATCGCGCAGGGCAACTACCTTGTCACCGGCGCAACCGGACGCACGGGCAGCATTGTCGTGCAGAAGCTCCGTGACGCCGGCGCGAATGTCCGTGCTCTCATCCACTCGACCATCCCTGAACAACCCGTCGATGGCGTTGAGTACGTGGAGGGTGACTATCAGGATAAGGACTCCCTTCTCACCGCAACGCGGGGCATTGATTGGGTCATCGCCTGCGTCGGCGCTCAGTCAGCTACACGTGGCGCCCACCTGATAGAAGCGGTTGAGTACCAAGGCACCGTAAACCTAACCGAAGCTGCAAGCACAAACGGCGCCAAACACATGGCGCTCATCTCAGTTCGGGGGGCCGACACACGCTGGGATTTCTATCCCGTGTACCCGGCCAAGGCTCGCGCGGATCAACATCTTATCGACGCTCGCGTGGCCGGAACCGTCTTTCGGCCCGGTGGGATGATCGACGCTTCCGGTGAGTTCTTGAACAGGCAAATCTATACCGTCACGACCGGAGGGGCAATGACCATTTACGGCACGCCCGATCAGCCGATGGTCTTCATTTTCCTCGATGAACTCGCCGATTACCTCATCCATGCGCACCTGGAGCGCCGCGCCTACAACAACATCTATGAGCTTGGCGGACCCGGCAACCTGACGCGGGCGGAATACTGGGCGCTCTTCCAGGAATATCTTGGAGTCAGGACCAACGTCCGCTATCTGCCGGTTGATGAGATCGTTCCGCGACGCCAGGCAGCGCTGCGGGAGCAGAACATGCCACTGGCGCAGCAACTCGCGCGCGAAGAAATCGGTGGCCGCAGCGAGTCAGGTCATCCACCGATGAACATCTACAGTCGGCTCTTTGACGTGAAACAGCGCGACTTTCGGCTTTGGCTCATCGGCGTCCTGAAGAGGGCCAAGGCTGAAGAGCGATAGTGATACACTCTTTCGGCGGGTCCGGTGGGGACCGGTGACCCGCTCAGCCGCAAAAAAA
>LXNJ01000914.1_pt1 | contig 18738 bp, 12 predicted proteins | sample 809081 | NCBI WGS metagenome assembly LXNJ01 (sample SAMN04870510, study PRJNA318959) | sponge metagenome | biome: sponge; feature: marine sponge reef; material: water | host: Petrosia ficiformis | place: Greece: Milos, Mediterranean Sea | collected 2013-05-29 | depth 5-7 m
CTTCCTGACGCGGATCCGTTCCTCTCATCCTTTACTCCCGGTCGATACGAATATGATACTTACTGTTATCCGCGTCAGACGGAGTTTTTCAACAACCTGTTAGAAGTACGTCCAGCTCGGCATGCTTGATGGGACGGTCCCCGGTAACGCCACCCGAACGCCGGGATGCGATGGCGCTGAGCACCTCATCATCCGAGAATGCCGCCAAGCAGTCTCCCACCTCCGGATACTTCCTCACGAAACCGAGGTCCGCCAGGCTCGAAACGATCTCCAGACGACTCCATACTTCCGCCACGGCCTGATCCACCTCACTGCCACGGTCCGGCAGGGATAGCACGCTCACCACCTGTGGAAACCAGGCATTAGACGCCGTGCGGATCAACAACCGGCCCGGCTCATTGCACGGCTCATTTGCATTGCGTCCCAGCCAGGGCCTGGCTCCGCTGCATGTCCCGAGCGGGAAGTCCTCGATGTACGTTGCCTCGTGCATGCGCCGCGACTTACCGCACTCGCAACGCACGATCTGCTCTGCGAGATCGCCGCTGGTGCCGCGCTCGTCCAGCCGGAGCTGTCGGCGGCAAGGGTCGTCGGCCCCGTGGACGAATCGATACCAATCGATGTCGTCCACATGGCCCTTGGAACAGGCGCGGACAAATCGGGTGGCGACTACGGGAATTTTGTCGTACCTGCCGCGATTGAGAGCAGTGCGGCCCACGATCCGACGAGAACGTGAGCTCGAGCTTGTCTCGGACCCGGGACCAGACTCCTGCACGACGAACCACTCCGGGAACCGCCACCCGCCGATGCCGCGCTGCTTGTCCTCCCAAGGGTCGGGCTCAGGCGGAGGCGCGTAGAGGGTCGGATTGGGAACGCCCGTCATGGACATCAGCTTGGCCGAAAGGCGCGGCTCGTCGATCCGTTGCAGGCCGCTCTCTCTACCCCACGTATCGAGTCCGCCCACGATCGCTGAGTCATTTGGCAGGTCGATCAAGGCTCCAGGCCCGAACGTCGTGATCACCTGGCTACGGCGCAACTGGCCATGGGCCTTTCCGCTCATGTGCCGCCTCCACTCAGCCGGCCGGGAAGTTCCTTCAGATACAGATTGACCTGCGGCTCAACATCGCGCAACGACCGGTTGACGCGGAACTTCGCATGATGCGGAGAGTCGAAATCGGCATCCAGCATCTCGCGAAGCAGTGGTCGCCTGGGCCGCCTCTCGTACTGCTGGTACTGCATCGGCACCCCATCGGCACGATAGTCGTCGTAGATCTTGTGCCACGAGTCGAGTAGATCGCCGATACGGTCCTGGACACTCCGCAACCTTTCGTTGCGTTCATCCTCGTCCTGCAAGGGCTGCCCGTTGACGCGCTCGCGGAACACCTCAAGCAGGTGCCTTTCCAGCGCCGCGCGTTGGGTCCCGATTTGCTCCACGCCGTCCGCCGGGGTCATCACCCCCCGGGCATGACGGGCAAGCGCCACCAGCGCCCCCGCGAATCCGTGATCCAAGGCGCGGGCGGCAAACGGGGTCACGCTGGCGACCTCCACCGAGCGGTAGAACGTCTCGTGGTAGTGCCGGAAGCGCTCATAGTGGGACCTGTCCCGCGGCCGGTGGACGTTGTAGAGCGTCACCACCAATCCCGGGCGACGATCATCCCGCCCTACCCGGCTGGTGGCCTGGATATACTCGGAATGGGTTTTCGGTTGTCCGTAGACCAGCATCAGCCCGAGCCGCTGAATATCCAATCCTACGGAAATCATGTTGGTCGCAATGGCGCAATCCACCCGCTGCTCACGGTCGTGGAACGGTTGTTGCAACCGCCTCCGGGCATCCGCCACGCGGTCGGTGCTGACCCGCGAAGTCAACTCGACCACGTCGGAGAAGCGCGTGCGATCCCGAAACAGGCCCTGCGCCTCACCCAGCCGCTTGCGGTCACCGTACCGCTTGAGCGTATTCTGCACCTCCTCCTCAAGAATCCGCCGGGCGCCGCCGAGTTCACGCAGGCTGTTGAAGTAGCCCAGCACGGTCATGTAGGCATCCGCCGGATTATCGTGGTTCCGGGGACCGCCCTCGGCGCGCCATGCCCGTTCGGCCGCACCCATGAGCGCCAGCAACACACGACGCATCGCCTCCTTGGGGTTGCGGCCCTGGGCTGCGACGCCGATGTATTGGCGCGCCGGGCGCTCCGACGCCCGCTTCGTGACGGCAAAGAAGGAGTCGCGGCGCCCCGGCCCGGGAGGCGGGAAAATCTGAGTAGTCGACCGCCCGAAGAGTCCCTGAATCTGTTCCCCGGCGTGACGCACCGTCGCTGTCGACGCGACGATCTTCGGCTTCACTTGTTTGCCGTCCCGGTCTCGCTGGCACAGCGCTTCGATCACCGCCTCGTAGAGTCCCGCCATGGTACCCAACGGCCCGGAAATCAGGTGCAGTTCGTCCTGGATGACCAGATCGGGCGGCAGGAGCGGACGGGCAAAAGGTTTACCCTGTCCAGGCTCGGCCGCGCCGTAGAATCCGGCATCGTTGTATCGGTCCGCGCCGCCAAGAAGTACCCCGGACTCGCCTACCCATGGCAACGAGGCGAACTTGTCGACCGTCGCGATCAGAAAGGCAGGCAGTCGCCGATATAGCGGCTCATCCACTGCGATGATGGGGAGCGGCGAATTTCCGGAGAAGTCGCACTCCCAGTTGGTGCAAGCAATACGCAGGTCGGTTGGACGGTCATCGTCTGGCTTCAATTCAAAGGAATCCGGGGTAAAGCCTTCTCCACACCACGGACAACTCTCCAGGGGGATGGGGGAGGGCCTCCCGCTCGGGTTGCTCTTGTACTGCCTGACCAGGCTGCGCGCGGAATCCGAACGTCCGTCTCCCTTTCTGCCGAGGCGGTTGGGCGTACCCGCCTTGCCTACCCACAGACCGATCTCGAACGGCCAAGCACCATAGCGGACGACATCCTGGCGTCGCTCCAGCTCAAGTGCGCAAACCAGACTGGCGGCCCGTCCAAGTTGATCCAGTGTCAACAGCCGCAGAGTGTAACGCATGATGACGCTGACCGCTGCCCCAGCGCGCCCCTGCTCACCCGGATTGCGGAGCCGTCGCAGCACCATGGTGAACGCCGCGAGCGCAAGATACGCTTCCGTCTTGCCGCCGCCGGTGGGAAAGAACAGCAGATCCACGAACTCACGCTCAGGATCGGCGGGGTCAACAAGCCCCGGGAGATTCAGCAACAGGAATGCGAGTTGGAAGGCGCGCCAACGCGGTCTCCCGGCCACGCCTGCACGCGCCAAGCGCCGTGAGAGCGCGGCTCCCACGGCGCGATTCGCCATGCGAAAGGCGTCAAGCGCGTCCTCATCCTGCGCGAGCAGCCGAATTCCGCGTTGGATACGGTCGGCAGCAATCCCCGTTCGGCGCAGGAGCTCCTCAGCGACCTCTCTCCGTTCACCCGCCAAATCCGCGAGACCGTTGCGCTGGACTTCAATCCAAGAACGGTAGCCTGCCACCAGCGCGGCCAACGCCGTTTCGGCTGCCGCACCGTCGGAGAGCTTACCGAGCGCATCCATGGCGAGTTCGACGCCCGGCACATCGAAGGTTTCCGTTTTCTCCACTTCTGCACACGGTGTCCAAGTGGTCCTGAGCCGACTGCAGGCCCCGTCCACAAGTTCCCAATCCGCGGAAACGCCGTGACCCACGGCATACTCGGGAGTGCCGGCGTAGTGGAGGTCCGCCACACATTCATCCCAATCTCCGCCAGTCACCGGGCGTGGGTCGGGACGCGGGACGAAAGGATTCGAGGCGGACACTTCAATCTCGGCCTGAAAGGCAAACGCTTCGTCCAGGCGTTCAAGCCTCGCCGTCCGTTCATTCACCAAGAACAGCGACACGGAACGCGTACCCGGCGCTATCCGGCCCGAGAAACTAACGGTTTCAACCAGCCGCGCAACGACATGGAGGGTCAGGCCATTGGAGTCAGGCACGGTGTGCCGGTTGGATTCCCCGGTCGGTGGGATGCCTATGGGGACCGGTTCTTCTCGCGGTATGCGTTGCCACCAGCTCGATGCTTGACCTCGCCTGCCCGCCGCACCATCACCCGGTTCTTGAGGGGCATCCGACCCTTGACCCTCGTTCGTGCCATCAACTGGTCTATCGGCCCGCTCGGTGTCGGAGGCGTTGCCGTCGCCGCCGCCGGTCCGGTCGCCATCAACGTAGCGATAGTCTCCCCAGCGGACGATGACCTCCAGGGCTACGACCCCTTCCGCAAGCAGAAAACTCAAGCCCATGGACGACGGGAAGAAGCCCTTCTTGGCCGCCTCTCGGTCCTCCGCGGAGTCATCGCCGAGGCCCCGGTCTTCTGCGACCTCGCTTTGGAAATCGTCGTCCGAATCGGCATCCGCGCGCTGCGCATGCGGCGTCCCTCGCGGGACCAGAAAACCCGTGAGATACCAGTTGGAAGGGCGTACCCACCCGGGGAGCCGTTCGTCGACCAGCGACTGACCCTTCCAGGGGCCGATCAAATCGAGTTCAAGGGCCTCCCGTAGGCGGGTGCGTACTTCCAAGGGTTGGGTTGCCTGTGCCATGACTACCCGAGAAGATGACATGTCGAAGCCCGACGTACAACGAGACGAGTGGGTGCACAGCCAGGAGGTGTATACCATGGACATCCGAACCGACCCGCTGGTTAATGAAATCAAGGACTTGGCACCCAATGTGAGCATTGTCGGCGGAACCTTCGCCCACTGCCTACCGGCCCCAAAAAAAGTCCCGCAGGCTGAGCGCTCCAGCGTATTGGAACGCGTCAGGCGGGACGCGACCGGCAAATGTTTGACTGCGCTCCTCATGGCTGCCGGACTCCCCGCCATTGAACCCGGTCACCTCCCCTCCGGTGCGCGCGATTGGCCAGCGGGTTACACGGGGAGCGTGAGCCACAAGGGAACGAAGGTCGTCACAGCCCTGACACGGATCGGCAAACTGAGGTCCGTAGGCATCGATGTCGAGACCCTGGATGGCGGCCGGGAACTCTCGGACATCAAGGGATTGATAGCGGCGGACGAGTTGCCTCTGACCTTGGGGACCATGGGTTCAGTGATCCTGTTGTCAGTCAAAGAGGCGGTCTACAAGGCATTGAACCCTGTTCTCGGTATCCGGTTCGGGTACGAGGAGATACAGATCTCGTGGAAGGATATCGCACGACAAAGGATGAGCGGTGTTGCCCATTTCGACCGCATCACTGTGGATGTCCGCTGTTCCACGGCCGTCCCGAGGTGGGTAGGCTCAGTCGCCTTGGTGCGGCCGCAGCCGGGACTACCGTCACCTCATGTTTGACTTTCGCACATCTCGGTGTTAGAAATGTGCCATTATGGAACATACACTTCGTACCCCATCTCCTGCCGCATCGTCCCATATTCCCGTTGCGATCTTGGATTCTTCCAAGTCAAGGAACGTGAATACCCGAGAGCCGACCAAGGAGACTCAGTTGAGGCAGGACCTCAGGGTTTGGGCGATTCAAGAGACGGGAGACTGGGACCTGCAGGTCGAGGCGAGTCGTACCGAGACAATCTGTGACACGACCAACTCGGACCTGTGGGACTCCATGCCCACGCTGGATTCAAAGGCGGTGGCCCGCAGCTCTCCGATTTTCGAGCGACACCTCGGCCGCCCCCTCGATATTCGGCTGATTCGTCCCGGCGGTTACCAGGACATCGACCACATGCTCGACGACCTTGTACCCGCCATGATGCTGAAAGTTTCCTAAACCTGACGGCGGCTCATCCGACAGGAGGTAACAAATGAAGGACGTGAAGGACGAGGATCACAACCAGGATGCCAATCGTGTCAGCTTGAGTGCACGGCTAAGAGAAGCGCGGGAATACTGTGGTTTCAAGCAGGAGGAGGTCGCCGCGCATCTCGGTGTCCCCAGAACCGCCATCTCCCTCATGGAGAATGGGGCAAGGCGTGTCGGAGCGTTGGAACTCCAGCACCTCGCCAGGCTCTATCAGACTACGATGGAGAAACTCACCGGCCACGATCAAGAGACTCCGGAGCCGGAGTCGGTACGGCTGGTGGCACGGGCGACCGCCGAGTTGTCGGTGAACGACCGGCAGGAGGTCCTGCGTTTCGCCCAGTTCCTGCAGTCGAGGAAGCCGGATGAACAGACGTAACGAGACTCTGCGTGCTATCAGAGAAGCAGCCGAGGTTCTCGCCTCATCTGCCAAAGGTGACCGCACCAGTTTCGACATTGTCGGCGCGATCACCAAGCGGGGCATCCCCCTCGTCTTTCGGCCGCTGGATCATCTTTGGGGTGCCGTTGTCCCCGCCGGCGAGGGAACCCGCGGTATCATGGTTACGAGTCGCCTGGGACTGGCCGTTCAGCGGTTTACACTCGCCCACGAACTCGGGCACTTGTTGCTCGGGCATGAGTCAAGCCTGGATGAAACCGTTGGTTTCGGAGGGCGTCACGCGTCGAAGTCACGACCGGTCGAGGAGGTGGCCGCGGACACCTTTGCCTCGGAGTTGCTGGCACCAAAACAACTCATGATGGAATCCGCTACGCGCCACGGCTGGAAAAAGGCAGACCTTCACCAACCGCACAACATCTACCAGCTTTCCCTTCGCCTAGGCGTCAGCTACCAAGCCGCATGTTGGGGCTTGGTAACAGCCAAGGTCGTCACCCGTACAGAAGCTGGACAACTTGAAGCAAAGCCGGTCAAGGATCTGAAGCGAGCCTTGGCACCCGGTGAACTGATCACGAACTCCTGGGCTGATGTGTGGACCCTGACCAGGGGTGACGCCGACACCTTTCTCGAAGCCGGACCCGACGATCTCTTTGCCGTCCACCTCGCGGATCATGCTTCCGCCGGTTACCTTTGGAGGCTCCTCGACACCGGAGCCAGTGCCGAGATCGTCGGCGAGCGCCCAATAGACGCGGACCCAGTCTACGGAGAGCCCTCGGCCCGCGTGGTGTATGTCCGTTTCAACGCTCCTGGTACGCATCGACTTGCATTTGAGCACACCCGCCCATGGAGTGGCGCTACACTCGATCAAATAGAGATCAAAATCGATGGTCACGGGAAAGAAACCGGCGGCTTCGCAAGGAGAGCCAAACTCGACGCACTGGCAAATGCAGCATGAACATCACCATTCTTGTCGACCACCGGCAGAGCCTCGGCCCGATCCGCGACCAGGGTGCACGGCCCACCTGTCTCTCATTTGCCTGCACGAGTGCACACGAACACGCGCGCGGATCCAAGACGGCCCTCTCGCCGGAGTATCTGCACTATTTTGCGTCGGCCAGAAATTCGACTGACGGCGCCTCATTCCCCGAGTTGGCCCGCGCACTACAAAACCCCGGACAACCGTTGGAGAAAGCCTGTCCCTACTGTCTCGACGGTTTGCCTCTGGGCTGGGTGCCTCCCAGCGGCGTGCCCCGGTACAGACGCAAGAGCGTTCTGAAGGACCCCACTCCGGATGGGATTGAAACCCTGTTAACGGCCGGGCACGCTCCGGTCCTCGGCATCTCCCTGCCGGATACATTCTTCTCGCCTGCACCGCCGTGGTTGATCTCGCCCGACAGTCCCATCCGAGGATACCATGCGGTTGTCGCGGCTGGTTTGGGGAATATCGGTGCATCCCGATGCTTTCTGGTCCGCAATAGTTGGGGAATCGAATGGGGCGAGAACGGCTATGCGTGGCTCGACGAGGCATTCCTAGCCCGTCATCTACGCGAACTGCTGACTCTCACGGAGGAGGTGACTTGATGGTGAAGCTGATCCGGACCGCCGCATGGCTGGACGCGTGGGTGGAGGCGATTGAGTTCTTGTTGACCAACAGTCCCGCGCTGAACCTTGTGCTGGCTATCGAAGAGCCGGGAAGGAGGGGCTATCCTGCGGCAGCCGAGCGGCGACTCGACGACTTCTTCGCGAGCGAAAGGGAGCTCCCGATCCACACCGTCGCCGAAACGATCTTTCCCGGTTCTGAATATCGTCAATGGGGATTGCGGGGTGTCTACGAAGTTTATCCGGATGAGACCTTCCCAGCCATCAAGCCACATCCAAAGATCTCCTGGGGAACCTACGCCTATCGCCTGCTTCGACGGAAGACAGCCGATGGCCAAACCATCAACCCCTTGAAGCAGATGATTGAGAAGATGAAGAGTGAGCTTCGGACCAAGGGACCCAAGAAATCATGCTACGAGCTCGGTGTGGCCGAGGGGGAGTACGATCTGCCCCTTTACAACACCGTGACAGACCGTAAACGCCGAAGGGGCGGACCTTGCCTCTCCCATCTTTCGTTCAAGCTTTTCGGGGGGGCGGTCCACTTGACAGCGCTCTACCGGAGCCATGACTACCGCTACAAGGTACCAGGCAACCTGCTGGGCCTTGCCCGTCTTCAGTATTGCGTCGCTCGCGAAACTGGGCAGGAGTTGGGCACCCTCGTGGTTCACTCGTCTTACGCCTTCCTGGGCGGATCCAAGACACAACTTCGAGCTTTGCTAAGTGACCTCCAGACCATGAGGCGCCAAAGTGAGGGAATCAATGTCGTGGCTCACTGAATATTGTAAGGCTGCCGAACAAACTGATCAGCTCATCGGCAAGCCGAACCACGCGCTGCTGTTGGCGACAGGTCTCTTCGGCGAGGCGGGCAGTATCCTTGCCGAGCTGAAGAAAGAAAGGCGTGAAACCGACGCCTACCCCGCGTACCGCAATCGCCTCATTGAGGAAATTGGAGATGGTCTTTGGTACTTGGCACGTCTCTCGGCGGTCCTCGATCCAACCGTGATACAGGGTCTGGACAAACGGGCGCAGGCAAAGTCGCGGCAAAACGGTGATTCGTTGACGGAAGCAGTGGCCCTTGGGGTTGCGGCGGGCCAACTGCTCGGTGCACTGGAGAACGATGACGCAAAAGACGCCAGGGCGAGGCTCCGGCCAGCTTGGCATGCACTATTCAGGGTCGTAGAAAGATCCGGCATCCAGCTTCGCGAGGCCGCTCAAATGAATCTCAGCAAGACACACAGCCGGTGGCCAGAGCGTCGTGTGTACTCTGCTTTCTTCGACGAGAACTTCCCGGAGGAGGAACAGCTCCCACGCAAACTCGAAATCGAATTACGCCATGTCCAGCGGGCCAACACAGGGGCCGTCATCCTCCGCTGCAACGGACTGAACTTCGGTGATCGCCTCACCGATAATATCGGACAACCCGACCATTACCGGTTTCACGACGCCTTCCATTTCGCTTATGTCGTGCACCTTGGATGGTCGCCGGTCGTAAGGGCGCTGCTGAAGTGTAAACGGAAGAGCGATCCCCTTGTGGACGAGACCGAGGATGGTGCAAGGGCAAGAGTCATCGAAGAGGCAGTGTCCGCGATTGTGTTCAGCCGCGCCAAAGAGATGAACTATTACGATGGCATCGACCATGTCGACTATGACCTGCTTAAGGCCATACAGGAGTTTGTACAAGGCTTCGAGGTCGCGGACGTGCCGCTATGGCAATGGGAAACCGCCATCCTCGAAGGATACCGCGTATTTCGTTCGCTACGGGGGCACGGGGAAGGACGCGTGACGCTGGACATGAACCGGCGGGAGCTGCTGTACCGCGAGCTCACATAGACTCGGCCGGCGTCGGGCGAAGTGGGGCACTCTCGCGGCGCTCGAACCATTCGTCAATCCGTTGATTCAAACCCCATTTGGGCGGGAAAAAGGGTTTTGGCAAAGGACCGGTCATGCGGAATCTCTGCTTGATCCGTTTTCGGCCGGTCCGGCCTCTTATCTCCGGATGCGTCACGCGCGTGTACTTGGAGACCTCACAAAAGAGATTCTGGACGTCGATCGGCTGAAGGGGTCGCCCCCAGAGACCGTCGAAGTCGAGCCCGTACCGTGCGAATTCCTCTTCCTGGATGTCCGACAGCCACAGGATGGCGTCGGTCGGACTGTATTCCCCGAGCGACTCAAAACACTTCCACAATCCGTCCAAGGCCCCCGGACCGGCCACCACGAAACCGTGTTCCGAGTGGTTCATCAGCGTAGAGTAGTTGAGGTCGATGACATACTGGAAAGCGAGAAAGGGTCCCAACGTCGGATACGAAAGAACCAGTTTGTAGGCTTCAGCCAACGACTTCGACTCCTGTAACCTCTCGGGAAGACGTTCATCGAGCATCCTGCGGATCAGCTTTAGATGCATCCGGTGCTTCGGCATCCCGATCCGGCCACCCGACGGCATGATGTAAGCAGCCGAGTAAATCGGCACCCGTTCTCTGCGAAGATTCTCAAGCAAGACACCACACGCCTCATAGTCGAAATCATCAGCGACGGGCACGCCAAGTCCACTGACTACGCTTTCCCATGTCTCGACTTTGTTGAAAATCTTGAACAAGAGGGTTCTCAAGAACAGCGTCACGACGCTGGCTTCGTGATCGGAACAGATCAGTCGAATCAGATACTGGCTCACCCTGTCAGCAGCCCGGAAGGCATTCGTGAACTTGTACTCCAACAGCACAGAGTCAGATGTCCATGGGTAGGCATCTCCTGTGACGCGCCGTAGGTAGACGCGATGACGTTCACACGCGAATTGCCAGAGAACTGGATAGATTGCCGAAGGTTTGGGACGAATGCGATTCGCTAGGGGTGTGAACAACTGCGGGGTGTGTCTAGTCATTCGGACGGTCCCAGAGAGGCTGCTGTTCAGCCACCATGAGGATGCGGCGGCGGTTCTTCCGAGGGGCCGATTCCTTTGCCAAGGCCCGAGCGCGGGCTTCCTCCTCCGCGCGTTCGGCGTTGAGCGCTAGGAGGCGCGCGAGGACTTCGTCGCGAGTCTCATCAGGCCAGCGATAGCGGTACGGTTTCTTCTTCGTACCCCACGTCGCTTCGTCGATCTCGTAGTCAAGGAGGAACTCGCAATCGGTGGAGATGTCGCGCCAACCGTAGGCGTCAAGGACCGCGCGGTCCATTGAGGCGTGAAGTCCTCGGAGGCGGACGATCTGGGGATCGTTTTCATAGAGGTCGTGGAAACGTTTGTAAGTCTTGGTGATGCCCTCGCTGCGTTCAATCATTAGGGCGGCGCGATATTCGTAGCATGCCTCACCGGCAGCTTGAACGGCAGGGTGAGTCGCCCAGCCACGCGGGAATGGGAAGGTCTCGAAGCAGTCGGAAGGAGTGTAACGGAGATCGTCCTTCATTGACGATCCAAAGAAACGTGCCCAGACCTCATGAGGGCGGGACTGAAGGGTGCAAAAGGCTGTGGAGGTTTCAAAGGGGAAGACAACAAGCGTGTTTGCGAATACCGTATTCGCTGGTAGGAATGTCAGCGCGAGGTGGGGAGTAGCTCCGCAGTTGATCGCCAATACCTGCGCCATCCCCGATATGGCGCCATAGAGACCAGGTCTCTTTTCCGCGTATTGCCACCACCGTTCACGGAGCGCCTTGCGGTTCTGGGAGTCTCTCTCGGGTTTCGCGTTTTTCTCGACTATCGCCAACATGTCTGGCCAGTCCGACGCCACCGGTTCAGGATAGTCCAGCGGCACGACCCCTTTCCGCAGCCATTCGCGACGGCGATCCTCGTCCGCATCCACCCACCGTTCGTCCATTTCGGTCCGGCGCAACGGAAAATCTCGGAAGTTGATCACATACCGGTGGTGCGCATGCGTCGGGCTGGTGTTCACCTCCTCACCGCCAATGTAGGGGAAGATGACCTCACTGTTGTGCGGATCTGCCTCGATCAGCCGCTGCATCTCCGACATCGGACTGGCGACGCCTTTCTTGTCCGTGTCATCGAACGTAAAACCCATGCCAAGGACTATACTCCCCTGAAAGCTCTTGCCGGCGTTCGCTTCGAGACGGACCGGATCGGTGTGCCCGCCCGTGTGGAAGAGGAATGCAGTGATGTTCTCGGCCTCGGCACCGTCCAGCACCTTCGTTCCGGCAAACCCACCTTTAGTGACGTGCAGAACGCTGACCACCACGGCAGCGTCGCCAGGCCACTTGAACCGCTTGTCCGCGCGGTAGATCTCCCCACCGTTCTCGCAAATCCAACGAAGGCCAGTAGAGCGGGTATCGCCCTGGGCGATAGTGTTGGTGGCAATCAGACCGAATGCTCCACCGTCGCGCAGCAGATCGAACGCCCGCCGGTAGAAGTGCGCGACAAGGTCCGCGTTGCCGTGGCTTCCTCTGTGCACGGTCTTGAGCCAGTCGGGGTACTCTGCGACGTTGCCCGCGGCCACGTTGTTCTTTCCCGCGAACGGCGGATTTCCAACGAACGCGTCGAAACCCGGATTCTCCCGCTCGAAGACCTCGGGGAACTCAATCTCCCAATGAAATGGGGCGAGCGCAGGGTCGCCGTGACGCTGCTCCTCGATCCATCCCATGTGGCGATTGGCCTCACCCTCCACCACGGCTCGGGCGAACTCGTTGCGTCTCGCCTCCCGTCGCCTCGGCTTCGCCTCCGCGAAGAACGCGGCAAGAGCCAGATCACCGTAGAGCCGCACGGCGCCAAGCTCATCGCGCGCATCCTGCCATAGGTCGTGGAGTTCCCGATCCGAGACATCCTCGCCGGCTCCCCTGATGCCTTGGCGCAATCCAGCTACCTTCGCCATATGCTCGCGCACGCGCATGACCTCGAAGCCCTCTTGGAAAGGTTCAGTGTCCGGGATCCAGTGAAACGCCTCGACCTGCTTCCGGGTCAACCCGACGAGCGAGTCGCCGTGACGGAACGCATGATCCAGGAAGGTCAGCGGATGGTCCCGCGCCAGCGTGCTCAGCCACAGCGACACTTTGGCCAAGTCTACCGCCATGGGGTTCCGATCAATGCCGTAGAGGCACCTCTGGGCGACCAAGCGGCGCGCGTAGACCACCTCGTCCTCATCGGGGGGAATGACCGGCAACTCATCATAGACGCGCCAAGCCTCGATCAGCGCATCCGCAAGCTGCCGGCAGGTTTCCACAAGAAAAGCTCCGGACCCCATGGCCGGATCACAGATCTTGAGGTCGAGAATTTGGTCCGCAGTGGGTGCCCGGCCGTTCTCTTCGCGCAACCGCTCCAGGAGAGGCTTCAATGTGTGGTGGACGATCGGTTTGGTGAGTTCCCGAGGCGTGTAATTCGAGCCCGAGCGACGTCGCTCGTCGCTGGGCTGCAACACCAGGGAACCGGGCAAGACAAGGTCCGGCGTGGCATCCTTGTCCAGTACCCGGTCCAGCGCCGCGTGACAGTCCTCCACCGTATTCGCTTCCCGCAACCCCTTCTTGACGGTGTCGGTAAGGGCGCGGTCCACACGCTCCTGGAGCCATCTTCCGCGACTCCCGTTGGGCTGACTCGCCAACTCATCGAGATCGACGGTCCTCGGCGCGCCCAGCTTCTTGGCGGACTTGACGGCTACGGATCTGCCGGTCGCGGTCTCCAGGCGAAAGCCCATGATGATCTCGTAAACAGACCCGATCTGCTCCACGTCCAGGGTCCGGTAGGAAATACGCTCCCCATCCAGGACCAGAAGCTTCTCCAGAACCCGGTAGATGGTGCCATCCGACACGAGCGGCGGGTGGACGCGCTCGGTAATCTGTCGGCCGCCACCGCTATGGCGGCCTTCGAGGAAACGATAACGGTCCGGGTCGAACAGCGCGCCGCGACGCCCCGGAATGCTGACAGCACCTCCTGTCGCGTGCTCTCCAGCGCCATCGTGAATGAGGCGGAACAGCACGAGAAGTTGCGCCCACGCACCGAACCGCTGGTCCATGGTATCCGGGTGCAGGGCCGCATCCTCGCGAAGGCGCTGGTAGAGGCCGGCAACCGAATAGTGGCGGATGAAGGTTCCGTCACCCGGGAGCATGCCGCGCTCCTCGGCGTAAAGCAGAAAGACCAACCGCAGGATGACCGCGAGAAGGCCGCGATAGACATCGTTTGGGTCACCTTCGGCCGACAGCGACTCTTGCAGCAGCTCTCGGCCGGAGGCATCGTGGGCCGCCTGAAACCCCCGAAGAAGGTCATAGAGGGCATGCATGACCTGCTCGGAAAGGCGCTCGCTGACCTCGTTCTGATACCGGCGGCTATCCGCCAGAAGCGCCGCCAAGCGATGCTCCTTCGCCCCTGTCAACAGGCGTTGTTCACGCAGGAGAAGGCGCAACGCCGAGCACAGAGGCCGCCCCGCGGTCTGGGTCATGTCCGCTACATGAAAATCCATCCGACCGGTGCTTTCCCCGCGCGGGGCCGAAACAAGACGCAACGCAACGCCGTTGAAGAGCACGCCGGCGGGAACACGTGTGTCGCGGAGGAGGCGTTCCATCCGACGTTGCGGAGACATTTCCGGTCCGCCGGCACCCTTGGTCGGCTTGTTGAAGTCCTCTTCCTCGCCAAGGACCTGCACGAGCAACTGCCACGGCACTTCACCCGGCTCGGGATCACGCTCGCACACGGCGAAATCCGGGCGCAATGTCTCACCGTAGTCCGGGAGGTGAACTTCAAGCGCCGGCGGGATTGGAGTCCCCTCGGTACCCGCGTATCCCTTGGGCGAGAAGCCCCAGCCAAGGACGGACTTTGCGAATGCGTGGAAGCCTTGGAGGCTGTGTTCCCGACTACGAGCTGACGATCCCTGCCGTTGGTTGACCCAACCGTCTAGCAGCGCCTGCCCTTCCATGTCGTGCCGGTTGAGGATGGCACCTGCCTTGATCAGGGCGGGAGCAGAGACCACAAGGCCGTCCGGCTGGATGAAGCCGAGCCATTCGAGATGGGCACGGGTGTTCGGGTCAAGTGTCGGCATCGGTCCGGTCACTCACATTCAAATACAGGCCAAGGCTCTTCCGTCAGAATCGCATGTGTTTGTAACTTGAGGCCATTGTCGACGCGCTCACCCCGTATCCGGCCACAAATACACCAACCCGATAGGCTCGACTCGCTGTGCCTGCACGTCATAGAATTCCCTGATACGCACCGGTTCAGTCTTGAGGTCCCGGTCGAACTTGACGAGACGCGCTTGCCACGAGTTGATGTCGGCTTGAAGCTGGCGCTTTTCGTCTTCGTCGAACTGCATAGTGATCTGGGTTCCACTATCCTCGTGTTTGGCGAGCTCCGCTTTGACTCGCTGGCGTTGACGTTCGAGGGTCTCCCGAAGTTGCCGTTCTTCGCTTTCGCCGCGGGCATGGAGCCGTTCCTTGGCCATCTCCGCCGCTTGCTCGGCACGCTCTTCAAGCTGTGGCAGCAGCTCTTCGATATCAAGAACGGCAGTGTCCAGCAGCCGGCGGTGAATCGTCTCAGCCGGGCCTCGGGCACTCTGCAATGCGGTCTCCAGGCGCTCGAGCGTTCGTGCCTCTGCCTCCTCGGCGTAGGCCTTGAGCGGTCCAGTGCGCCGCGACGGCTCCACCCAGCGGGCAGCCACGGGGATCAACACCTCGTGCAGGCGCCCGGCCTGCCGGCCGAACAGACACAACCGCCCCAGGAGGATCACCCGCGGGATGGAATCGGCGGCCTGCACAAGGCAGGCGCGGGACAGGTCGTGGTAGACGAACCCTTGTGCGCGGAAGCGGGCGAGCAGCCTTTGCGCCATGCGTTGCTCCAGGTGCAGGTGCACGGTGTCGTCAGTAAGGACCCCGGCATCCTCGAACACCACGGGACGAATCGGTGCTTCCCGCCTCCATTCCGCAAGCTTCTGGTCGGTCTTGCGGGGCGCGCGCAACGTGTCCAACGTCGCGGTCCAGCTCGCATCCGCAAGCGCCTTGCCGGCGAGGGACGGTAACGTCCAGACGACACCGCCATCGTCGGTACGTTCCTCCTTCAAGGGATCCGCCCCCAACAACTCCAGAGAGGAAGACATGGCGTCACGGAAGGGTTGCGCTGCGAACTGCACCCACCGGCGTGACTGGTCGAGCAGCGTGCGGCACCGTTCGATCTGCTCGTTCAGGCTATCCTGCCGGTCGCGAGCGGATTCCAACTCCTCGGCCGCGATCCGTCGTTTTTCAACGTCGAGGTCGGCCGCCTCGATTGAATGCGCGAGGCGTTCCACCTCTCGGTGGCGAATACCGCCGCGCAGACGGCGCTCAACATCGTCGTCGATCACCTTGGAGAGACTGCCGAGCTCCTGCTTGATGGTCTGGGTCTTCCTGACCAACACTTCCAACACGCGGTCCTCGGCCCGCTGCGGAAGCACGAAGTAGTGGCACCGCACCTCTTTTGCCGGTTGTAGCTTGCGGTCGATGCGGCCGTTGCGCTGCTCAATCCGGCCCGGATTCCAGGGCAGGTCGAAGTGGAACAGGTCGGTGCAGTGCGCCTGGAAATTCAGTCCCTCGCGAGCCGCGTCCGTGGCAAGAAGGATGCGCAACGGTTCGTGCGCCGGATCGGCGTTGAAGCGGCGCTGAATCTCCTTGCGTCTGGCCCCGACGGTCTGACCGTCGATGGTCTCAATACGCTCTTCAGCCAGATCCGTGCCCGCGATGGCCTGCTCCAGCATCTCGCGCAAGTAGCGCTTCGTGCCGATAACGTTCTCCGTGAAGATCAGCACCCGCCTTTCGTTCCAGCGCGGGCGGTGGGGACAGAGGTTTTCGTAGATCCAGGCGATCAAGTGGCGAGTCTTGAAATCAGGGCGGCCGCGGGCGGCGTCCGCGACTTCTTGCATCTGGGTCAGAAGGGCTTGCTCCTGGTTCCATAGCGCCGTCGCTGCGGAATCGGCTGGGGCGTCTTTCTCCGCGTCTGCATTGATGACTGCGATCTGTGCCTCTTCCTCTGCCGTGCTGTCGTCGTCGCTCTGCTCGGCGCGCTCGTCATCCGCATCCGGAGGCTTTACAAACAGATCCGCCCCCCTGGTCGAGAGCCCAGGGTCCAGGGGGCCTTGACCGTCGGCGGCGCCTTTTCTCCATATTTGCTCAACCGTCTTGCGATGCCGCGCGAGCGAGATGGCGAACGCCTCGATGGATGACAAGAGCTTCTGTTGCAGCCCCACCACGAGCAGACCGGCCATGGCCCTGGCCCGCGGCGTGGCACCAGCGAGCCGCTGTTCCCGTAGATTGCGGTACTCATCAAGAAGTGTCGACAGAACGAGTTCCGGTGCGTCGTCCGGCAGCCCGTCGATGCGAATGGGCCGCACGTCTCTTCTTGGGAAGCCACCCTGTACCTCGCGGATGTCCTCCTTGATGCGCCGGACCATGACGTCCTCGAGATCCTTCTTTCCTCGCACCGACACACCACGGGTAAAGCGGTACGGATCAAGCAGCTCAAGCAGGGTGGAGAAGCTGTTGGAATGACCGTTGTGCGGGGTGGCGGAAAGGAACAGACGGTGCTCGAACCGCCCTCCGAGATCACGGACGGCGCGGGTGAACTTCGTCTCAATGCCGTAGTGGCCACTGCACGACGGCGCGGCATGATGGGCCTCATCCAGAACGAGCAGGCTACCGGGCAGAAGGGAACCGAGCCACTCGCGCATGGGATCGGCATAGGTCGGATCGATCAGCAGGTTGTGGGACACCAGGAACCGGCTGTGGGTACGCCAGGGATTCACTCCGAAGCCGCGGTCCTGTCGGACCTCCGTAAGGTAGGCGCGGTCGAGAATCGCGAACAGCAGACCGAAACGCTCTTCCATCTCCGCTTTCCACTGCTCCAACACGGACGCGGGGGCGGCGACAACGATCGTCTTGACCTTCTTGCGCAGCAACAACTCCCGTGCGATGAGGCCCGCTTCGATGGTCTTCCCCAAGCCGGTATCATCGGCAATGAACAAATTGACCCGCGGCAATTTGAGCGCCTTGCGGAGCGGCTCCATCTGATAGGCGTCGATCTTGATCCCGGCCCGGAACGGCGACTGGAAGAGATTTGGATCCGTGGCGGTGACGCAGTTCCAGCGCAGCGTGTGGAGGAAGGCGCTGAAGTGGCGAGGTGCATCGAAACCCTTCGCGCCCAGAACGTCCCACGCTTCCACGTTGAGGATCCGCCGGTCGATCTCGAATTCCCAATAGACTTCCAGGATCTGCCCCTGGGCGTCATCGTCGGCACAGGCAAGGCTGACGCGACCGGATTCGCGCTCAACGGCCTCTACAAGCCAGCGACGCGAACGCACTTCGACCAGTTCTCCCACATCAGGGAGGCTTTCAGGCAGTTGTCTGGCAGCGTCTTCCAAGGGTGTTGTCTCCAGCGATGCACGCCAGTGTACCCGGCCGAATCTCGAATTTCACCCCTTAGTCGTTTCCAATGACAAATGAGCCTGAAGGTGAAGTGGTGCGCAAATACCAGGGCTACGCCCACATCCCCAAGCACTTCATCCCACAGGTCAACGCCTTCACCCAGGACATCCTCTCGCCTTTCCTCAACTACCACCGCCCGTGCCTGTTCCCGTCGATACCCCCGACTCCAAAGGCCGCATCAAGAAGCGCTACCCCCAGGACCAAGTCACCACCCCCTACGAAAAGCTCAAGTCCCTGCCCAACGCTGCACACTACACACTAGCATTTTATTATGTTGTAGAACATAATGTTCTTCTGCATAATAAGGAGATGCAGTTCCTCGATCGCCGCCACGAGATGGAGCGGTTGGACAATGTGCTGTCACGGACTGGAGCGTTCGCCGTCATCTGGGGACGCCGCAGGATCGGCAAGTCGCGCCTCCTCATTGAATGGTCGCGGCGTCACCGGGGCCTGTACACGGTCGCGGATCAGTCCGCTCCGCCGGTGCAGCGGCGTTACCTGGCGGAAGCGGTCGCTGAACGATTCCCCGGCTTTGCAGACGTCGAGTACCCGGACTGGCGCTCGTTTCTGACGCGGCTTTCCGCCGACGCCGACCGCGCCGGCTGG
>LXNJ01000915.1_pt1 | contig 18732 bp, 19 predicted proteins | sample 809081 | NCBI WGS metagenome assembly LXNJ01 (sample SAMN04870510, study PRJNA318959) | sponge metagenome | biome: sponge; feature: marine sponge reef; material: water | host: Petrosia ficiformis | place: Greece: Milos, Mediterranean Sea | collected 2013-05-29 | depth 5-7 m
CCGGGAACGCCGGCGCGACAACGAATGAGGAGGGGGAGGGGAAGGTCTTCGTTGCCTCGCCGGCGTTGCACCGGGAGACAACGGTGCAACGACTAGGTAAGCGTCCGGAGACAGCGCTCCGATTCCGCGAACGCCCCCGGGGTCGGCAGCATGGCCTTCCGGTTCGCGTGCGGGACGCCCATATGTCGTGCTATCTCAATCATAGGGGCGCGCATTTTACGCAGCGGCCACCGCTCCGCAAGTGGTAATTTGAACTTTTTTCGGCGGCTGAGTTTGGTCGTCTCGTGACGGGTCGCTCGGGACCCGTGGACCGTCACCCGAGCAGCGCTTCGAGCCGGTGACCGGCCTCGGCGATACTCCCGCCGGGCATCTGCACCATCTGCAGTTCCGCCCCGGACGCCGACCGGTCGGCCAGTTGTTCGGCGACGGATTCGATGGGTCCGATCACCTGGATCTCGCGCACCATATCCTCGGTAATCGCCTTCACCGCGCCCTCCATCTCGCGCTGGCTCCACGCCGCCCGGGAGGCCGTCACTTCGGCTTCGAATCCGTTGCTGGCGAGCATGTTCCAGTAGAAGTCGCCCATCCGGTTGACGTAGTGGAACAGGGGTTGGCGTGCGGCTAGCCACGCCTTCTCGTCGTCGCTCGAGTTGCCGCTCAGTACGTAGACGTTGGTGAACGGCGCGATGGTGACGGCGTTGGCGTCTCGCCCGACGGCCGCTGACGCGTCGCTTAAGTCCTTGCGCAGGGATGCGAAGCGATTCTTGGGCCAGTGGATTGGGTAGATGCCGTCGGCGATCTCGCCGGTCTGGCGTATCGACTTCGGCGTGATCGCGGCGATGTAGATGGGTACGTGGTCGCGCGGGCGGTCGTAGTCGAGGCGGAACCCGCGGTTCATCGAGAAGATCTGTCCGTCGTAGGTCAGCCGTTCGCCCTTGATCAGGATGTTGATGATGTCCACGTATTCCCGAATGCGCCGCAGCGGCCTGTCGAAGGACACGCCGTGGAAATGCTCGATGACCCGATGTCCGGACGACCCGAGCCCGCACACCATGCGGCCACCGGACAGCATCTCCAGCGTTGCGAACTCCTGGGCGATGACGCCGGGCGAACGGGAGTACGTGTTGAGTATCGAGGTGCCGATCTGGATGTTGCGGGTATGCGCCGCCAACAGGGTCATCCACGGAATCGTCGAAGGACCCCAGGCTTCGCCCGTTGCCACGAGTTCGTAGCCGAGCGAGTCGGCGATCCGGACCTTCTCTATTGACTCGTGCCAATCCCGACCGATGCTGGCCAGTACGCCAAGCCGCATGTCAACCCTCAAGCGCTTCTTCCCCGCGCACTCTGTTTCAAGCACGGGTGTATTGCAACACGCCGTTGCCGTTCGGCTTAGGAAGGGTCAATCCGAGTCCCGGCCCTTCAAAGCGTGGTAGATCAACAGGAGCACGACCGCCCCGACCGTCGCCAGGAACAGGCTTACGATATCGAAACCGCGCACCGACCCAAGTCCAAGACCGGCCCCGATCCAACCACCGAGGAAGGCACCGGCGACCCCGATCACGGCGGTGATCAGGATTCCACGGGGACCCTTGTCGGGCATGATCCACCGTGCGAGCGCACCGGCGATCAAACCGAGTACGAGCCAACTCAAGATCCCCATCCGCGCGTGATTCCGGCCGATTCCGACGGCCTAAGACTACACGGCTTTGCGCCGGGGCACGAAGATCGTGTTGCGATTGAATCCGCTATTGTTAGTCATTCGCATTTGCATTAGAGTCGAGCCGTCGTGTGATTGCGGGGTCGAGGATGTACCGAATATTGGCGTTGCCGGTACTGGCCGGGGGCTTGGCGTTCGCCAACGAGGATCCGGACGATGCGCCTCATCTGGAACAGGTCACCATCGTGGGCACCCGGGAGCACCTCGAAAGAACGCCGGGGGCCGCGCACCTTTTGGACGCCGAAAGTCTGGCCCGTTTTTCGCACGCCGATGTGCAGCGCATCGTGCGCCAGATTCCCGGGGTGTCCATCCAGATGGAGGATGGTTTCGGCTTGCGGCCCAACTTGAGCATCCGGGGCGTGGCGACGGAGCGCAGCGGACGCATCACCTTGCTTGAGGACGGTGTCCTGATCGCACCCGCACCGTACTCGGCACCCTCCGCCTACTATTTCCCCACCGCCGGTCGCATGGCGGCTTTCGAAGTCCTCAAGGGGCCGGCGGCGATCAGCCAGGGCCCGTACACGATCGGTGGCGCGTTCAACATGATCTCGACGCCGATCCCGGTGACGCCCGCGGGCTCGCTGTTCGTCGAGACCGGTCAATACGGTACAAACCGGCTGCATGGAACCTACGGCGCCGCCGGGGAGCACGGCCTCGGCTACCTTGTCGAGACCCACCAGTGGTTCTCGGAGGGCTACCAGTCCATCGATCGGAGCGACAACGATACGGGCCTGGACGTGCGGGACTACACCGTCAAGCTCGCCTTTGCACCGGCGCAATCGGCCCACCGCGTGGAACTGAAGGTCCAGTTGGCCGAGCAGACCTCGAACCAGAGCTACCTCGGACTTGCCGATGCGGACTTCCGCAACGATCCGAACCGCCGCTACGGCTTGTCGGCGCTCGATAGGATACGGACCGACCACGAGCAGGTGATCGTGCGTCACGAATTTGCGCCGAGCGATGCGTGGAAGCTGACGACGACCGTCTACGACAACCGGCATGCCCGCAATTGGTTCAAGACCGAAGGCATCGACTTCGACGGCAGCGCCAACGCCGAAACCCTCTCGCGCACCAGTTGGTCCAGCGTCGTGCAGGCGGTGAATCGAGGATCCCCGCTGGGTGGCCTGTCCGCGGCCGAGTTGGCGGCGATCCTCCGCGGCACGGCCGACACCGCCCCGGGCAGCATCCAGTTGCGCGCCAATGACCGCCGATACGCGTCCCGGGGTGTCCAGTTCGGGGCGTCATGGAGCGGTCTCCTTGGCAACGCCCTCCACGCCCTGCGGATCGGCGTTCGCTACCACGAGGACGAGGAGGACCGGCTGCAGCGCAACAGCAGCTACCGCCAGGAAAGCGGGATGTTGCGTCTCGACGACCGGGGTCGATTGGGCAACGCCGGGAATCGTATCCAAGAGGCCGAGGCCGTCGCGATATTCGTCCAGGATCGAATCGACATTGGCGAGTGGACGCTGACGCCGGGCCTCCGCTACGAAGCCATCGACCAGCGCCGTACCCGCTATGAGATTCGCGCCGGCCGAACGGAGAACCCCGCCGCCAGGGCAGCGGACAACCTGCGCAGCTCACGCACCAACCGGACCGAGATCGTGCTCCCCGGAATCGGCGCGCTCTACAGGCTCAACGGTCGCACCACGTTGCTCGCGGGTGTCCACAAGGGCTTCACCGCGCCCTCCAACGCCCCGGGTGTCCGACCGGAGGAGGCACTGAACTACGAGCTTGGGCTCCGCTTACGGAGCCCCGTGGTGCAGTTCGAGGCGGTGGCTTTCCTGTCCGACTACGACAACCTGCTCGGCGAGTGCACGTCTTCCTCGGGCGTGGACTGCGAGGTGGGCGATGCCTTCAACGGCGACGCGGTCACGGTACGCGGACTCGAACTGTCGACGGCTTTGGACATCGCGCCAAACGCCGGCTTCGCGGTTCCCGTCGAGGTCGTATACACCTACATCGACGGCAGTTTCGATACCGACATCGCCGACACGGATTTCTTCGGCGACGTCCGCGCGGGAGACCCCGTGCCGTATATCCCCAAGCATCAGTTGTACGCGACGGTCGGCGTCAGCAAGGAACCGTTCTCGGGACACCTCTCGGTCAACCATGTCGATGCCGTGTGCGTGCGCGCGTCCTGCGGCGAGTTCGAGACGACCGACGAATCGCTCACCCTCGACCTCGCGGCGAACTACCAATTGACCGATTGGGTGGGCATCTTCGCCCGGGTCGAGAACATCGCGGGTGCCGACGACATCGTCGGGCGTCATCCCTACGGTGCGCGGCCCAACAAGGGCAGGACGTTTGCCCTGGGAGTCGATCTGACCTGGTAGGGTAGCTCCGCCTCGGACTCAGGCAGGGGGATGGCGTTCGACGACGCCTGCCGCACCTTTCTCCGAGAGTCGACTTTCGGTCTGCACTTCGATGATCTCCAGGGCGTCTTCACCGGCATTGGTCAGACGGTGTTGAACCCCAGTCGGTGGGCAAGTCGACTCGCCCTCGGCGAGCAGGAGCCGCCCCGGGCCCCGGTCGATTTTGGCGAGGCCGTGGACAACCACCCAGACCGTCGACCGGGTTCCGCGAATCTCCACGGTGAACGTCTTGCCTGGCGCTACCGTCAAGCGCTTCAGGCGAAAGCCGTCGCGACTCTGCGAGGTCTCGGCGTGGCCCCAGGGGCGAACGAGGTTCTGCTCCCACGGCAGTAGCTCGGCGAGGAGTTCCAGTTGCCGACGTCGGGCCAGCGACCGCGTGCCCAGGCGGGCGCGATCGGGTCGTCTCGGTACGGGTTTGTTCCATCGAAGCAGATTAGACTACGCAGCCATGAAGACTGTCTCGCTGCTTGCCGACTACTGGCTCGTCGCCGACGAGTGGATCGGCGCCGCGCTGGGGCTTCTGATCGTCTACTTCCTTATCCGGCAGAACGTCTGGGCCTGGCCGCTGGGCGTCGCCTACGTGCTGGTTTCCATCACCGTGCTCCTTGAGGCGCGCCTATACGCGAACCTGGCATTGCACCTGGTGGGCTTTCTGCCGCTCAACCTCTACGGCTGGTACCACTGGCTGTTCGGCGGCGAGCAGCGCGACGATCTGCCGGTGACCCGGGCCAGTCCAGCTGTCTTGGGGGTTGTAGGCGGGGCGTGCATAGTCGGCGCCATTGCGCTGGGTTGGTACTTCGCCAGCTACACGGATGCCGCCTACCCCTATTGGGACAACGCCGTCTTCGTCATGAGTCTCGCCGCGATGTGGCTGACGGCCCGCAAGAAGATCGAGAACTGGGTCGTGTGGATCGTGGTCAACGTGGTGTCGGTCGCCCTCTACTACGCCCAGGGCGTCCTGCCGTACACCTTGCTCTATCTCGTCTACATCCCCATGGCAGTGTGGGGTTATTGGACGTGGCTGGGCTCGATGGGGCGACGGTTGCCGTCGTGATCCCGACGTCCTCGTTCGGAGAACGCGGGTCCCCGGGTGGAACTCCCATGGAACAAATACGCAACCCATTGAATTAAATGAACAAATCCGTAGGGGCGACCCTTGCGGTCGCCCGCACCGGACATACCCCCCTCTGCTTGGTAACGGGACGGGACAAGCCCGTCCCCTACGGCACGAGGGATCCCACGGGGAACCAATTGGTGGCCAGGGGCAGAATCGAACTGCCGACACGAAGATTTTCAGTCTCCTGCTCTACCGACTGAGCTACCTAGCCAAAGTCCAAGCTTTACGCCACCGACCGGATCGGCGGCATCGCGGACGAATGCACCGCGTTGAGCGGGGGGTATTTAAGCCGTTGACTCGGTGGTCGTCAACTTGAACGGGACGGTTTTCTGGCGACAAGCCTTGCCAATGCCGCGCGGCGGCCGTCCGGGTCGTTGAACAGCCTTTCGTCGATGTGTTCGACGATCATGCCGCTCGCAACACGGCTCAGTTCGCCCTTTTCGACGCGGTATGCCGGATTCTTCGGCCCGATCACGTCGGCTGCGCTGGCGAGGTGTTGCTCGATGACCAGCACACCCCCGGGTCGTAGCGAATCGGTGAGAGTCGAGACCAGAGCGAGATTGACGTAGCGGATGTTCACGATCACGTCGTAATCGACGGTGGCCTCGAAGCCATCGTCGAGATCGCGCCCGAGCCAACGTATCGGTAACTCCCCCGCGTCGACTCGTGCTCGTTCCAGCGCGACCCGGGAGATGTCCACGGCGTCCACCTTGAGACCGCGGTGCGCGAGGTACATCGCATTGCGCCCGGCGCCACATGCCAAATCGAGCGCACGCCCGTCGACGGGGAGCAGGTGTGCGATCTGTTCCAGGAATGGGCTGGGATGCCGGCGGGACTCGTACGCGCCGTCGGCGTAGCGCGTATTCCACCGGTCGCGGTCGGCGGCGCTCATGCCTCCCGGTCCGACTCCGGCTCGGCGTCGCTGGCGGACGGACGCGGCGTGCGTTCGTGATCGGCTTCGTCCGGCGGCAGTTTGCGCACAAGGCGCCAAGCGAGCCACAGGCCCCCGATGCCGACGACGAGGCCCAGGCAGAACACGATCACGGCAACGACGCTGCTTAGATCGACAGCGGTCTGGCCGACGCTTTCCATAGTGTGCTCCGCGTTGCGGACGACAAAGAGACCCGAATCAGCGCCACCATACCAGCGCAAGGTCCTCGGGGTATGCTGTGCCCTTTTGCGATGGATGCCCCAATGAAACTCTACGAATACACGATGGCGCCCAATCCCCGGCGGGTGCGCATATTCCTCGCCGAGAAGGGTGTCGAGATCGACACGGTCCAGGTGGACATCCCGTCCGGCGAGAACCTGTCCGAGGAGTTCCGGGCCATCAATCCGCGCTCTCTGCTGCCGACCCTCGTTCTCGACGATGGCACCGTCATCGACGAATCCGTCGCCATCTGCCGCTACATCGAGGAACTGCATCCCGAGCCGGCGTTGATGGGCACCGATGCCAAGTCCAAGGCCGTGATCGAATCGGCGCAGCGACACATGGAATGGGACGGGTTGTTGTCCGTTGCCGAGGCGTTTCGGAACGCCAACCCGGCGTTCGCCGATCGCGGCATATCGGGCAGCGAGGGCGTGCCCGCCATCGAAGCGCTCGTTGATCGCGGGCGGGCGTCGACGATCCGTTTCCTCGGGGCATTGAACGAGACCTTGGCCACGTCGGAGTACGTTGCGGGGGACGCTGTCTCGATCGCCGACATCACCGCCTTCTGCGTGGTGGACTTTGCGAAGTGGATCCAGGTCCGCGCGGGCGACGAACATCCCCATCTCAATCGTTGGTACGCCGAGTTCAAGGCCCGACCGAGCGCGCAGGCGTAGGGGACACCCTTGCGGTGTCCCGTTTTGGTTGAACCGCCAACCGTCGAATCCGGCAAGCGCGACGGACAAGGCGGCTCCCGGAGATCGGGACGGGACAAGCCCGTCCCCTACGACGGTGGCACGTAACCCGCCGGTCGCTCGTAGTCCTCGTTTGCCAGGAACTTGTGCATCTGATCGGCGAGGAATTGGCGAGCCTGCGCGTCCACCATCGACAGGTGGTGCTCGTTGATGAGCATCGTCTGCAGGTGCTGCCACTCCCGCCAGGCCTGGGCCGAGACGTTGGCGAAGACGTCTTCGCCGGCTGGCCCCGGCAGAGGGGGTCTCTCGAGACCGGGCAACTCTCTACCGTATTTTCGACACAGGACCGTTCGGGACACCGGAGTACTCACCAAGCGTTGGCCTCTATCAGTTTAGCGGCTACGGCGGACAGGCCAAGGGCGTGTTCACCGGGTCGTATCCATCGCCCGCCGCGCTCGTGGGCGGCTGTGGGCACCGCCTTGAGGCGTACGTAGACAGGCTCTACCGCCAAGTCGAAGTGGCTGAAGCCGTGGCGGAACGGTGCTCCCGCGTGGACCTCGTCGACCAAGTCCCGATGGATGCCGGCAACGGCGAGAAAGCTCTCCAGGGTTTCGTTGGCTTCCCGTTCCGGGGGAGACCACAGGCCGCCCCAGATGCCGAGTTCGGGGCGCCGTTCGACAAGACATCGGCCGGCCGGCTCGACCAGCACGAAGTACCGGCGTCGTTCAAGACGTCTGTTACGCCCGCCGGCACGCTCGGGAAATCGCTCGACGTCCCGGGTGGCCAAGGCCTGGCATGAACCACGAACCGGGCAGAGGGAGCACTGCGGCCGGGCGCGCCGGCAGATGGTTGCGCCGAGATCCATGATCGCCTGGGTGTAGTCCGCGACCCTGTCGCGAGGCGTGTGGCGTTCGGCCAGACGCCAGAGTTCCTTCTGGGTCTTGGATGACGAGACCGGTCCCGGGAGGCGATGCTGGCGCGCCAACACGCGCTTGACGTTACCGTCGAGGATCGGTGCACGTATGCCGTAGGCTTGGGCGGCGATCGCGGCGGCTGTCGAGCGGCCAACGCCGGGGAGTTCTTGAAGAGCATTCGGCGTTTCGGGCAAGACGCCACCGAGTTCATCGGCGACGAGGAGCGCCGCGCGGTGCAGGTTGCGGGCGCGCGCGTAGTAACCGAGACCGCTCCAGTAGTGCAGGACTTCGTCGAGATCGGAACCGGCCAGGGAATGAACGTCCGGGAACCGTGTCATGAAGCGCCGGAAATAGGGTATGACGGTGGTGACCTGGGTTTGCTGGAGCATGATCTCGGAAACCCAGACCCGGTAGGGCGTTCGGGGATGCTGCCAGGGCAGGTCCTTGCGGCCGTGTTCGTCCCACCAGGCGAGCAGGCGCGCGGCGAATCCGACGTGGGCCTGCGAGTGATAGGCTTCCGCCATAGGTGAATTCTGAAGGGCTGGCAGGAAACGAGTATGGATGCGGAGGTCGGTGCCTGGGAACCCCCGGTGCGCTTAAGTGATCGGCACGCCCGGACCCTGGACGAGGCGGAGACGGCTGGTGACCGACTGGTCGTTGACGAGGATGCGGCAAACTGCCTGCGCGACGTCGTGAACGCCGAAGCCGAGGCGTGTTCCGCCTTCTTCGCGGGGGCCTCGTCCCACCGCTTGATCGCCTGGTTGCGCGTGCTCACGTTGGCGGAGCGGTCCGTTGCCGGCTGCGACGTCGGCGCGAAGTCGCCGGTGATCGTCCTGGCCCGAATGCTGCGGGAGCGGGGTGATTATCCCGGGGAACTCACCGCGTGGATCAAGTCCGTGAGCAGTAACCGCTTCCTGCCCTACGGCAGTTTGATGGACCGTTTGAACGGCTGATCGGCTGCGGGCGGGTATACTGCTGCCTTTGTCGGTAAGTCGAGTTCGCATGGCCGACCGCAAGGCATCCAAGACCCGCGAAACCTTGGAAACCCGCATCGAGGTGGCCGTGAACCTCGATGGTTCGGGCGCTGCCGATATCTCCACCGGACTGCCGTTCTTCGAGCACATGCTCGACCAGGTCGCACGGCACGGGCGCATCGACGTCGAGATCGCCGCGCACGGAGATCTGGACGTCGACGCGCACCACACCGTCGAGGACGTCGGCATCACCCTGGGCCAGGCCCTTGCCGAAGCGGTTGGGGACAAGCGCGGCATCTTCCGTTACGGCCACGCCTACGTGCCCCTGGACGAAGCGCTGTCACGGGTGGTCGTGGATTTCTCCGGGCGGCCAGGTCTCGAATACGACGTGGCGTTCAGCCGTGGCCGGGTCGGGAATTTCGATGTCGATCTCCTGCACGAGTTCTTCCAGGGCTTCGTGAACCACGCGCAGGTGACGCTGCACGTGGACAACCTCAAGGGGACCAACGCGCACCACCAGGCCGAGACCATCTTCAAGGCGTTCGGCCGTGCACTGCGCATGGCGCTGCAACGAGATCCGAGAACCGTGGACACGCCATCCACGAAGGGATCGCTCTAACTCCGACAGCGACCGTGGAGGCGCACCCTTGCTGCTGATTCCAGCCATCGACCTGAAGGGTGGCCAGTGCGTGCAATTGCGCCAGGGCATCATGGACTCGGCGACGGTCTATTCGACCGATCCGGCCGGGATGGCCCGGCATTGGGTGGACGCCGGCGCCCGTCGGCTACACGTGGTGGACTTGGACGGGGCGTTTGCGGGGCGCCCGGTCAACCACGATCTAGTCCGTCGAATCGCGAAATCGGCGGGCAGTGTGCCCGTGCAGGTTGGCGGCGGTGTCCGCGACCTTGAGACGGCTCGGGCCTACTTCGATGTTGGCGTGAGCCAAGTCATTACGGGAACCGCGGCAATTGAAGATCCGGAGTTCTTGGAGGCACTGTCCAAGACCTTCCCCGGTCGGATTGTGCTGGGCCTCGACGCCCGGGACGGTCGCTTGGCGACCCGGGGATGGGTGACGTTGAACGAGGTCGACGCGGTGGCGTTTGCCGGCGCACTTGACGCCGAGCTATTCGCCATCGTCTATACGGATGTCGGCCGCGACGGGATGCTTGCCGGCGTCAACGTGGCAGCGACCAAACGCATCGCGCTCGCAGCCAACGTGCCGATAATCGCGTCGGGCGGGATCAGGAGCCTCGGCGACCTCCGCGCCTTGGAAGGGCTGGGCTTCGGTTCGGATCGGCTCTTGGGCGCGATCAGCGGCTCGGCCCTGTACGAGGGGACGTTGGATTTCGTTGCGGCCCGACGGTGGCTCGAGGGGCGGGACCGGACCGACCCATCGTGATCGAATCGAGTTGGGGCTGGGACTCGGTCTTGGCGTTGACTAGCTACCCGGTGCGCCGGGCAACGGATCGCCGGGCCACATCGGCGAATACCTCGATCCGGACGACGAGTACGTATCGTCCGCGCAAGGCGAGGCTTCCCACATCGGCGAGTATCTCGACCCCGTCGCGGACGAATAGCGCCCGGACAGCGGCGGTTTCTCAACCGGCGCCGGTCTTGCGCAACTCCGCGAGGGCCGTGTCGAACAGACGCTGGTCGAATGCCTGCCTCGACTCGCTCGTCTCCGGGAGGACGCGCACATCCGGTGTCACGCCACCGTCCTGGATGGTATGCCCGGAAGGCGTTATATAGCGCGCGGTCGTAAGCTTGAGGGCGCCCGAGCCCAAGCGGATGACGGACTGCACCGAGCCCTTGCCGAAGCTTCGTGATCCGATCACCACCGCGCGTTCCCTGTCCTGGAGGGCGCCGGCGACGACTTCCGATGCGGACGCGGAGAGGCCGTCGATCAAGACCGCGATGGGTACGCCGGCGACGATGTCGTCGTCGGCTGCGTGGAAGCTCCGCTGAGCCTCCCGGCGACCGTCGATCGTGACGATGACACCCTCGGTCAGGAATGCATCGGCAACCTCGACGGCGACTTCCAAAAGGCCACCGGGATTGCCGCGCAGATCCAGGATCAGACCCGACAAGGATGCCTGGCGCTGCAAGTCCTCGACCGCTGCCTCGAGATCCGAACGCGTCGGTCTGTCGAATTGGTAGATCCTCACATAGCCCACCCCGGGTGCCAGCATGTCGGCGACCACGCTGGCGATCGATTCCCGGGTGATGTCGAAGTCGAGAGGCTCCGTGATCGAGTGCCTGCGGATCCTCAGGTGCACCGGCGTGCCGGGCTCGCCGCGTAGTACGTTGACCGCCTCCGAGAGCGTGCGTCCCGCCAAGGGTTCGTGGTCCACTTCGACGACGCGATCGCCGGCGGCGATGCCGACCCGTTCCGCGGGTCCGCCTGCCATGGGGCTGATCACGGTGACATGGCCGTCCACCATGGCCACGTCGACGCCGATTCCGCCGAACCGTCCGCTGGTGGCTTCCTCGAGCACGATGAGCGCATCGTCGTCGAGGAAGGCGGAGTGCCCGTCGAGGCCCTCCACCATGCCGCGGATCGCGTTGTCGACGAGATCATCGGGGTCGACTTTCGCGATGTAGCTGCCTTGGATCTCGCGCGCGGCTGAAACCAGCAAACGCTCGTGTCGCGCCTCGCCGCCGTAGTAGATCGCGCTCCAGAAGGCGGCGACGCCGAGGGAGACGCCACCCAACATGCTGACGACGATGCCGATGATCGTGACGGGACGCATTGCCATGACGACATCATAGTCAAAACGCGTCGACCAAGCCGGGCGGGTGGAGTTTGTCCTCGGCCGCCCAAGCGCGCGCGAACGGGGGGTAGTTCTGTAGACTCGTCGGTGCGACCTCACGATTGTAGGCGACGAGATGCTGAGCTATTCCCCGCCTTTGGCCGACATGGAATTCGTCCTCTTCGATGTGTTCGACGCCGAAACCGAGTGGGCGCGCATGCCCGCGCTAAGGGAGACGGACAAGGCGTTGGCCTTGGCGGTGCTCGCCGAGGCGGGCAAGGTGGCGCGCGAGGTCATGGCACCCCTCTACCAGGCGAGCGACGCGGAGGGTGCTCACTGGCACAACGGCGCGGTGTCGGCGCCCGCGGGGTTCAAGGAGGCGTTCAAGGCGCTTGCCGAGGGCGGCTGGTTCGGGGTCGCCGGCAACCCCGAGCATGGCGGACAGGGCCTCCCCAAGATGCTGACGGCACCCCTCGAGGAGATGCTCTGGGGTGCCAACGTAAACCTCTACTTGTACGGAGCACTGACGGTGGGCGCCGCCGTTTGCATCGACACCCACGGCGACGAAGCCATGAAGCGGACGTATCTCCCCAAGCTCTACGGCGCCGAGTGGACGGGGGCGATGGCGTTGACGGAGTCCCACGCCGGGACCGACCTCGGCATGATCCGTACCCGCGCCGAACCCAGCAGGGACGGAAGCTACGAGATCACGGGCACGAAGATCTTCATCACCAGCGGCGAGCACGACGTCGCCGATAACATCGTCCACCTCGTGCTCGCGAAGTTGCCGGACGCGCCTGCCGGCAGCCGCGGCATCTCGCTGTTCCTGGTTCCCAAGTTTCTGCCGGACGGCACCCGGAACACCTTCGCCAGCGGCTCGATCGAACACAAGATGGGCATCCGGGGCAGCGCCACCTCCGTGATCAACTACGACGCGGCGACCGGCTATCTCGTCGGATCACCGAACGGTGGCCTCGCCAACATGTTCACGATGATGAACCACGCCCGGCTGTCGGTGGGCATACAGGGCCTTGGCCTGGGCGAACTGGCATACCAGAACGCCCTCGCCTACGCCCGGGAGCGGCTTCAGGGACGGGCTGCTACGGGGCCCAGGAACCCGGATGCGCCGGCGGACTCGATTCTCGTACATCCCGATGTGCGACGGATGTTGCTCACCCAACGCGCCCTCACGGAAGGCGGGCGAGCCTTCGCGGCATTCGTCGGGATGTTGCTCGACCGCGCCAAGTACGCGACGGATCCAGCGGAGCGCAAGTCGGCGCAGTCGCTAGTGGACTTGCTGACGCCGGTCGCCAAGGCGTTCCTCACCGACCGGGGTTTGGAGGGTGCCGTACTGGCCCAGCAGGTGTTCGGCGGGCATGGCTACATCGTCGAACACGGCATGGAGCAGATCGTTCGCGATGCTCGCATTGCCCAGATCTACGAGGGAACGAACGGCGTACAGGCGCTCGATTTCACGGCCCGAAAGGTCCTTCGGGACGGCGGGGCGACCTTGCGGCGACTGCTCGGCCAGATGGCGGGCGATCCGGTTCCGGACGAGTTTTCGGCACCCTTGACGGATGCGTTGGCTATGATCGAAGCGGCAACGGCGCATCTCCTTGCCGGTGCGCCGTCGGACCCTGATCTGCCGGGGGCCATCTCGGCGGACTTCCTGGAGTTGACGGGTCTCGGGATCTACGCATGGTTGTGGGCACGGATGGCACAACTTGACGTCGATTGGAGACGCAACAAGACGGATGTCGCGCGGTTCTTCTACGCCAAGCTGTTGCCCAAGACGCGAACGCTGCTCGCCAGCATCGAGGCCGGATCGGACAGCGTCATGGCACTACCCGAGGAGTCCTTCTAGCGACGCCCCGGCTCGCACGGATGCATCCGTAGGGGCGACGCTATCGCGCCCGCAGGGCGCGCCGTCGCCCGCGCCGACAGGTTTGGTACGGGACGGGACAAGCCCGTCCCCTACGACCGCGGCGCGCCACCTAGCCGTTGTCGCAACAGTTCGTAGATTCCGCCGAACGCGCCGTTGCTCATAATGACGACGTGCGTTGGGCGGGGGCTGTCCGTTCCGAACGCCGCGATACGGTCGACTAGGTTCGCGATATCCGTCTCCACCGAAGCCGGCACCAAGCTGCCTTTGACCACTTGGCCGACATCCCATTGGATGTTGTCGCCCCGGAACCAGATGGCTTCGTCCGCGGCGTCGCAGCAGTTGGTGAGTTCGCCGCGCAGGGTGCCCAGCGACATGGTGTGGGTTCGGGGTTCGACGACGGCGATGATACGTTCGCTGCCGACCCGGGCTCGCAGGCCCTCCAAGGTGGTTCTGATCGCACTGGGGTGGTGGGCGAAGTCGTCGTAGATCCTTAGTTGAGGCAGGTCCACGATCAGTTCCATACGTCGCCGCACACCGCGGAACGTTCCGAGGGCGCGGATTCCTTGGGCAGCGGGGACACCGGCGTGATGGGCGGCGGCCAGGGCGGCCAAGGCGTTGGCGGCGTTGTGCCGACCCATGAGTTCCCAGTCGACTGACCCGATGGGCGTGCCATTCAACGATACGGTGAAGCGGCTGCCGTCGGCGCGGAGGTCCACCGCGTGCCATTGGTCGGCGGTCGCGGTCTTCGAGCCCGCCGGCGGTTCGCCGTTGTCCTCCAGGGCGAACGTCGACACCGGTGTCCAACAGCCGCGTTTCAGGGTTGCCTCGATATTGGCGTCGCGGCTCGGTGCGATGATGAGTCCGGAGCGGGGCACGGCGCGCACGAGGTGGTGGAACTGGTACTGGATCTGGCCGAGATCGCCGAAGATGTCGGCGTGGTCGAACTCCAGGTTGTTGATGACCAGGGTCTTCGGCCGGTAGTGAAGGAACTTCGATCGCCGGTCGAAGTAGGAAGTGTCGTACTCGTCCGCTTCGACCACGAAACACGGCCCCGTGCCGAGCCGTGCCGACGCGGGGAAGTTGCACGGGACACCGCCGATCAGAAACCCCGGGTCGCGTCCGGCATGGTCCAGGATATGCGCGATCATGCTGGCCGTGGTGGTCTTGCCGTGGGTTCCCGCCGCGGCGATGGTCCAGCGTTCGCGGAGAACCGCTTCACCCAGCCACTCGGCGCCCGAGGTGTACGGCACGTCGTGCTCCAGGATGTACTCCACGGCTTCGTGACCCCGAGGCATGTTGGCATTGCCGACGATGGCGAGGTCGGGGCGGGGGCGGAGTTGGTGGGGGTCGAAGCCCTCGAACACCTCGATGCCCGCGGCGGCGAGTTGGTCGCTCATCGGCGGGTAGAGGGCGCGGTCGAAGCCGCTGACCTCGAATCCCTTTTGTTGGGCCAGCTGGGCAAGGCTACCCATGAGCGTGCCGCCGATGCCGAGAAAATAGAGTCGCACGGATGCCCTTGGCTGCACGCCTCTAAACGGCGGAGCTACTGACGATTAGGTCGCCCAGAAAGGCGATTGCGACGACTGTCCCGAGCAAACCTGTCGCGAACGCCAGCAAGATCCCCACCCACAGGCGCGTCGCGAGGGCTCGGTGCAGGATGAACCCTACGACGGCGACACTCCACAGCAGGAGGACCCACCTTGTCGTCCTCTCGGCGACGCCGCTGGTGGCCCCCAACGCCAGGGAACTCACGGCGTCGATCAAGACCTCCGTCCCCAGGATTGCCCCGAGCGTTGCCGGAAATCGCGGCTCGGAATTGCGAAGGTACAGCGCGAACCAGGCGATGGATGCCGTCACTGCGAGATTGATGAGCGCCAGGTTGAACCACAGCGGCAGTGAAAGGTCCGGATACATCACGGCGGACAGAACCACGCCCATCGCCAGTTCTGCGGCGATCAACGAGACGAGGAACCAAGTGTGTGTCGGCACGGTTTCCGGACCATCGCGTAGCAGGCAGATGTTCCAGAACAGCCGGAGAACCGCTGTCATGCGTGGAATTGTCGCATATCTGGGTTGACCGGTTGGCCGTTTGGGAACCGTCGCGCCATCACTTCGACAGGTCGCATCGGTACGCGGCTTGGCCGAAAATGGACACGGGGAGGAACAAGCCATGCCGATGAAGAACGCGTTCTATGCCCAGTCGGGCGGTGTCACCGCGGTGATCAATGCCACCGCCTGTGGGGTAATCGAGACGGCAAGAAGACACGCCGACCGGATCGGCACGGTGTTCGCCGGCAAGAACGGCATTCTCGGCGCGTTGCGCGAGGAGTTGATCGACACCGGCCCCCTCGCCGACGACGAGGTCGCGCGGTTGCGGCACACGCCCGGCGGGGCGTTCGGTTCCTGCCGCTACAAACTGGCATCTCTCGACGACGACGACAGGGAATACCGACGACTCATCGACGTGTTCCGCGCACATGACATCGGCTACTTCTTCTACAACGGTGGTGGCGATTCCCAGGACACCGCGCACAAGGTTTCCCTGCTCGGCGAACGGTTGGGATACCCGGTCGCCTGCATCGGCATACCGAAGACGGTCGACAACGATCTGCCGTTGACGGACACCTGCCCCGGCTTCGGCTCGGTGGCCAAGTACGTTGCGGTATCAGTGCGCGAAGCTGCCTTGGACGTGGCGTCGATGTGCGAGACCTCGACCAAAGTGTTCATCCTCGAAGTGATGGGTCGCCACGCCGGCTGGATTGCGGCGGCGGGTGGTCTCGCGAAAACCGGTCGCGACGAGGCGCCCCACGTGATCGTGCTCCCCGAAGTGCCCTTCGACGAAGAGAGGTTCCTTGCCAAGGCCCGCCATGCGGTCGACCGCGGGGGGTATTGCGTCATCGTCGTATCCGAGGGTGCCCGTTACCCGGACGGACGCTTTCTCTCGGACTCGGGCCGCACGGATGCGTTCGGACACGCCCAGTTGGGCGGCGTCGCACCCATGCTCGCGGAGTTGGTCCGGGCGCGTCTCGGGTGCAAGTTCCATTGGGCGGTCGCCGACTATCTGCAGCGTGCTTCCCGCCACATCGCCTCGGCAACCGACGTGGAGCAGGCCTACGCCGTGGGTCGTCACGCGGTGGAACTCGCCCTCGCCGGCAAGGACGGTGTCATGGCGACGATCGTCCGCACGTCCGATGCGCCCTACCGTTGGCAATTGGGTGATGTGCCCCTGGAGCGCGTTGCCAACGTCGAACGCAAGATGCCGAAAGCCTTTATCAGCCGGGACGGCTTCGGTATCACGGCAGCGGCGCGGCGGTATCTCGAGCCGCTGATCGCCGGAGAAGACTACCCGCCGTTTCTGGGCGGCATGCCCGACTACGCCGCATTGCCCACGGCCACCGTGCCTAGGAAACTCGATTCATTCGAGGCATAGCCTCGTTCAGCGTTCGTTAAGGTCAGTTCGCGTACACTGAGCGCTTCGCGTCCGGGACCGCCAACGTGGTAGTAGGAAACCTGTACGGCGCCTTTGCCACGACGGTTGTCGTCGCGACGTCTGCCGCGGCGTCGGCGGCCTTCGCCGAATTGACGTACGACAACCATGTCATCGACCTCGGCGAGGTGGTTTCTCGAACCGTTCTCCACGGTCGCCTGACGGGTGGCGATACCGACGATCTCATCGTCTTCACCCACGCCGACCGGGCCCGGTGGATGGCCGTCTATGCCTACGATGGGAAGACGTGGTCACGGCGCCATGTCGGTGAGGTCGCGCCCGAGATCATCTTCGTCGACATGATGAACCTGGGCGGCCAGGATCGGCTGCTGGCGTTGCGCCGCGGGCGCATCGACTGGATCGACCCGAAGACCTGGGAGCCGAGGCCGTGGCTGACCGCGGCGTCGATGTACAACCTGGCCCCGCCGGACGTGCCCGAACTCGACATCGCTCGGGACTTGAACGGCGACAGACTGGACGATATCGCCGTGCCGGGCTTCCACGGCTACGCCGTGTGGACCCAACGTCCGGATGGCAGCCTGTCGGCGCCCGTCGAACTCGGTGCACCGGCCTCGGCCCGGACCGGCTTCCGTTCGGCGACCTATCGGGCGCGTGACATCTACCGTTTCGACTACGACGGCGATGGCCATGTTGATCTGGCGTTCTGGGACGACGGCGCCCTGGTCGTCTACGCGGGCGATGCCGACGGTGGCTTCGTCCCGGACCCGATCGAGGTTCGGATGCCTCTGGAGCTCGACACCGACGACCTGACGGTGAGTTTCGGTTTTGGTGGGGAAGTGGACGAGACCCGATCGCTGCTCTACCGCGTCGACGACTTCAACGGCGATGGTATCGGCGACGTCGCCACCAGCACCATCGAGGTGGGCGGCTTGTTCGATCAGTCCACCCGATACGACTTCCACTTCGGGCAGCGCGAGGCAGACGCGACGGTGTTTCGCGAGATTCCGGACACGGTCATCTCCTCGGAGGGTGTGCAGGGACCCCTGGAGCTATCCGACTTCGATGGCGACGGGCGGCTGGATTTCGGCATGGTGTCGTTCAAAATCGGTATCGGCAAGATCATTTCCGTGCTGCTCACCGGCTCGGTCAGCTTCAACATGAACTTCTACCTGCTGGGAGAGGGCGGCTACCCCGCGAAACCCAACGTCCAAAGACGAACGAAGCTCCGGCTCGATCTCGGGTCCGGCGTCGTGGCCGGGAACTGGGTGTCCGTGGGCGATCTGACCGGCGACGGGGTCAAGGATCTCGTGGTCCAGGTGGACGCGACCCGTGTCGACGTCTATCCGGGCACGGGTGATGCAGATCTTTTCGAGCAACGACCGGTCGAGGTCGAGGTCAACCTATCGGACCGGGGAAGCGTGCGGCTTGCCGATCTCAACGGCGACGGCAAGGACGACATGTTCATGGCGTATCGCCGGCCGGACGACGAGTCGGTACGCGTCGGCGTGGCCCTCAGCCGGTGAATGTTGGGTAGTGCCGGATTCCGTAGGCCGTTGGGGATACCGTAGGCGACGGGCTTGTCCCGTCCCGTATCGAGCGTGTGTGGCGTGGGCGACGGCGCGCTCTGCGGGCGCGATAGCGTCGCCCCTACGGTCCGTGGCATGGAGCGGCCGCAAGGGACGACGCTCCTTGCCGGCAATCCTCGACCCAGA
>LXNJ01000916.1_pt1 | contig 18689 bp, 16 predicted proteins | sample 809081 | NCBI WGS metagenome assembly LXNJ01 (sample SAMN04870510, study PRJNA318959) | sponge metagenome | biome: sponge; feature: marine sponge reef; material: water | host: Petrosia ficiformis | place: Greece: Milos, Mediterranean Sea | collected 2013-05-29 | depth 5-7 m
GTCTCGACCGCCCCCGCGATGTGGGGTCGATACCCCATCTTCTTCATCAAGGGGATGGTGAAGGTGCCCGTGGTGACGATGTTGGCGGTGGCGCTTCCCGAGATGGTTCCCGAGAGCGCGCTGGCCACCACGGCCGCCTTGGCGGGTCCGCCCCGCATTCTGCCGGTCAGCAAAAACGCGAAGTCGATGTATATCTTCCCGGCGCCCGATGCGTCGAGCACGGCCCCGAACAGGATGAAGAGGAACATGTAGTTGACGAAAACGTACATCGGCGCCGACCAGAGGCCCCCGTCGGTCATGTAGAAATGATCGATGATGTCCAGAAATCCGATGCCGCCGTGCCTGAACTCCCACGGCATCCAGGGCCCGAAGTAGGTGTAGACAAGGAAGAAAAGCGCAATCAAAGGCAGGGTCAGGTTGATTGCCCGGCGCGTGGCTTCGAGAACCAAAACGATGCAGACGACTCCAAGGAAAATATCCAGGGACAGGACGTCATCAATGTAGCGGGTGCGTTCGAGCAGCCGGTCGAACTCCCAAAGCAGCCATGCTACTGAAACCACGGCGACGACGCCGAGAAAGACGGTCATCATCTTGCGCCGATCTGACGTTACAACCCCGTCTTTTTGTCTGGAGGGAGCAAGAAATATGATGGCGGCGGCGGCCATGTAAAACATCGGCCGCTCGAAAATCGCGTCCATCCCGCCGGTAACGGCGAGATAGACCTCGGTGAGGGACATGCCGATCGCGATCAGCGTGAGGAGATAGCCGACGAATCCCCTGGGAGGAAAATTTACGCCTTGACTGACCATGAAGAACGCCTTCCGGAACTGTTTGAAAACGGGCGCCAGGAAAATCGACGAACTCCCGGCGCCCGATCATTCCTCTAGCGTAATGAAACTGCGCCTTCTCCGGTTACATCGCTCCCACTTCCTTGTAATAACGGGCTGCGCCGGGGTGCATGGGAACGCCTTTCATGTTCTTCACGGAACGTTTGGGTTCCAGGAAACCGTAAAGCCTGTGGGCGCCCTTCAGATAATCCTTGTTCTCGAAAACGGTTTTCGTCACCTTGTAGATCAGGTCGGGCGATTGATCCTTTCTCGTGAAGATGATCGTTCGGAGTCCATAGGTGTCGAGGGGTTTCTTCTGGCCGGGATACGTATTCGCGTCCACAATCGATTCCACGAGACCGAATTTTTCCAGCCTCTGCCGCATGCCCGGCGTGACTCCGGTGAAATTGATGGAACGGCGCAGAGCCGCCTGTTTGATCAACCCGTTTCCGGGACCGGTGTGGAACAAGACAAAATCCACGTGCTTGTCCTGATAGAAGCGCATCATGGCGCGGCCTCCGCCGAGGCGGACCGACACACCGGCTTTTTTCAGCGCATCGGTCGAAGTTCCGTACTCCTTCAAAAGGTAGGTCGCAATGTTGTATGTGCCCGTACCTTTCTTCCCGATGGTGATTCCGGCCTTGGGCTTCTTCAGCACGAAATCCTCGAATGAGTTAATTCCTTTACCGGCCAACTCCGGGGCCGCCATGAAATGCACCGCGGACGTGTAGAGCCATACCATCGCTCTGAGGTTCGGATGCTTTTTCTTGTATGGCTTTTTCCCTGCGATGGCGTTTCCCACGTAATACGTGTAGCTGTAGGCGATGTCGGACTTGCCCACCCCCACCAGCTGGGGGTTGGACTTTCCCCCGCCCAGGGTGACGTTCAGGGAATAGTCCTTGTTCTTGCGGTTGAAGACGTCCGCAAGAGCGCCCGCCATGACGTAGAGTGTGCTGGCGACGGTGGCCGCCCCCAGTTTAACCGCTTTTTTTGCAGCCTCGACTCGCGGGGGCGCCACTAAAACAAATGCAAACAAAGCGATACAGACTACAACCCATGCTGCGTGCTGGCGATAAGTCCTTTTGAGCATCAGTTTCCCCTCCCTCATGAGAGCAGGATGATTAACATCCTTGAATGGGACGATTCTGACCAAAGCCTCGATTCCTGTCTAAGCGCCCGGACTTACGGCGGCGATCGCTTTCTCCGTAAACTCCTTGAGGTGGTTGTAGGCTCTTTCGGACAGATTACATACCTCGGAGCCATAGGTGGCAGGGCCGCGCACGTGCGTCGTTCTCAGGCTCTCGAATACAGTCAGTTCGGTGAGGGCCAGCCGTGTCTCCTCATCGATGTTGGCTTCCAGGAAATCGTGGTCGCCGTATTCAAAGAGATACCAGGTATGCGCAACGTCATCGTTCTCGGGGAGGACCCCCTTTGCGTGAAGGGCGGCATTCATCCAGTTCGAACAGATATGCATGCGGCCCCACATCACCGCCTCGAAATCTTGCTCTGCGTCGAGTTTTTTCAGCGATTGCACAAACCGGCCGGCTTTGGCCATATGCTCTTCGATTTTCACGGCGCATCTCCAGAATTTCCGGTTAAACCACTCTCCAGACCGCAGGCCGGGCCGCTTCTCCGACGATTTCCAGGAAACCGGCTTTCGCTTCCTCCAGGCTATGAAGACATTCGTCCATGACCGCGCGGGTAATCGGTTCACTGTCCCTGCAATGCCTGGGGCGAAGCTGCTCGATGAATTTCAGGGGTTCCATCGCGGCATGAAGATTCGGGCTGGGATTCTTGTTGTATCCGTCCAGAGCGGGCCGGAAGGTGTGGGCGTGATCCATCAGCTGATGCGTGATCCCCTCCGCGTGGAGCGCCGCGTTGAAATAGTGCGTGGCGGCGAGCATGCACGTCTCGATGATCATCTCAGTGTCGTCATCGGGATCCAGTTTCCGGAGGGAGTCCTCGATTCTTTGCGCTTTTGCGACGTGGTCACGCGGTTCCATGATGGATCTCCTCCGCCATCCGGCGGGTATTCCGGGTGAGCACTACCAAGCCTAAAGCCGTACCTCCCCATTCAATTCGTCTAGGGGAATTACGTCTTTCGTTTCAAAATAATTTCAGATGATATATCAACTATCCCTCTCCCGAGAGGGCCGTGTCAACTACTCGTAAATCCGCTTGTAACCCCCATCAAAATATCCTGGGCATCTTGCCAGGAGCGTCTTCAGGACATCTAGTTTGACTTCACTTCCGCTCAGACACCATAGTATGAACACTTCGTAAAACAAAAATCTGACATCTGAGTGGGAGGCCTACCCGTGAATCCAGTCGATCAAGCAATATCGACAGACGTCATTGACGCCTCAACCGGAAAAAAGCTGAACATCATCGATTGCGACATACATCCCCGGATGCCGAAGGGGGTGCAATCCCTGAAACCCTACCTCCCCGAGAAGTGGCAGGCCCGGCTCGGCATGAAGGGCGCCCTCGTCAAAGACGAAGCGAATCCCCGCAACACGTTCGCGGTTCCCAGGCGCGCTTTTTTCCATCCTCATCCGGGGGGCTCCGGGCGGGTGGACGCCAGACCGCCCGATGGCGGGCCCATCGGCTCCGACATCCATTTTCTCGCCACTCAGCTTCTGGACGAGCACGACATCAACTACGCCATCATCGTCGGGCAGGACGCCACGGGCGTCTCGGGAATTCCGGATGCGGACTTGAGCGCCGCCTACGCCTCCGCCTACAACGATTTTGTTCTCACCGAATGGGCTTCCACCGACCACCGCTTCAAGGCGTGCATCTGGGTGAGTCCGCGCGACCCGAATCTTGCGGCGGAGGAAATCGACCGACTGGCCGATCATCCCGATATCGTCTCCGTGCAGATTTGCCCGATGGATATTCCCCTGGGCCAACGATACATGTGGCCGATATACGAGGCGGCCTCCCGCCACAACCTGCCCGTCGCGATACACGGCGGCTCCGAAACCGCCGGCGTCAATCCACCGATGCTGGCCGTGGGGATGCCCTCTTATTTCATCGAGCTGCACAGCGGCCTGCCCCAGGTGGGGTGGATGCACGTGACGAGCATGGTGTGCGAGGGGGTGTTCGAGCACTTCCCGAACCTGAAATTCATCGTCCAGGAAATGGGTTACGCATGGGTCGCGGGTCTGATGTGGCGCCTGGACAAGGAATGGAGGTCCCTGCGGCTCGAGGTCCCCTGGGTGAAGGAACCACCCAGCGAAGTCATTCGCAAGCACGTGCGGTTCACGAGCCAGCCCGTCGAGGAGCCGCCCAGGCCCGAATTCAATGTGCAAATGCTGAAAATGATTTACGCGGAAGACACGCTTCAGTTTTCATCCGATTACCCGCACTGGGACTTCGACGACCCGCGGTATGTCTTCCCCAACATCGAACCGCAGCTGCGCAAGAGCATCTTTTATGGAAACGCGCTCGGCACGTACCCGAAGATCCAGAAACTCGTGGCGGGGGAAAACGGGGCAGCCTGATGGGAAAGCATATCGTCTCCAGGGTGTCGGATCTGCCTCCCGGCGAACGGAAAATCGTCGAATTCGAAAATCGCTCCATCGGGGTGTTCAACGTCAAGGGCGATTATTTCGCCTTGAGGAACGTATGCCCCCACCAGGGAGCGCCGTTATGCATCGGGCCCGTGCGCGGGACCATGGACGCGGACGCCCCCCGTCAGATCCAGTACGTGAAAGACGGCGAGATAATCGTCTGTCCCTGGCATTGCTGGGAGTTCGATATCCTCACGGGGCGCTCCGTTTTCAACCCGCACCGCACCCGCGTAAGGGCGTACAAGGTGACGGTCGAGAAGCCGGAGAACGTGGAGGAAGACCCTTCCGTGGAAACATTCCGGGTAACGGTAGAGGACGACCTCGTCGTCCTGCACGTCTGAAACGAACCACCCCGGCGAAATCCCTTCCCTGATCAAGCGGGAATCACGTAGAAAAACGACAGGGGGCGAATAAGTTCCCCGGTCGGGTTTGATTACTCGCTCAGGACCTTGTCGGCCCATTCGACCAGGGCCACCAGGTCCGGCGGCGTTACGAAACGCGCGTTCTTGCCTTCCAGGTCATCGTCTTGGACCGCACGGGCCCGTGCGCACGCCGTTCATATGTTGACGGGAATCCCGTGCTCAACAGTCTGCGCGAACGTCTCCCTGAGAGGCGGCCAGCCGACGGGCGTCACCGCGTTCATCACCTCGTCTTTCATCAGGTTCGCCGCCTCGCCCAGCAGAAACAGCCGCACCTCGTGGCCGGCCTCCGCAAATGCGTTCGCGTGCAGAAAGGCGAAGGACGCCTTGGTCGATTCATCCGACCCCCAGGGGCTTTTTATGAGGACTTTCATGCGGGTGGTTCCTTCTGAAAATGAACGATGGAGAGTTGAACTGGCGGCGAAAAGAAATCCTCAATACAAGGCGAGAGGCTTGCCACTCTCCCTTTAAGGGAATTGTGTACCATCAATTTAGAGTAAAGTTTTTCTATTCAATATTCATCTTAAAAAGAGGAGAATGGTCTCCATTTTCCGGCCAATAAGACCGAAGAAAAAACACTTCACTTATGTTCGCTGCTGAAAATTTTTCATTCGACAACCACTCCTTCAAACGCTCCGGATGCAAATCATTTTCATCAGTGTATATGAGAAGCACATCAAAAATTTTGCCTGTCTCTCTAGCCCTGTCAACTTTCTTGTCTATTGACTCTTGGACTCTTTGTATAAAATCGTCATGAGTCCATAGTTCATCAGTGAACTGTTCCGAAGGTGAGTAGTCTTTATTACCATACCGCTTTTGGGCGATACGGTGGAGAATCTCTCCTTTAACCAGTTCAGTAACTTCGATTCCTATCTTTTTTCCTTCCTCTTCGGCAAAGCAATCCGGCGGATCATCAGGGTTTGATCGAATCTCTGTGATCTCCCTTCCAAACTTAGCCGATAGTAATTCGGCGAATTCGTTCACCCAATCGCGTTCCTGAACTTCTCTATGGTGGCCAGGTTCTTCTCCTGGTTTCGGATTATCTTTCGGGATAGCGCCAAGCGAGGCATGTCCGCGTATATTTCCAGCCTCTACCCATCGCTCAACCTCTTTCAAGAGTTCAGGATCAAGTCCCCACTCATCCTTCGGATCATACGATTTTTCCATCGTCCCCTCTTTTTCATTGCTCATTTTCGGGTTTTCATCTACTGGAAGCCTAACGCATAGTCCGGCCAGAGAATTATATCTCTTTCGCGTCCATTACCACCTTCGATCAGCTACCAGCCTTGACCCATTCGAGTCGCAGTTTCAATCTATTCAGAGGATGCCGCCACGGCAGACGGCCTTCATGTTGTAGCCTGCCGACGACGATGCCCGGCGCGATGCCCTGCTCCTCCGCGAATCGGGAAACAATTCGGACACTTTTCGGGCCAGCTTCGACAAATATCTCCCAAGCCTCGCTCGGGATCAGGAAATCCGAAGCCCACCGGTTTGCTTCGGCTTCGTGCGCTTCAGCGCCGTTTTCCTTTGAATCGATGAAAACATCTTTCTTGCTGTGCAACAGGATGTGCGCGGCTTCGTGGAACAAAGTGTACCAGAGATGATCGTCCGTCTTGTGGCGGGTGCTCAAGGCGATCACCGCCTTCTGGCTCGACAGCCACCATGCGGCGCCGCTGATGGCGGCCTTCGGCAAGGGTGGAATCAAGGCCAGGACGACACTCGATTCGTTACAGAGATCACCCGCCTTGCTGATCGCTTCGCCGAACGGCTCGCGCGAGAGCTTACGGATTTCCCCGAGAGATTTTTTGAAGCGAGCCGCGTTAAACTCCGCGCAAGTTTGCTTTTCGGCTTCAAGCTCGCTCAGTCTCCTCCAAGTCGCCAGAGCGCATTCGTCGCTCTCGAAGCTCGGAGAATGCCGGTAGTTGACGCTCGCCGCTCCATATTTGACGGACCAGGCTTCGACCGAGCCGACGCCGAAAAAAGCGAGCAGCCCCGACACCGCAGCGGCGCTCGAGGATGTCTTATCCATCACCCCGTGCTTGACCAGAAAATTCAAGGGAAAGCGCTTCGCCCACGATGTGGATTTTTCCGCTTGCCTTCTTTCGACTTCCTGCGCACGGTGAAGCTTGTAGTCGGACTCCAGCCCAAGCCAGATATGGGCGGCGACTCCCGTTACCTTCTCGAATTGAAGGGCCGTCTCCGGTTCCACAGGAGCCTTTCCCGCGACTATCTCGCTGATAAGTTTGGGTGAGCGACCGCACCGGCGGGCGAAGTCCGCATACGACATGTCATGCGCTTCCAGGCGTTCCGCGAGTATCGTTCCGGGCGCGACTGCGTAGTCCGGTTGGTACACATTGGCTGGTCCGATCATGTTTTCAACCTCCTTAATGATAGTCGACCACCTCAATGATGATGATCGAAGTGACCTTGTCCAGGTCGACTCCGCCGTCATCCTTTCTGGGAACCGGATCGTGGTTCGGCTTGAAGACGAGCCTTCGGGGATGAACGAGATCGACGGCGTATTGCCCTTCGCGTTTTGCCTTCAGAGGATGACACCGCTCAGGCCTTGTCGACGGCACGTCCGCCAGCGTCCGGGCGCTGTTCAAAACCGCTAGGCGCGACATGAGCTTCTCCGCCATGCGTTTGCCATACGCCTTTTGGAGTTCGCTCTCCGAGTTGAATGTCCTTGCAAGTTTCCGGGTTCGGAAAGTAACTTCCACTTCGTCAACTTTCGGGCGATAACGAGGGATTATGTTTATTTCGTTACCTATCAGGTAATGATATCTGAACAGACATGGAACGTCAAGTATGTGCCAATCTTTCGTTCTCGCATCGTGAATCATGCCAACTGGAGAGAAATGGCGTATTGGCAGGGACGTCGAGCTAATGAAGAGACAGGCCGCGAACTTTCCCTGCTTTTGCTACCCCCCATCAGTCGGTGAACCCTTCCTCCTCGGTCGGGTTCGACCCGCAATCGCCGTCATGGCAAACCCATGCGCAATGGCAAGCATGCCTCCACGCCACGGATCTACCGGGCACTTCGGAAATACAGAATAGAGAGAAAAACCGCCACGGAGGCCGCCTCCCTCAGAACAAGGGAAATCAGTTGAAATAGCCGCTTCATTTTTTCCCCCTGGCCTTCCACACCAGAAAACAAGGATGCTTTTTAAAAGGCACGAATCACCGTTTTATGCCTGTCACATTCACTCAGAGAACCTTCACGATGTTCGGCTGTCTTTATTCGCCCGATTGACCCGCCATATTCCGGGTGATACATTAAACGCATCTCATATCATCATACTTTTGACCACGCCATCATTGATCCATCCGCGATTTGCGAACCACGAAAAGGGGTTCTCGATGGAAGCAGTATATGCGTGGTTCTTCCCGGCGTCTCGAGCCGGTGACGACAGCAAATCCGATTACAAAGCAACCGAGCGGAAAACCACCACCGGAGATCTTCCCAAGGGAAGAGTTTTCGGTTTCCCGTTGCGCCTTCGCTACTCCGGCGTGTCGGAATGCGCATCCGGGAAGCCCAGCAACTACACGAAAGGCGCCGATGCGCTTTTCTTTTTCAGAACCCAGAGACAGGGGAGGTAAGCTATGTGGCGTAATCGAAGCAACGGAAAGCGTCTCGCTGATAACCGAACCGTGAGAAGTTGTGGATGGCTCCTGGCGGCGGCGATATTCGGCTTCGTCGCTGTTCTCTCGACCCCCGTATTCGCCATGGACAAGCAGCTTACCTTCATGTCGGGCGGTGCGAAGGGCTCCTGGTACCGCTACCTGACCGCGATGAGCGAATGCATGCGGAAAAACAGCGACATCAAGGTCACCGTCGTCCCGACCTCGGGCGGCATGGAAGCGTTCCGGAAGCTCCAGGGAGGCAAGGCCGACGTGGGGTTCACCTTCCAGACCGTGGCCTTTCCGGCCTGGCAGGGGAAGGGAAGCTGGAAGGGGAAGAAGCTCCGGGAACTGCGCGCGGTCGGCTTTGGAATTTCCTCTTCGATATTCCATTTCGTCGTTCTGAAAAGCTCCGGCATCAAGAAACTGGCCGATTTGAGCGGGAAGAAGTTTTCGCCGTGCCCCATCGGTACCACCTGCTACGCATCCGTCGGCTCCTTTCTCAAGCACATCGGCCTGTACAAGAAGATCAAGGTCAGCAACCTCTCCCACGGCGAGCAGGTCAGCTACCTGAAGGACGGCAAGATCGACGGCTACGCCCTGCAGGGCGGTCTTCCGAACCCCTCGGTCACGGAGGCGGCCCTGACCCGCCCCGTCCGGCTGATCAGCGTCGATCAGGGGGTGGATTTCAGCGGTTTCCTGAAGGAGTTCCCCGGCTTCGAGCCCACGACGATTCCGAAAGGGACCTACAAGGGAGTGGACTATGACGTGTCCACCATGGGCCTGAGCGGTGTTCTGGTGGCGAACAAGAACACATCGCCGGACTTGATTTACCAGATGACGAAGACGCTCTGGGGCAAGTCCTGCGTCGGTTACCTGACCAAGAACAACCGCGGGCTGGCCGGCATGAAGAAAGCCAATCCGACCGAAGGGCTGGTGATTCCGGTTCACGCGGGCGCTGCCCGGTACTGGAAGGAAAAAGGGATCAAGAACATGGCGCCTGCCGAGGGCTCGATGTAATCAGGGCGGGTGATTTTTCGTTAATTTCCCCGGAGGCGCGGAGTCCGGGCGGCCTTGCATGTTCATTAGCGCGCATGATTCCGCCTCCTGCGGGGGGAAACCGGCGAAGGGCATGACTGGAGATTTCCCGATCTCCTGCGAGATCGAAAAGGGCGGAGCCGTGTGCGATGAGTTATGAGCGAAAGACACTCGGGGTCGCCGTCATCGGCGCGGGGCGCATGGGGACCCATCGCGCCAGAATGGCGTCCAAACATCCCGCGGTCCGGTTCCTCGCCATTTCCGATCTGGACCCCGCCCGGGCCAAGGCGCTGGGCGAGGAGGTGGGGGCGCATTTCACCACAGGCGACAACGAGGAGGCGATAAACCACCCCGACGTCACCGCCGTCATCGTATCCACCCCCGAACCCAGGCATGTCGAGCCGATTCTGCAGACCATCGAGCGCGGTAAACGCGTCGTGGTCGAGACGCCCCTGGCCTTGAGCCTGGATGATGCGGACAGGCTCATCGACGCTTCCGCGCAAAGCGGCGTGGAACTGCACGTGAACTACAGCAAGCGTTACTCGCGGCACTACTTCCTCGGCAAGGAGCAGGTCCAGGAAGGCCGGCTGGGGCGTCTCCTGGGCGGAACGGCCCGGGTGTACAATTCGCGCGCACAGGCCTTCGAGATCCTGAAACGAACGGACGAGGTGACCCCGGTGGTCGACGTGCTGGTCTACTCCGTGGACATGATTTGCTGGCTCATGGAGGGGATCCGCCCGGTGGAGGTTTTCGCCCGGGGCCACGGGGTCGTTTTCGAAGAGGCCGGCTACCCCGGGATCCACGATACGACCTGGGCGATTCTCACGTTCGAGGACGGAGCCGTCTTCAGCCTGGGAATCTGTTACGCCCTGCCCTACAAATACCCCACACTGGGGCAAGGCACCCGCCTGGAAGTCATCGGGAAGGAGGGGGTCCTGCTTTTTGACGAGGACAAGAAGGAGAACCTCCTCTACACGGAAAAGGGATATCCCCACGTCTACGTCCCCGACCACCACATCAATACCGCGTTCCTGGGAACCAACTCCGCCGGCGACTGGGCGCTCGACCATATGTTCGGACCCGTCGCCCACGAGACGCGCGCCTGGCTCGATTACCTTTCGACGGGGAACCCCTGCCAGCACCCGACCGCGAAAGAGGCGCGGCAGACCCTGGAAATCACCCTCGCAATCGACGAATCCGCCCGGACCGGACGGGCGATCGAGCTGCCCTCGAGAGTCATCTGAGAACCCCCCGCTCTGCATATGACGCCCCTGACGCCATACGAGGCATGCCCGCGGAACGCAGGGGATGGAGACGGTAGCCGTGCGCGATGACGCCCCCAAAGGAAATTGGCTCGACCGCTTCGTCACCCGGACGACGGCCATTCCGCTGCCCCGCGACTTGCGCTCGAAGGGACTTCGCACCGTCGTAACGCTGGTTTCCGTCGCGTTTTCCCTTCTCTACATCTACTACGCCGGGTTCGGGTATTTCTCGCCCGAGAGCTTCATCTCCGGGTATCTGGGTTTCACGTTCGTCCTGGTTTTCATCCTTTTCCCGGGGTCGGACAAATCGCCGCGCGACCGGATTACCGCAGTTGACGGAATCCTGGTGTTGAGCACCATCGCGGTCACCTACCATTACAACGTCTACTTCCCCGTCCGCTACATCGAACGATTCGGCGAGGCGCTTACGCACGACGTGGTTTTCGGCATCATGGCCATCCTTCTGGCGCTCGAGGCCTGCCGCCGCACGCTGGGTCCCGCCCTCCCGCTGATCTCGGTGTGCCTGATCGGATATTCCCTTTTCGGCCCCTACTTTCCCGGCCATCTGACGCACCAGGGGATCAGCCTCTGGGACACCGCGGCATGGCTCTACAGCAACCAGTCGATCTATGGCGTCATCACGCGGATATTCGCGAGTTTCGTATTTCTCTTCATCGTGTTCGGCGCGATTCTGGAGATGTCGGGCGGCAAGGAGCTCTTCCTCAATCTCCCGCTCTCGATCATCGGGCGCACCCGGGGAGGTTCGGCGAAGCTCAGCGCCGTGGCGAGCGCGCTCTTCGGCATGATATCCGGGAGTCCCACGGCGAACATCGTGGGCACCGGAACGCTCACCATCCCGCTGATGAAGCGCTCCGGATTCCCGCCGCACGTGTCGGCCGCTTTCGAGGCCACGGCCTCGACCATCGGGGTGACCATGCCTCCGCTGATGGGCGCGGCCATATTCCTCATGGCGGATTTCACGGGAATCCCCTATCTGGAAATCGTCAAGGTATCCATTCTGCCGTCGCTGCTGTTCATGCTGTCTCTCCTGGCGGTGGCCCACGTGTACGCCAGGAAGGCGGGCATCGAGGGATTGCCGCCCGAGGAGCTGGGAAATCCCTGGGAGATACTCAAAAACTACTGGACCTTCGCGGTTCCCCTGGGGCTCATATTCTACATGCTCGGCTCGGGCTACAGCCCGGATTACGCCGTGTTCGTCGCTATCCTGGGCGTGGCGGGGGCGAGTCTCCTTTCCAGGCACACGCGCCTGACGATTCCCCAATGGGGTAAAATCCTCGAGACCGGCGCCCGGAGATCGCTCACCGTCGGCGGATTGGCCGGATGCCTGGGCATCATCATCGGGATCGTGTTCAGGACGGGCATCGGAACCAAGCTTTCGATTCTGGTGGTCGATCTATCCGGCGGATATCTCATTCTCGCCGTTTTGCTGACCGCCCTGGTGACGTTCGTGCTGGGGATGGGCGTCTCTTCCATCACGGCCGACTACCTGCTTCTTTCGGTGCTGATCGCACCGGCGTTGATCGAACTCGGCGCGACGCCGATGGCGGCCCACCTTCTGATCATCTGGTACTCGCAGACATCGAACCTGACGCCGCCGGTCTGCGGCGGCGCCTTCACCGCGGCCGCCATCGCAGGCGCTCACCCCTGGCGGACCGGCTTCTTCGCCTTCCGGATCGGACTGTTCATCTACCTCATTCCGATCGCTTTCGTTTTCGGCGACCTCCTGAACCCGGGGCTGAACCTCCCCTTCTTCTGGACGCTGCTGACGGCGGCCCTCTCGGCGGTCTGCTTCGGCGGCGCCGTCATCGGCTACCTGGCGGGCCCCTTGAACATGTGGCAGAGGTTCTTGCTCGCGGCGGCGACTATCGCCTTGTTCGAACCGCACCTGCTCCTGGACTTCATCGGCGTGGCTCTCCTCGCACTTGTGATAGTGTGGCAAAATCTCGGGAGAAGGCGGGCGAACGAAGGGGCCGCCTGAAGTTCCCGGATATGGCCGAGCCAATGATCCTGAGAGGATGAATCGGTTGTTTACGTTAGGCGTCGACATCGGTGGAACGTTCACCGACCTCGTGGCGGTCGATCCCGAACGCGGCGAGGTGCGGACGGGGAAGATCCCCTCGGTTTCGGATGAACCCGCAGGGGCCATCCTGGCGTGCCTGCAGGACCTCGGGCTCGAAGGCGAGGAACTGGAGCGGATGATCCATGGAACCACCGTCGCCACCAATGCGCTCCTGGAGCGGCGCGGCGCCGTGACGGCGCTGGTGACCACGCGCGGGTTCCGGGACGTGGTCGAAATCGGCAGGTGCCGGCGGCTGGTCGAGGGCGGCATGTTCAACATCGGGTTCCGCCGTCCGCCCCCTCTGGTCCCAAGAAACCTTCGCGAGGAGGTGGACGAGCGCATCCGGGCGAACGGCAGCGTCGAAGCTTCGCCCCGGCCGGAAGAGTTCCAAAGCGTAGTGGAAAACCTGAGGCGGGAGGGGGTCGAGGCGGTGGCGGTATGCCTCCTGCATTCCTACGAGAATCCGGATCACGAGGAAGCCCTCGGGCGATGGCTGCGCGACCAGTTGGGGCCTGAGGTCTACATCTCGCTCTCAAGCTCCGTGAACCCCCAGTACCGCGAGTTCGAGCGGTTCTCCACGACCGTGGTGAACGCCTATGTCGGTCCGGCGGTGGGGCGGTATCTCTCGAAACTCAGAGACGGCGATATCGGGAAGCTGGAGGACCGCAGCATTTACATCATGGGCTCGGCCGGCGGCGTGATGGATATCGACACGGCGGAGGACTTTCCGGTGCGGACCATCTTTTCGGGGCCTGCCGGCGGGGTCACCGCGGGGCGATATATCTCCGGGGAACTCGGGATTTCGAACCTCATCACCTGCGACATGGGCGGGACGAGCGCGGACGTCGCCCTCCTCCTCCGGGACCGGATTCTCTACGCCGGGGAGACCGTCATCTCAGGGGTACCCGTCCGCGCCGCCCAGCTCGAGATGAAAACAGTCGGCGCGGGCGCCGGAAGCATCGTGTGGGTCGACGTCGACGGGGCGCTTTGCGTGGGACCCAGGAGCGCAGGCTCCTCGCCGGGTCCCGCCTGTTACGGATTCGGGGGAGAGGAGCCCACCGTCACCGACGCGAACGTCGTCTTGAACCGGATCGGCGACGGCGCCCTTCTCGGCGGAAAAATACGGGTGGACGCCTCGCCGGCGCGAGAGGCGATGGCCCCGGTGCGGGACAGGCTCGCATTCCGCTCGTCCGAGGATCTGGCCGAAGGGGCGCTTAAAATTCTCGTGGCCCGGACGGTCCGGCTCATCCGCGAGATCTCGCTCGAACGGGGGTTCGACCCGCGCGAATTCGCCTTCGTGGCCTTCGGCGGAGCAGGCCCCATGCACGCCGCGGCCATCGCGGATGAACTCGATATCGAAACGGTCGTGGTTCCGTCTCACCCGGGGAATTTTTCCGCCATGGGGCTCGTGATGGCGAAGATGCGCCGGGATGCGACCGCCACCTATCTCGAACGCTCCTCCACCCTCGATTCGGCGGACCTGCGCGGGCGGCTCGGAGAGATGGCGGAGGGGGTCGGGGACCGCCTCCTCGCCGACGGCGTCAGGCCAGAAAGCATCTCCTTGTCGTGCTTTCTGGAGATGCGCTGTCTCGGGCAGGCGCACGAGATTCCCGTTCCCCTGGGATCGTCACCAAGCCGAGTGGATATGCCGGCCATCGAGGGCGCCTTCCGAGAGATCTACGCCGAACGCTACGGCCGCAACCCGGACCCCGCGACCGAATGGGAGGTGATCTCGATCCGGATTATCGGCGAGGGAGAAGTTCAGGCGTATCCACCGGAAACCTGGCGGGCAAAGACCGGCGGCGGCGAGAATCCCAGAGAGGTGCGGGAAGTCTGGTTCGATGGGGAGTGGCGCGAAACTTGCGTATATGAGCGAAACGAGGTCGGGCCCGGGGCGGTCGTGGAAGGTCCCGCCATTATGGAGGAGAGCGGAGCCACGACGGTGGTTCCTCCCGGGTGGCGCGCCGCAGTCCACGCGAGCGGGCACCTGCTGCTGCGAAGGCGAAAGGACGAGCAAAGGCGAGATTCACTCCCCCAATGAGGGGTCGGGCATCCCGAGGGGAATGCCCGATGGAAAAGCTCTTTTACAGGGGATAGAAGGGACGCCCTTCTCGACTGGAAAAGCACCCCCCCCTACCCCTCCTTAACAGGGGGGTAAAAGGGATGTCCCCCCGACGAGGGGGTAATAGAAAAGCCCTCCTGACAAGGGGGGTTGGGGGGTTGCTCTTTTGACAAAGGGGTTTTTTAACAGTCCTTCATGGAAGGATTTTGAACAATTTCTGTGCTTGGCGGGAACTTGCGTTGAGATTGCGGACTGAAATGATCGAAGAGGTGAAGAGATGACTTCAAACAAGGGGACGGACTTTCTCGAAAGGGCCCGTTCTACCCTCCCGGGCGGCTGGCTCGGGGACCTGACGCTTCCCGACGAGATGATGCTGATCGCTTCCCGCGGAGAGGGGAGCCGCCTTTACGACGTGGACGGGCGCGGTTACCTCGATTTCACGATGGGCGGGGGATCCCTGATCCTGGGCCACGCGCATCCGGCCATCCTCGAGGCGGTTCAAAGGCAGATGGAACTCGGTTCGACTTACTATACGCTGAGCGACCGTTCCATCGAGCTGGCCGAGGAACTGGTGAAGGCGATTCCCTGCGCGGAACTGGTGCGCTTCGCCTCGACGGGCGGGGAGGCCACGTTCTACGCGCTGCGGCTGGCGCGCGCCTTCACCGGCAAGGAGAAAATCCTGAAATTCGAAGGGAGCTACATCGGCCACAGCGACTACGGAATGATGAGCGTCTCCCCGCCGCGCCCGAACCTGTATCCCTCCCACCACCCCGATTCGGCCGGAATTCCCGCAGCGGTTCAGGACCTTGTGATCACGGCTCCCTTCAATAACGCCGATATCGCCTGCGGGCTGGTGGAAGAGCATGCCGGGGAGCTTGCCGCCGTCATCGTCGAGCCCGTCCAGCGGTCGATTCCCCCGGCCCCGGGTTTTCTCGAGCAACTCCGCCAGGTGACGACCGAGCGCGGGGTGCTGCTCGTTTATGACGAGGTGGTGACGGGATTCCGGCTGGCTTACGGAGGGGCGCAGGAGTATTTCGGCGTCGTTCCCGACCTGGCGGCTTACGGCAAGGCCGTCGCCTGCGGGTTTCCCCTGTCGGCGGTGGCGGGGCGGGCGGACGTGATGGAACTGGCGGACCCCGCCCGAAAGGGGGAGCCTGAGTACGTCTACGTCAGCGGCACGCTCTCGGGAAATCCGGTGTGCGCCGCCGCGTCGCTCGCCACCTTGCGGGAATTGTCCCGGCCCGGCGTCTACGACGGCTTACGCGAGATGGGGGAGCGATACCGGGGGGAGCTGGCGGCATTGTTCGAAGAACACGGGGTTCCGGCCCAGGTGCAGGGAATCGGGCCCTTCTTCCAGGTGTTTTTCACCCAGAATCCGGTGACGGACTACCGGGCGCAGACGCAAGCCGACCGGAAGCGGTTCGAATCGTTCGTCCGAAAAATGTTCGCGCAAGGTATTTTCATGAGCCGCAGGGCGAAGAACTATCTCTCCACGGCCCACGGCGAACCGGACCTGGGCGAGTTCCTGGAAGCGGCGCGCGCCGTATGCGCCGGGGGCATCGACTGACAATGAGCGATAACCCTACGACTCAGGAGAGCGCCTCGGCCGACGCCGTCACGATCTCGGTCATCCAGGAACTCTTGATCTCCGTTGTCCGCGAGATGCGGGTTACTTTTTCGCGAAGCGCCTTCTCGTCAATCATCAACGAAGGACACGATTTTTCCTGCGCTCTCCTTTCGCCGGAGGGAGACCTGGTGGCCCAGTCCGAAGATCATCCCGGCCACATCTTTCCGATCTCCTACGCCGCCAGGGCGGTTTTCGAGCGCTACGCCGGCGATATTCATCCGGGCGACGTTTTCCTCCTGAACGACCCCTATATCTGCGGAACCCACATGAACGACATGGCGATGTTCTGCCCCCGGTTTTTCGAGGGGCGCGCGCTCGCCTTCCCGGCGCTCCGCGCGCATTGGGGGGACGTCGGCGGCTCGGTGGCCGGCAGTCTCTCGGGTGACGCCTCCCACATCTTCATGGAGGGAATGATCGTCCCGCCCATCCGGCTCTATTCCCGGGGCGAGCTGAACCGCGAATGCCTGGAGGTCATTCTCAAGAACGTGCGGGGCCGCGAGGACAGGCATGGCGACCTGATGGCCATGCTCGGCACCTGCCAGCTTGCGCAGCGTCGCCTGGACGAGATCGAGGAGCGATACGGACGCGAATCCCTCCAGGCGGTGAACGACAGCCTCCTCGCCCGGGCGGAGAAACGGATGCGGGCGGCCATCAGCGCGCTTCCGGGCGGTACGTTCCACTACGAGAACTACATCGACAACAGCGGCACGGGCGCCGAGCCGCTCCGGATATCGCTTCGCCTCCAGATCAAGGAAGATCAAATCCACTGTGATTTCAGCGGGACTTCCGGGCAGGTGAAAGGGCCTACGAACGCCGGGCCGGCCACGGTGGCAACCTCGTGCTTCATGGTGCTGAAATCGCTTCTGGATCCCGCGCTGAGCGTGAACGCGGGCTGTTTCCGCCCCCTCACGATGGAAGCGCCTGAAGGGTCCATTCTCAACGCGGAATTTCCCGCTCCGTTCGGCGGCGCATCCGACGTGCGGCGCACGATAGAATCGTGCGTTCTGGGCGCGGCGGTCCAGGCGATGCCCGACCTCGCGGTGGGCGACACCAAGGGGGCGGCCAACCATTGCTACATCGCGGGCAGCCGGCCGGACTCGGGCGAGGCCTTCCTCTACTATGAATACCCGGCGGGAGGAACGGGCGCGCTTGCGGGAAGCGACGGAGACCACGCCATCAGGACCTACACGGAAGGGGATTTCAACGCCGTCCAGCCGGTGGAGAGCCTCGAAGCCACGCTTCCGCTCCTCGTCGAGGAGAGCGGCCTCAGGGCCGGCTCCTGCGGGCACGGGGCGTGGCGCGGCGGTCTGGGCATGGAGCGGAGGGTCCGCCTGGAGGCCGGCGGCGCGGGCCTCACCGTTCTGACGGACCGCGTGATCATCCCTCCCTACGGGGTGGACGGCGGGACATCGGGCGGAGGAAACCGGTTCACGGTTCTCCGGCAAGGATCGGAGGTGGAGCCATCCGACGTGCCGGGCAAGGCCACGGCCTTTCCGCTCCGGGAAGGCGACGCCGTCGTGCTGCGCTCCGCGGGCGGCGGCGGCTGGGGAGACCCGCTGCTGCGCGCGCCCGAGGCGGTGCTGGCCGACGTCCGGCTGGGATACATCACGGTGGAGGATGCGCGGGAAGTCTATGGCGTGGTCGTAAATGGCGGGGCGATCGATGCGGCTGCGACCTCCTCCGCGAGAGAGCGGCTCAGAAAAGCCAGGGTGTATCTCACCGCCCGCCTGGGCGGGGAGGACGCCTACGGCGGCAGCCGGCGGCTTTGCCCGATGTCTCCGGAGACGGCGAAAGAAGGCGGATTTTCAGAGGGGACGCTCGTCGAGTACGTTCCGGCGCGGGGCGCGCCGCTCAGAGCCTGGGTGAAAATCGCGCCTGGGCCGGCCACCGGGGAAACTCCCCTCGGACCCGTCGCGGCGAGCATTCTGAAGCTACGGGATAAAGAGAGAATATGGCTCCGGCCGATTAAGACGCCCTATTCGCATCCCCCGCTGGCCTCGTGAGCGGTCTGACGACCTTACCCCGTCTTCGGACCTCCCGAAGAGGAGACGCCCGACTCTCAAGGGGCCGTTGAAAAAACCCTTGTTTTTCTCCGGTCGGCGACATGATGATTCCGTAGGGACAGGCCCCCGTGCCTGTCCTGTATCGGGGTGAATATGATCGACGGGCGGCCACGGG
>LXNJ01000917.1_pt1 | contig 18673 bp, 19 predicted proteins | sample 809081 | NCBI WGS metagenome assembly LXNJ01 (sample SAMN04870510, study PRJNA318959) | sponge metagenome | biome: sponge; feature: marine sponge reef; material: water | host: Petrosia ficiformis | place: Greece: Milos, Mediterranean Sea | collected 2013-05-29 | depth 5-7 m
ATAAAGTCGATTTAGAGTTCGGATTGCATGCTTTAGCTCATAATATCAGAAAAATGAGCGCATAGATCCAGGCAATAGACTGACTTACTCAAAAAAAATATTCACAGAAATTAGTAAAATCAACTACTTCACAACTCATAAATGTTCGCGAAGCGATTTCATTCTTAATCTTTGGGTAAAAAGCATACCCGTGAAGGTCGATCCCGCACGTACGGGACAATCCTAACCTCAAAAACCGCTATTTACAATCGTATTTGCAAGACTATTCTTCTTTCCAGTTTGGACGATGTGGTGTATAAGGGATGTTCTTGCTGTCGAGTTTCGACTCCAACTCCTGAATGCCCGATTTCAACTCATCCAATGAGGCTCGAATTTCTGCATACTCTTCTAGGGCCAATTCAAATTGCTCTTTATTCGTCGTAGTCGGGTTTGAAGTTGAATACCATGTGTTCCACACGATATTCTCAACTCTTGATGCCGTGCCTGGAATGGTTTCAACATCTCTTCTCGATTTATGATAATCGCCCCTGATTTTTATTTGAATATCGTGGGAAGATTGTTCCATAGCCTTCACATCATTCATCCAATCAATTTCTGCTCCGGGGTAGAATTGAATGGCCGTCTTAATGTGCGCAAGTCGCTTGTTTAATTCAGACTGTTCATTCAAGCTTCCTTTAATTCTTCTCCTGAGCTCCTGAACCTCTCTTTTAAAGGCAATGGTCTCTTCCGTTTGTCTATCCAAAGTAGAGTTCTCTAGAGGAACGACTTCAAATAGAGTTGGATCAACCAGCTTTGTCAACACACCATTGTCCGATTGCCAGAGCTCAACAGTATAGTTCCCTGGAATCACCAGTGGACCTTCTTCAGGGTTGCTGTATCGCCCAACCTCCGATGTGTAGGTTTTGATGGGAGTTGTTGGTGGATATCGCAAATTCCAACTTATTCTATGAATTCCTTCCGAAGGAGACTTCTGAATCTTGCGCACCTCATTTCCTGAGTCATCTTTTATGACGAAAAGAAGATAGGCTTCCTCATAATTATCCTCGGCCACAAATTCTTCATAGGTCGGATAGTCAATGTCTCGCCCTTCTTTTTTTGCTTTCTTTTCTTTCGCCTGACGCTCTTCCTTGGGAGATTTAGGTTTCTCTTTGAGGTAATAAGTAAAAGCGGCACCAAACTCAGGATTAGGTGTAGCATATAACTGAGCACCCTGACTTCCAATACCTCGAAGCCCTAGTGGGTTTGATTCTATATACTCAAGAGCATCCTTGATCGGGAAGATTAGTGCATCTTCTTCAGGCACTTCTTCAGATAAGGATCTCAGTGCGCTATAATCATCCAATACATAGAACCCTCGTCCGAAGGTGCCAAGTACTAAATCATTCTCTCTTTTTTGGATGGCCATATCTCGGACACAAATCGTAGGAAGGCCTGCACTCAATGCTACCCAATCGTCTCCTCCATTAATGCTCACAAAACAGCCGAACTCCGTTCCGGCAAAAAGCAAGTTCGGATCTTCATGATCTTCGGCCATGGAATAAACGGTCCCTCGTTCTGGCAGATCATTCTGCAAGCTCACCCATGAATTTCCTTTATCCGTGCTCTTCAAAATGTAAGGCTTGAAGTCACCTTTCTTATGATTATTGAAAACCGCATAAACCACCTTTTCATCGTGTTGTGATGCCACAATCATATTGACATAGGTCATTTCCGGTACTCCAGGGAAGTTTTCTTTTTTGTTCCAGCTTTCGCCTCCGTCTTCAGAAATCTGAATCAAACCATCATCTGTACCGGCAAATAGAAGATTCGCGTTTATCGGAGACTGATCGAAGGCCACAATGTTTCCAAAAATCGTCGTTGATTTATTCTTCATCACAACATCTGGAGATTGAACCTCTCCCATAACTTCCAATTGGTTTCGATCAATTTGTCGAGTCAGATCGGGAGAAATAGTTTCCCAGCTATTCCCTCTATCTTCTGTCTTGAAGACTTTGTTCGCACAGAAAAACAAAGTTTTAGGATCGTGCGGTGAAATGAGCAGCGGAGAATCCCAATTCCAACGATAGGCAGCTTCCCCTTTTCCCGGTTGAGGCTTAATTCCGATTCGCTCACCCGATTGACGATCGTAACGGATCAATCCACCATATTGCCATTGCGCATAGATTAGATTGGGATTCGTTGGATCCACCTGAGTTTCGTACCCATCTCCACCGACGGTGATCCACCAATCCTGATTTAAAATTCCGGCATTGTTGATTGATCTTGAAGGACCACCTTGGGAGTTATTATCCTGAGTTCCTCCAAAGACATTATAGAAAGGCTCATCGTAATCGATCGATACCTTGTAAAATTGAGTGATGGGAAGATTTGCCTTGTATTCCCAGGTCGTGGCGTGATCATAGGTCTCATAGATTCCTCCGTCACAACCCACAATCCAATGGTCGGTATTCGTTGGGTTTATCCATATGCAGTGATTATCCACATGCTTATTGGTTTCGCCAGTCGCCATGAATGACTTCCCTCCATTTTCAGTATGATGCAGCCATGTATTCATGCTAAACACCTTATCGACATCATAAGGATCGCAAATGATCTCCTGATAATAGTTTCCGGATGTAACATAATCGCTTTGTTTCACCCAGGTGGCTCCTTTATTTGTTGATCGGAAAAATCCGGATTCTTTTCCTTCAGCCTCAACGATGGCGTATACCACATTGGCATCCGCCGGAGAAACAGCCAAGCCAATACGACCCATTTTCCCAGAAGGCAATCCGCTATTTGATTCCTTCCAGCTCTTTCCTCCATCCATTGATTTGTATACGGCACTTTCAGGACCTCCACCGACATAGGTAAATACATGTCGTCTTCTTTGGTGCACGGCTTCATACAGAATATCTGGATTGGTAGGATCCATGATCAGATCACAAGTCCCTGTTTTATCCGAAATGAAATGGATTTGCTCCCAATTCTCTCCACCATCTATTGATTTGTACACCCCTCGATCGCCACCATCAGACCACAATGGACCATAAGCGGCTACATATACAACATCTGAATTCCGTGGATCGATAATGATCTTAGAAATATGTTCGGACTCTTTTAAGCCCATATTTTTCCAGCTCTTTCCTCCATCGGTCGATTTATACACACCATCGCCATAAGCTACGGAGCGCTGATTGTTGTTTTCTCCTGTCCCAACCCAAATGGTGGAAGATTGATTCGGATCTATACTTATACATCCAATTGAGTATGAGCCTTCCGAATCGAAGATCGGCTGATAGGTAACTCCGTGGTTGGTGGTTTTCCAAACTCCGCCGGAAGCTACGGCCACATAGTATTCGTTGAAATTATCTGGATTAACAGCGATATCCGACACCCTACCAGAGGTCAAGGCCGGACCAATACTTCGAAATTCTAGTCCGCTAAGTTTCACGGAATCCAACCATAAACCCTCACTCTTTTTGGTCTTTTGAGCAAAAATGAGGGATGAAGAAAGGATAAAAGCCAGGAACGGAATAATGTGTCTTACATTCATGTTGATGATTTAGTGAATTTTGAATTTGCCCATGAAAAAGGGCTTTTAAATTTAGGACTCTTACTCGATCTACGAAAAAGGGATGAGAGATTGTTTTGAAGGAGTGGGCTTTTCTGTTGGCATAGGAGTAGTAGAAGGAAAATCCTAGGCCAGTTTTTTTAGAAGGAGTTTCTTCCAACTAACCAACTAACCAATCACGACGATTCACATGTATCGCCTTGCGATCATTATGAATGTCGTTGATCACGATTACCTGATGGTATCGTTGACAAGCCAACGATAATTTCGAAAACCGAAATTCATCGTGACTAACCAACATACCAACCAACCCTCCATTTCTTCATCTGGATGAAGTGTTTTGACTTTTTAAGCCCCTAGTTTTGATTTCTCGTTTCGCGTTTTTTCGTCCCGCGAAGCCTATTAAATATAAAACCAGAGAAATGAATAGTAACGTACGATTGGCTCTTTTCCTTGGATTGGGAATGGCCATTTTCAGTTGTAGTAAAGACGACACGGAAATATGTGATACAACGAATATGACCTATAATGGTGAAATAGCCTCTTTGTTAAACAGCTCCTGTGCCGTTTCGGGTTGTCATGTGGATGGCAATGAAGCAAATGCTTGGTTTAGTCTGGAAGGTTATGATAACGCTAAGGCTGCTGCGGATTATGGTAGACTGGTTGGTTCAATACGCCAAGATTCGGCTTATTCTCCTATGCCTAATGGAGGAGCGAAGCTAGCCGATTGTTCAATTGATAAGATTGAAGCTTGGGTTGATGCGGGAGCCCTAAATAACAGGCTAATTTTGGATGTGGAAGGTACTTCTAATGTTGCTTAATGCCCCGGGTGTAATGCCAAGATAAGAAGCAATCATTTTTAATGGAATCCTGTTCGCAAGCTGTGGATAGGATTCCAAGAAGTACTCATATCGTTGTTTGGCACTTGCACTCATAAGCATAATAACCCTCTTCTGCAGAACGGCATTTCGCCTGAACATTTTCTCCAATACCTCCATGCTTTTTTCATTGTTAGATGTGAAGGTGTCTTTCGTGATGTTTTTCACTAGAACCACCGCTGAATCTTCTATTGCATCGATGAAAAAGTGGGTGGCTTGATCAAACATAATTGATTCAATATCGGATAGTATCCAAGATTCCGGAGCAAATTGATAAATATGGATTTTCCCATGATCATCAATCAGATAGCTCCTCAATAATCCCCTCTTCACATAAAAAGCTCTATTCGACACAAGCCCTGGACGTTGCAAGATTTCCTTCTTGCGTACACTTAAGTATTCTTTATCGTGGTCGGAAAAGTATTCTTCGAACATTTACTCTTTTTTTGCCAATGCCAATCATTACTCGAATGCATTGGTGCATTGATGAAGTCTGTTACCACTATTCGTAATTAAAAGGGAAACAACTAAGACCTAAGATAGACATTTATTAGGGCTGAAAAGTGAATAATGGTAAACCCAAATATGCTTCCATAATTAGCCTTCATCAACCCAAGGAGCTTCAACCAATATCAACCTTTAGTGCATGCCTTTATTGGTGGACTTGATAATTCTATATTATAATTCACTTTGAAAATCACTAATGCCTCACAACAAACCTTCTAAAGCCTAATTTCTTCTCCTCTAAGAAGCGTATGTAATAGGTGCCATTCGGGAAGTTGGTGCAATCCGACACAAGATTTTTCTCAAAGGAATGCTCTGTAAGCAATTTACCTTCAAGATTGAAGATTTGAATGTCAATGGACGAATTGGAAGAGGAGGTTATGGTTAAATTCTGTGTAACCGGATTTGGATAGAGCAAAAACGCTAATTCGTATTCGGCGAGCGAAAAAGGTAGGCCTTCATGTTTAAAGGTATCTGCTAGAATGCAAGACGATGAATCTGTTACTTTGAGAACGTAGGTTTCTCCATCGAGAAGTCCGACTGCGGTTTGTCCGGTTTGAGGAAAGCTTCCTGGCCCGGTCCAAAGGTATGCATAGGGTGGTGTTCCTCCACCAACGACAGCGGTCGCCTGTGCCTGCGATTCCATAATATATATATTTCCAGTGAATCGGGTTCGTGAATTTCTATGGTGTCATTTGCTGTTTCTCCTGCTGCATCAGTTACTGTAAACGAGTAAATACCTCCGGAAAGATTATTCAGACCCATGCCGGAATGGCCACCGCATTGCTGGGAAATACGACCGACGCGTACGGACAAGTGTGGCATTTGCCGACCGATCGAACCCGGCTCAATGCAGAGCAGTGGACCGAGAAAATGGCCGCCACGCCTATCGACGAGCAAAACCAAACCCTGGCGCAATAATTTACGTATATAAGGAAAACCCCTCTGTCATGCGTACCGCTTTCCTGCTCTTTTTTACCCTATCCGCCTTCGCCAGTGCGGGTCAGTGCACCTACAACATTATCGTCACCGACGAAAGCAGTCCCGGAGCCGCCGACGCACAAGCCCATATTTGGCCTAGTCACGATTACTCGTATCCCATCAACTACGTATGGAGCAACGGCGATACCACATTGGTCGCTACCGGACTCACCGCGGGCAGTCACCATTGTGTTGTGACCGATGGGAGTGGCTGCTCACAAGTAGTGACCTTCACGGTTCAGGTAGGGCCAAAAAGTACCGCCTTTTGGCTGGTAGGTGCCGACGATCTCATGAACCTACGCTGGCTCCTCCATCACCCGCAACTCTGGACCGACAGCACCTATTGCCAAAACCGCGTGCCGGATTTCCGGATGTTCGTTTACGGAATCGGGTTCACGGAGCAGGATTCCATGGAGTTTCGCGTCGATTACGGCGATGGCGACCACGAAACAAGGATGCGTACCGGAGGACCGAGTACCCTCGACAGCAACCGCATGCAATGGAACGTCATCTTCTTTGGCCACACCTATCCGAACACCGGCATTTACGACGTATCATACACCGCCAGCTTCGCCAATGTGAGCGACCAGTTGGTCCGAAACGGCGAGGTAGTGATCGCCGACCGCCCTTGTGGCCCTTGCCTCGGTAATATTTATATCAACAATATCACGCTTCCGAGTCACCCCGATTCCTCCGACGGATCGTTCACCTGGTACGTGAATCTGGGTTCGGGGTACCACCATATGCTGGCGCCGTGGTGGGGCGGCGTCTACATGATCGGTATAGCGAGCAACAACCAGTGGGACACGCTCCTGGCCCCTCGCGCGCCGCTGTTTCAGCCGAGCAACTTGTCGAGCGACACCATGTTCATTTCATATTTCGACTTCTGGACCGGCTGCTATGTCGACACTTCCTTTTGGTTTGGATCGCCCTCCACACCAGTGTGCGAGCTCCCAATGGCCGAATTCACCGCGTATCCGAATCCGGCCAAGAGCGTCCTCCACGTGAACTCCGAGGCACTCCTCGACGAGCTCATACTGTATGACCTGCGGGGCACGGCGGTACTCATCGGCCCGCTAGGGCCCAATCAAAATCCTCCCTATACTTTGGATGTTCACGGCCTCGCGGCCGGATGCTATCTGTTGCGCGGTCGGTCGGGCTCCGACGTGAGGGTGCAGCGCGTGGTCGTGACCGATTAGGCCCTCGGTTTTCGCTACCTTTTGGGCATGCGAAAAATTCTACTCCTTTGTTTTACGGCGCTGGCCTTTTCGAGCGTTGCCCAAGCCCCCACCGGATGGTGGAACGAATCGGTATTCTACGAGATCTTCGTGCGGAGCTTTTACGATAGCGACGGTGATGGTGTGGGTGATTTCAACGGGATGACCCAAAAGCTCTGCTAAATTGATTGATAATTTCTGTCCAATTTATAGGGGGTCAATACATTATCCCCAAGGAAAATCAGGTCATCATGGAACCTCTTGTGCCGGAATTATTGCCGCCGTTCGAGCTAATGGTGTAGGAATAGATGGGGTGGCGTCCAATGTTGAGATTATGGGTTTACGGACCACTCCAAACGGCGATGAGCACGATAAGGATGTTGCATTGGCCATTAGATATGCGGTTGATAATGGAGCTCATATTATTAATATGAGTTTTGGAAAAGACCTTTCGCCTCAAAAAGAATTCGTTGATGATGCTATTCGTTATGCCGAAGAGCATGGGGTATTAATTGTGAATTCCTCTGGAAACAGCGGGCGTGATTTAAGTGAAGAGCCAACCTATCCTAATAAAACATATTTGGATGGAACCATTGCATCCAATGTGATTACGGTTGGGGCTTCGGAGCGTATACTCGATAAAAATGTTCCTGCGGTTTTTTCGAACTACGGAAAAGGTATTGTGGACATCTTAGCACCTGGAGTAGATATCGTTTCTACAGACACCAGTAACACCTATTCTGAGCATAGCGGGACCAGCTTTTCAGGTCCTGTGGTAAGTGGGGTGGCCGCTTTAATTTGGTCGTATTATCCAGACTTAAGCGCCCAAGAATTGATCGCACTTTTAATTGAAAGTTCGTATAAGGAGAAGTTGAAGAAAGTTTATGTCCCAGGCTTAGGTCAAGAAAAGCGAGCAAAGGTAAAACTGGAAGAGGTCTCTAGCGATGGAGGGATTGTAAATGTGTACAATGCCTTTATGATGATGGAAGATCAAGCATCAGGGAAATAGTCTTGAGGCCATAAACAAGCAATATGATGAAAAAGATGAGATTATCTCTTTACCTATTACATGATTAGCATCATCGTGTTTTTTCTTGTGCTTCACCTTGAAGAAATACGATCTGGACTTAGGAATGGCCCTGGGGCTCTTTGCCATCTTTGGTATCATTCGCTATAGAACCAATACCATCGACATTAAGGAGATGTCGTATCTCTTCGTGGTTATAGGTGTATCGGTCATCAACGCTCTGGCCAATAAGAAGGTAAGTTACGCCGAGATCGTCCTGACCAATGCCATCGTCATCCCCTCCATTGCCATTCTTGAGTATGTTTGGATGTCCTCGGTTCAAAAGCCCCATTCGCGGAAAATAGTGTACGATAATATGGAGTTGCTCCGACCAGAAAATGAACAAAAGCTAATGGAGGAATTGGCCTCGACCACCGGATTAAATATCGTGCGAGTATCCATTGGAGCCGTGAATTATATGAGTCAGTCGGCTTCATTGACCATTTATTATCAAAACACAAATGAGGATTAAAACAAGACATACCAAATACATCCTAGCTGCATTGATGGCTCTGTTTTCCATTTCTGCGTCTTTTGGTCAAGAGGGCACCTATATTGAAGTACAGGATTTTGAGACCTGGAGTTCGGCGGAGCTGAGGTATAAGCTTTTCGATTACTGGACCTTTGGTTTGCAGCAGCAAGTGCGTCTCGATTACAATTCAACACAGTTGAAAGGATATTTCACCCAATTGGGAATTGATTTCAAGCCCAGCAAGCATTGGGCATTGGGAATTGGCTTGCGCTATATAACGATGAACGATAACGAAGGAAATGTACAGGGATTGGAATACTACTTCCGCTACCATTTGGATGCAGCCTATATGCATAAGGCCGATCGCTTTTCCTTCAAGTATCGATTCCGATATCAAAATAGAAATGAGATTGGACTAAGTGCTGAGGAAGGAGATGTGCCGTTGAATTATACGCGATTGAGAGTCAAAGTAGATTACAACATCAAGAATTGGAAGTTGGACCCGGTTTTATCCGGCGAGATTTTTAACGGATTTGAAAATGGTGAAAACCTGGGTATAACGCATTATAGAATCAGCTTTGGAACAGATATCAAAACAAAGAATGCTGGAAAGATTGGAGTTTATTATCGGTTGGAGGAAGAGGTAAACACCAGCTATCCCAAAACCATACATGCTATTAGGTTGAAATACATTTACACGATTAAAGGAAAGAAGAAAGATGACTAAGCGAATTATAGGAATCCTAAGTTGGATTTATAGTGGTTGTAACACTATTTGGTTGTAGAAAAGAGGTTTTCGTGCCCAGTGGTGGATTGGAAGGATGGACGACCATGACCCATTCCAATTCGGCTTCACCAAATTATGGGGTTGTATTTGACCAGAATAAGGTTCATCGGATTGACATCGTACTAACTACCGAAGAGTACGAGACCATGCAGGCTGATTTGGCCGATTTAATTGGATCGACCGGTGGTGGGGGTGGTCCAGGTGGAGGAGGTCCTGGCGGCGGTGGACCTCCAAGCGATTTGGATGAAACCCCAGTTTATGTGGCCGCCGATTTCTACTATAACGGTATTCAGTGATATGAAGTAGGCGTTCGATACAAAGGAAATTCTAGTCTTAGGACGGCCTACCAACAAGGGATTGGTAAAATTCCGTTGCGATTGAAGTTTGACAAATTCGAAGATGAGTATCCTGAGATTCTGAATCAGTGTTTTTACGGATTTAAAGATCTCTCCTTAAGTAGCAATTATAAGGATGTGTACTTTATGCGCGAGAAGAATGCACCAGATCTTTTTCGTGAAATGGGCGTACGTGCGCCTCATACCGCGTATTACGAAGTTTGGGTCGATGAAGGGGATGGAACCCCAAAGTACTATGGTCTGTACACTGTGGTTGAGGTGGTATTTGATATCATGCTGAAGGATCAGTTCGGTAGCGAAACGGGGAACTGTTACAAGCCGGAGGGCGATGGCGCTGCTTTCGCAGCCAACAGTTTTAATCTGACCGATTTTGAAAAAAAGACCAATGAAGACTTTGGCGATTGGAGCGACATCCAAGAGCTGTATGATGTGCTTCATTTTTCCTTACGATTGACCAATACTGAACAATGGAAAACCAATTTGGAGGCCGTTTTCGATGTGGATGGATTCATGAAGTATCTAGCGGTTAATAACACCATTCAAAACTGGGATACCTACGGAAAGATGACCCACAACTATTACCTATATCACGATCCAGCCGATGGACTTATAAAGTGGATACCTTGGGACAACAATAAGGCCTTTATGTCCAATGGCCCTCAGACTCCTTTGAGCTTTGGAATGACAGAGGTAAGCGATGATTGGCCACTAATTTCCTTTCTGGTTGATGTACCCGAGTATATGGACATTTACGACGATTATATTGCTGAGTTTATTTCTACGGCCTTTGAGCCTGGAAAGATGTCAGCGAGCTATTCAAATCAGGATGGACTCATTTATTCTTCGGCCACTTCTGAGGTAAACGGATATACCTACCTTAATTCGGTAGGCGAATACGCATCTGGTGTTTCAACCATTCAAAACCACTGTAGCCAGAGAGACGGCCGCATTGAATTATTTGGATTAAGAAATCTTAGTTGGATCGAGGTTCAAAATAATCATCGAATAGATCGATATGAGAGCTAATCTCTTCAACCATTTGAGGAGCCTCCTCTGTTTCTAGTCGACGCATTTTGCCCATGAGTGGAAACAAATAGGCATGCAATTGTTCGTGCGCCTCGCCTTCCATATCGCATTTATCGAAAATGGTTTGAAAACTGGTCTGTAATTCAGATTGTAGGCTCAAATAGTCTTCCGGACCCGGATTGGGTTCTAGGGAAGCGATGGCATTTTTCATTTCGTCCAAACCAACAATGGTGGCTTCATTTACTGGCCACTTGTACCCGCCATTCAAGTATAGCCCGTCAATGGACACACTGGTACCGCTAGTGCATTCAGCCAAAACGATAATCGGAATCAAAACGGGCAAAAGGGATCGACAACGTAAGGTGGCCATGGCTTATACAGATAAGATTTAACTAAGATTTAACACCAGGAACACATAAATGTACAAGGAAGTAAGTACATTCACTTTATGAAGATTCGGTTTTTTCTCCTTGCCTTTCTCTGTGCGTTTTTAGGATACAGTCAAATGAGTTGGTCCAAACTCGATGGCGGATTTGGATGCGGACTATTCAATGATGGTTTGGCCACCGCTCAAAAGGATGTATATGTCGCTCAAAAGGATGTATATGTGGTGACGACTTGGAGTTTCATAACATTAAATGGGAATATGTCCTATAATCTTAAGGAATGGACCGAGCAAAGTGCACTTTCTTTGGACATAGATCCACAACTTAGTTTCCTGAATATGCTCGATGGTCCAGATATGGGAGGATTCTCTATGGGAAGATTCTCACTTCCAATGCAAGCTAAATATAAGTTCGGGCGAGGCGCAACCAACGAATCCTATAATGCACTAGGATTTAGTGTGGGAGCAGGAATGGCCATGCATTGGGATATTCCAAACGATGTAGTTAAAACGACCTACGATCCTCAAGTGGTGCTCTCATTTTCTGTGCGATACAGAAGAAAAAAAGGATTCCTTGCAAGCTTAATCTTCCAAGATCGGGAACAACCACTACCTTCCGGTGAGTGGATGCTCATTTATGGATTGCCAAGTGCATACAATAGAGGAGCAGACATACTCGAAGAAGGAAAGTATGTTTGGCTTGGACTTATGTGGCGCGTCCGTTTTTGGTAACAGCCCTTATTTCTTCATACATCGGACTTCGAGACCAATTCAATAAACCGACAATTCAAAAGAAATAATTACTCCCTTTTAATGAATCTTAAGGTTTGTATTGTTCCGCTCGTTTCGATCTTCATAAAGTAGATTCCACCAGGAAGTTCACTGGTGTCAAAGGCCTCATCCGAAGATAGATAGGGTAATGAAACGGTCCTCCCAGTCAAATCGTAGCAAGACAAGAATTTGAATTCATCCGCTTTAATCTTTAAACGATCCATACAAGGGTTGGGATAAACCACGGTGGTTTCTACGGAATGTTCTTCGGTAGATATGTTGTTGTAGTAAATCCGGAGATATGGACGTAGGGTTGAATCAACATCATTCGAAGTGTGAACATTGAAGAGTACAGCGGCATTGTTGCATCCAATAATGGGTGAGTAGACGGTAAAGCCGTAATTATCCTGCGGATTATTCATTCAATAGGTATAGGCATTCGTGATATCGTATTCCACGGTGCCGAAATTGTTTGGAAACGCAATGCTTCCAGGGCCGTAAAAAGCCCTGTCCTCCGCAGGTTCAATGGTCTGATTAATGGTGTTTTCAGACCAAGCTTCTGTCACATAATAAAAACAGAAATCCGCCATACAATTGCTGAAGCAGTAGTCCGTATCAGGTGCATGGGTTACACCAAAGAATACAGAGTCTATGACCATGGGCAATCCCGTCAAATCAAACTGGAAATAGGCTTTATAGTCGGAGGTATTGCAATCGCTTCGTGGTGATCCCGCAGTATACTGAATGTCACCGTAGTTGGTTGTGGGCGAGAATCGGTTGGTCCAGCTGTCTTTTCCAGAATTGATGCCTCCTTCATCGGTTCCATCATTCAGTCCTGCTGAAGGTTGATAAATCATCATTTGTTGAGCTGTTATCCCCAAGGAAATCAGCATCATCGCAAGGGTAAAAAATTTTCTCATGACTACAGTTTTAGAGAAAAGAAGCTATACCCTCTATTTGAAATAAACAATGATAATTATGTATGATGTAGGTCAGATATCTGGACCAAGTGCAACTCTATATCAATAGAAAAAGGGAATTTGGCTTCAGCCGGATTCCCTTTCATTTAATCATCCAAATGGGCGTATGCTTTAATCAATCAATTGAAGCGACTCAGATTCTTTCAGCCCATTCAAATCAGTAATCTCAACAATGTACATACCAAGCGACAAATGATTCACTGCAATATCGATGGCGTGGCCTTGTACATCTTCCTTGAGAATTGCCCTTCCTCTGTAGTCGTAGATGGTGATAGATTGTAAGTTTTGTCCTTCAATATGCAGGACTTCGGAAACCGGATTCGGATACATTTTGAATTCAATAACATGCTCTTCCATTCCAAAACTCGGGTCAAGAGCTTCGTACACATCAGAAGTATCAGTCACACAACCCTCCAAATAGGCAGCTACTTCGTAATTGCCATAGAAATCAAGCGCAATCCTTCTGGAATGTACACCCATCTTTACTCCGTTGAAGAACCAATCGTAGAAATCGCCTATTTCGCTCGATTCAAGACTATCGGTGCCATAGGGCTGCACACTAGGCTTAGCAGGTGGAACAACCACGGTGAGATCCGTGACTAAGGTGCTATCACACCCTTTGGCATTTAAATATCCATCGTAGTAAATGCCGCTTGTAGATTGATTGGCCCCACCAGCATAATGTACTTCACCCTCGCAAATGCTCACCGATTTAAAGGTCGAGTCTAGGGCATGAACCATTAGTGTGGTAGCATAGGCCGTATCACAACCTTCAGTCATTACAATGGTGTCAAAATAAACTCCAGGTGTGGATTGCAATGCGCCTTCGAGGAATACACTTTCTCCTTCGCAAATATCAAGTGTACGCGTAATGTTTTCAAAATTCTTGAAACTTAGATTGGTGGTGATAACCGTATCGCAACTCACTCCAAACAAGGTGTCTGTATAAGCGCCTGCTTGTGTCTGATAAGCACCTCCTACAAAAAGGCTATCACCCGTACAAATTTGAATGTTTTGGGTCATTGCTCCTCCACCAGCTACAGAAACACTAATCTGCATAGAAGCTTGAGGAGAACCATTCCAAGTAAGGTTTACCTTTACAGTGGTTGTCCCAGCAGGAAGAATGATTCCTGGTGTGGTCACTGCAAAAGTCACAAGAGCCGGAAGACAGATTGGTCCTAGCTGATCGTCAACATTTATAGTGACCGTGTTCCCAGAAATGGTATGACCTGAATAGCTCACTACGCTATTCAAACATTGTTGGGTTCCATTAATGGTGACAGTTACCGGATTGCAGCCATTGGGTGTTGAGTTGCTCAAAGTTACTGAGCTAAGCCATCCTTGTCCAAAACCCAACATTGGAAGGAAGGCTAAAAGAAGTAGTACTGATCTTTTCATGGTATATTTTTAAGTCAACAAAGGTAGTCCATCTTTAGATTTTACAAAAGCTAAACTTTCCAGCCCCAGAACAAGTCTTCCTTTTGTAGTTTTGCCAAGAAAGAAAAAGTTTCTTCCAATTTTCTTGCTCCTGCTGTATCCATTCGTTTGGGCAAAAAACGGACAAGATATTATTGATGAATGGTGACATCATTACAGGAGAAATAAAGGAATTGACCCTTGGGATTCTTCAGTACAAAACGGATGATATGGGTACGGTTAGTGTGAAGTGGGAAAGGGTTCGAAAGATACAGTCGACCAATTTCTTTGAGGTCGAAACCACCAAAGGATTAATCTATTTTGGTTCTTTTGACACCTCTGGGATACAATTGGATGAGGCTCGAATTTATGATGTCCGATTCTCTCTTTTACGATTTCCCGCTTCAGGAAATTGTTCGAATTAATCGAATCCGATTGTCATTTTGGGATCGACTGGATGGATTCCTTGATTTTAGGGCGAGTTATACGAAGGCGGGTAATGTGCTTCAGTTTAACCTTGGTACCGATATACGATATTGTAGTAATCGGAATTTCTGGAGATTTCAGGCAACGACCATCCAAACGTTTAGGTCGTCAGAAAACCCCAGCGATAAAACAGGATGCCACACTTTCCTTCGATAAAAGTTACGAGAACAATTTGGGATGGACCACCTTTACATCGGCGGAGCAGAATTCAGAGCAGGGATTTGATTTGAGACTCTTGGTGGGTTCGGGTGGAGTAAAAGACCTGCACAATGGTGTTGCCGATCGATTTTCGACCACGGCGGGTTTGCTTGTTACCCAAGAGTTTGCCAATGATGAAACACAGCTATCCAGTCTTGAAGGTTATCTCGGTCTGGATTATAAAAAATATCGATACTTCAGCCCAAAGATTGACCTCACCATTTCGGCTCGATTCTACCCTAGTTTAACGGAAAAAGATCGTTACCGTTCAACCTTTAATGGGAACATGCGTTTCGAAATTTTCAAGGATTTCTTCTTTTCCTTTCAGGGATATATAACCTATGATACCAAGCCGGTTGATACCAATGCGGCAAATTCGGATTGGGGTATTGTTACAGGGATTAGTTACGAGATCTAGTCAGTTCCGGATGACAATTTTGCCGTTTCGAAGGACGGTGTTGATCGAAAGACTGTTTTGAATGTCTGTCGTTGGGTCTCCATTTAAAATTACTAGGTCCGCGAAAAAGTCTTTCTCTATTCTTCCTGTATTTAAATCTGGAAATAGAATATGTACATTCCAAGTAGCGGTTCGGAGGGCTTCTACTTCCGTACAACCCGATTTTACATATTCCGAGAGCTCGTTATGCAATGAATAGCCAAAATATACATGGGTATTTCCGGCATCCGTACCTGCTAAAACAACTCCTCCCAATTCAATGAAACGTGCGGTGTTATATAGGATGTTTTCATAGGCCGTGTCCCAATTCATTTGATGGATGATCTTAAAGTAGTCCACATCCGCTTCCAAAAGTTTTTCAACCTGACCTTGTGCGGTCTGCATGGCCCCTACAACAAATCCCCCTCTAGAACCATGCCCGCCGGGCGTAGATAAACACGGTCCTGCCGTTTTAAAATGCGGAAATACACTCGGGCTCGAGCCAACGGATCGTCGTAGTTCTTCCATGGTATTAATGGACATAAAGAGGTCCAATTGGGCGCATCCACCAATCCCGGAATCACATATTTTCCGTTGCAGTCAATGGTCGGAGTTGACATTCTTGGGATTTCACCATCAATAGAATAAATCTTATCATCCTTAATCACTATATGATCAAATGGGAGCATTTCAACGCCGTTGAAATAATGTCCGTTGGTTAGAACCATCCATGGGCTAGAAGAAACAGTCTGCGCCTGCGCCCATCCGAAGAAACCTATAAACGCAAGTATGAACAGCCTCTTAAGCATCTGTTTTGAATCGTTGTACCAACTTTTTCATACTTAGTCCCTGAACAATGATGGAGAAAACCACAATGATATAGGTGATGTGTAGGAAAAGGTCTCGCTCCATTTCCGCCGTTAAAGAAAGGGCCAGTGCGATGCTAATTCCTCCTCTTAATCCACCCCAAGTCATAAGAACAGTTGTTCCCGGAACGAAATCAAGTTTCTTTTTCAATATCCTGATTGGAATGGTTAAAGCCACATATCGTGCTGCTAGAACAAGAACAATGCAGGTCAAGCCCAATGCGATATACACACCTTCAAAATGCATGATCAACAATTCCATTCCAATGAGAATAAACAGAATAGCGTTCATGAATACATCCACCAGTTCCCAAAATCGGTCTAAGTAGCGTTCAGTAGTATCCGACCATGCCTTGCTCCGAGCTTTGTTTCCAATAAACAAACCGGCAATAACCACGGCCAATGGTCCGGAGAAATGAAAGTGATTGGCTACCAGATAGCCGCCCATTACAAGAGCCAGAGAGATCATCACTTCGGTTTCCCAATCGTCAATGGATCGCATCATTACAAAGCCGATGTAACCCAAAACCATCCCCATGGCCAATCCACCACCAACTTCTTCAATAAAGAGTAAGGCAATGTGACCCGGGTCTATTTCACCTTTGCCGGCTATTCCAAAAAGGGTCAGGAAGACCACCACTCCCACACCGTCATTGAACAAACTCTCGCCCACAATTTTAACTTCCAGTTTTTTCGGAGCTCTAGCGTCCTTGAGTATTCCTAGGACGGCAATGGGATCGGTAGGAGAGATTAAGGCCCCGAAGAGTAAGCAATGCAAATAATTTATCTCTAGACCGAAAATTCCGCTCAGGTAATAAAAGGCCGATCCAATTAGGAAGGTAGAGAAGAGCACTCCGAAAGTGGCAAAGATGAGAATTGGGATTCGTTGGGCACTCAGTTGATCTAATTTGGTGTGCAGAGCACCAGCAAAGAGCAAGAAGCTCAACATGACTTCGAGCAAGACCGTTTGAAAATCAATCTGTTCAATCATGTTTTCGGCTTGATCCAAAATGGCATGATTGAATTGACCAATGAGCACGACCAGCAAGGTAGAGAGCAATGCGATGGTCATCAAGCCAATAGTTCCAGGCAGTTTCAGGAAACGGGTATTGATATAACCGAAGATGGCGGCAACTACCGTGAGTGCTGTGATGATTACGAAGATATCCATGGATTTATGCTAGCTTAATTTCCCATGCATCACCCCTCTTTCGCCATTCCATAAGGGATAAGCAACCGAGAGATTTTCTGGGGTCTTGTTCATTTGGGTTAAATCGGTATTTGTGCTTTGGGCAAACGACTTTTCCGTTTTCTATATGTCCTCCTCGAAAAGATGCTCCCATATGCGGGCATCGATCACGAAAGATATGCATTTCACCTGCGATCTGAGCCATTACTAAGTTCCATCCTTTGAGCTCGAAACAATAGAGAAGGTCATTCTCCACGCTGGGAAAAATGGAATCAACATCAAATGCCAGCTTAGTCCACACTTTCTACCTTGAGTTTTGTTAACCATAAAAATGAAGGCAACTATATACCTGGATGTACCAAATGTTTTTAGTACATTTATTGTATAAAGTTAGTAATCATGGAAAATACACAAACAAATTTTAGTTCATTCGCCCAAATGCTTGAAAAATTAGCAGACGAAACATCATGCAGAAAATTTTTAGAGTATATAAGATGGGAAGGGAAGCCTGTTTGTCCTCATTGTGGAAGTCAAAACGAAGCACACTATGAATTAAAACAAAAAGGAGAATTTAAAGGACTTTATAAGTGTAAGGATTGTAGAGAAAGATTTACAGTTCGTGTAGGAACTATGTTTCATGGTTCGCCTATATCACTTCGTAAATGGTTTATCGCTATTTATATCTTTTCTTCTCATAAGAAAGGGATTAGTTCTTTACAATTACACCGAGATTTAGGAGTAACACAAAAGACCGCTTGGTTTATGTTGCAGAGAATCCGTAATACTTTCTCTACTACTCCTGATAAAAAGCTAACAGGAATTACACAAGCTGATGAAACATTTGTTGGTGGTAAGAATAAGAACCGACACACTAACAAAAAGGTAAAAGAAAGTCAAGGTCGTTCTACGAAAGATAAAACACCTGTGTTCGGGATGGTTAACGATGGTAAAGTAAATACCCAAGTTGTTTTGAAGACTGTAGATACCCCAATTATCAGGACAGAATATGTTCAAATATAACAGAATTTGTTCAAATATAGTTTATCAAGTCTCATGCAGCTTGCAGGTATTTATTGGCAGGTAATTCATAATCCAGAGATTCATGT
>LXNJ01000918.1_pt1 | contig 18667 bp, 19 predicted proteins | sample 809081 | NCBI WGS metagenome assembly LXNJ01 (sample SAMN04870510, study PRJNA318959) | sponge metagenome | biome: sponge; feature: marine sponge reef; material: water | host: Petrosia ficiformis | place: Greece: Milos, Mediterranean Sea | collected 2013-05-29 | depth 5-7 m
TACACGCCGTGCAAGCCATCCCACGCCGCTGCGGCGTCGATCTTCGCCTCGTCAACGACTACCGTCGCCTCCCCTTCGATCGTGAGAAAGCGCTGACAGCCGCGAGGGTGCATGGCCTTGAGTTCGCCGTTCGCGCTTTTCTTGGTCAGACGGTCCTTGAGCCGGGCGACCATCTGCGTGCGTTGGTGGGCGTCGCGGGTCGCCCACGATGGCGAATAAGCGACCACCAGCCGCTCGTCGTCGACTGCCATGTCAAGGGGCTTCGCGGCGGCCGCTTCCTAGGCCAGCACGTCTTGCCTCACGGCGTGTACGAGTTGCTTGAGACGCGCACCCACGACGTAATGAAACTTCGCTTGCCGCAACGCTTTCGCATGGCCTGATTCATGCATCACCAGGACCGTATTGACCTGAGCTTCGCTCAACATGTGCTGTCCCAGCCGTGGTTGGCGTGATAAGTAAGAAGCTTCCTTTTTCATGATCTCTCTTGACTCCGGTTTCGTGAAATGTGTAAAGAAAACATGTCGTTTGATGTAAACAAAATATGTCGTCTGACAGGAGCTGATTGATCATGACGAAAATGATGGCAGTCCCGGCAATCGCCCTCAGCTGTCTGATGTCGGACGGCGGGGGCATTCAGGCCGATTTCGTGGTCGCGGAGTTCGACGACAGGCGGGAGAGGATCGAGTTCGGTCGGACGGCGGACGAGGCCGGGCGGCGCCGGCTCGACATCGACGACCGCTGCCTTGTCGAACATGCGCAGTCTCAGGGAAACTGGGACAGGGCGGACATCGAGACAGTGCGATTGGCTCCGGACGTGTTCCGGAGCCTTTCTGCGGACGTGGTTGCAGACCTGACTCGGCGGCGTTGCGTCATCCCGCAACCCTGGTTGGCAACCGAGCCGGCAAACGTCGTCCATGGGCGGTTCACGGTTCCCGGACGGACGGACGCGGCAGTGCTGTGCTCCAAAGACCGCGTCTCCTCGATCCTCGTATACCGTGGGAACTCGACGGAGCATGTGGACGAGTTGGCGCCCGTAGCCGACCTCGGTTATCTGCAGGACGTGGGCCGTGGCCGGATCGGTTTCTCGCGTGCGATCGGGGTTGCCGATGCGGAGCGCGTTCAACATGGGTTGCGTCCCACGGCGGCCCCGAGCCACGAAACGTATGTCGACGGGATCGAGGACTTCTTCCTCGAAAAGGCCTCGAGCATCTGGTACTGGCACGATGGGAAGTGGCTCCAGCTAGAGGGGTCGGATTGAGGTCATGCCGTTCCTGCCCGATCACCGGGGACGCATGTCCAGTCGATCGCTGAGGACGCAACTCGTGGACGCGGTCGCGCTCGGTTCTTCCACGATGTCAAAAACTAAAGGTAAGGGGCGACTTCGTGCGTCGGGTTAAGTCGCTAAGCACAAGGATGTGAGATTTGCAATGTCGGCTAAGACATGCGGTTATCAATTAACTGCGGTGAATAGACACTCAGCAACAGTCAGCACGATTCCAGCGGTTCTATTAGCGATCTTCAATTAACATAGTCCGGATTTTGCCGATCGCTCGTGTTGGATTCAGATCCTTCGGGCAAGCATCCACGCAATTCATGATCGTGCGACACCTAAAAACGCTGTACGGATCGCCTAACTTCTCCAATCGTTCGCTCGTCGCGGTGTCACGCGAGTCCGCTAGGAATCGATAAGCCTGCAACAACCCTGCAGGACCAATAAATTTGTCTGGATTCCACCAGAACGAAGGGCACGACGTCGAACAGCAAGCACATAGGATGCATTCGTAGAGTCCGTCGAGTTTCTCACGCTCTTCGACACTTTGCAGACGTTCTTTCTCAGGTGGCTCTTCGTCATTCATTAGATACGGATCGATCTTCTCGTACTGAGCATAGAACTGCGACATATCCACCACGAGATCGCGAATGACCGGTAATCCTGGCAGCGGTCGAAGTGTTAAGGAATTCCGCCTAACGATTGAAGAAACGGCGGTCTTACATGCGAGGCCGTTCCGGCCGTTCATGTTCATGCCGTCTGAGCCACATACACCTTCGCGGCAAGAACGTCGATAAGCGATCGTTGGATCTCTAAGGCGAAGCTCCTCGAGCACATCCAACACCATTAATTCACGATCTTCGGGTAACTCGTACTCGTAGTCTTGCATGCGCGGTGCGTCATCATGCTCTGGTACATACCGATAAACGCTAACTCGCATGTTAATACTCCCGCACGGCAGGTTGGAAGGCTTCGATCTGATCAGGTTCGAAATTCACCGCGCGCTTGCCAATCCGATGATCTGTCGGGTAATACATCGAGTGACAAAGCCAGTTATCGTCATCACGGTCTGGAAAATCGTCGCGCGCATGTGCACCCCTACTCTCTGTCCGACCGAGCGCCGCATACGCGGTCGCTTCCGCTATTTCAAGTAAATTGTCTAGCTCAAGAGCATCAATACGCGCAGTGTTAAACGCTTTGCTCTTGTCGGCTAGGTGCGCGTGCTCGATGCGTTCGCGCAGTTCCTCCAACTTGGCACGACCACGTTCCATCGGTTCTTCCGTGCGGAAGATGCCAAAGTTCGCCTGCATGTTCATCTGCAGTTCCTTCTTGAGCTCGAGTGGCGCTTCACCTTCGGTTGAGCTTTCCCATCGTTGATACCGAACCATCGCAACTTCCAAGTCATCCGCATTAGCTTCTGCATAAGAAACGCCTTGCTTCATGACCTCCTCAATATGTAAGCCTGCGGCTCGTCCAAAGACGACCAAATCTAATAGCGAGTTACCGCCTAATCGATTCGAACCGTGTACGGATACACACGCAACTTCACCAACGGCATAGAGCCCTTCGATGGTCTTGTCGCGACCAAACTCGTCTTGTGTCAGCGCTTGTCCCGTGACGTCCGTTGGAATCCCACCCATCTGATAATGGCACGTCGGGTATACCGGAATAGGTTCACGTATAGGATCAACGTGGGCAAAAGTGCGCGCTAAATCCGTGATACCTGGAAGTCGCTCAAGCAACGTGTCGTCGCCAAGATGGTCAAGCTTGAGCAACACATGATCCTTCCTCGGCCCACATCCACGACCGTCCGCGATTTCGAGCACCATCGCTCGCGCGACTACGTCTCGTCCTGCTAGATCCTTCGCATTCGGCGCATAGCGTTCCATGAATCGTTCCCCGTCGCTATTGATCAGATAGCCACCTTCGCCTCTTGCACCTTCGGTGATCAAAATTCCGACGTCCGCAATGCCGGTCGGATGGAATTGCCACATCTCGATGTCTTGGACAGGAAATCCTGCGCGGAGCGACATGCCTAACCCGTCGCCAGTGTTCACCAAGGCGTTCGTCGTGCTGTAGTAGATACGTCCACCACCACCTGTCGCCAGTACCGTGGCATTGGACTTAATGTATACGAGTTCGCCAGTTTCAACGCATATTGCAAGCGACCCAACGACGGCACCGTCTTGATTAGTAACCAGATCGACCGCGAACCATTCGGAAAGAAACGTCGTGTTGTTCTTGATATTTGCTTGATATAGCGTATGCAGGAGCGCGTGACCCGTGCGATCGGCGGCGCAACAAGTGCGTGCGGCTTGTCCACCTCTTCCAAAGTCTTTGGATTGGCCACCAAACGGGCGTTGATAGATACGCCCTGCCTCTGTCCGCGAAAAGGGTAATCCCAAGTGCTCAAGCTCGTAAATCGCTTCAGGGCCTACGCTACACATGTATTCGATGGCCGCCTGATCGCCAATGTAGTCTGATCCCTTGACGGTGTCGTACATGTGCCAGCGCCAGTCATCGTCGGGATCGTCGCTCCCTATCGCGCACGTGATACCGCCCTGCGCTGAGACTGTATGAGAACGCGTCGGAAACACTTTTGAAATAACTGCTGTTCGGTTCCCTGACTGCGCAATCTGCATCGCCGCACGCATTCCGGCGCCGCCTCCACCAATGATGACGCCATCGAATTCCATCGTCCGAATTGCAGTCATAGGATTCCCCAGATGAGACCTAGCGACCAAATCAAGTAGATGACCAATCCTGCGACGACCACGACCTGATACGTGGTACGCAACAACTTCGCGCGGTCTTGGCCTCTAATGTAATCCGTACCTATGGTCCACATGCCAATCCACGCATGAATAACAATTGCAATCACGGTGAGAGTGGACAGGATTAGCGAGTAGGCCGAGGTAAAGTAACTTCGCCAAGCGACATAGTCCATACCACTATTTAGCGTAAAGATCACCACCAAATGGATTATGTAAATCCCGATTACCACTGCAGACAGGCGCTGCAAGATGAAGTCAATCAATCCGCGCTTCGACGGCCGAGACTCACTCAAATGACAATCCACCAACCAAGACTGATAGACGCTACTCCGGTTAAGGCTAATACCGTCCAAGCAGACGCACGACTAACCGACAGTGAGATGCCGATATGAAAATCCAGCAAAAGGTGTCGGATTCCCGCGAAGAAGTGATAGGCGACCGCAGTTAAGACAACCCACACCAGAAAACCGTGATACGTCGACGCAAGCGAACGCAATACCCAGTCGAACGACTCAGGCGATTCCAGCGTGAGACTAAGCAGATAAGTTAGATATCCGACACCGAAGAAAAGTACGATGCCAGAGATGCGATGCAAAATCGAAGCAATCGCTGCAATCGGAAAGCGAAACGCTGTAAGATCTAGATTAACGGGTCGTGTCATATATGTCGCCGCAAACCGTTACCAAAGCCCAGAAGTGCGGCAACATCGGCACGCGTGAATGATACGCAGAGGGATGTGTCTCCAGCCGTCGGACAAATAACACGAACAGGATCTGAACTCGACATGCTCGACCGGTTTTCAAGTACGAAATATCATGAAATATGTTTTAAATTCAACACGTTAAAGGAAGTTATTAACGCTTCGATGGCGGTCGTTCGTGCCTATAACAAACCTTCGCCTTTGAGAATTTGCTCCAGTTCATCAGCATTTACATACCCGCCGACAGTCTTGCCATTACCTAGTACCAGCATCGGTGTTCCGCGGAGTCCAAACAGCTGGCCTAAGCGGTACTGGTTTGCAACCGGGTTTTCGCAAGTTTTTGGTTCGATTTCGCCGCCTAATTTCAGCTGAGTGAGTGCCGTGTGCGGTGTGTTAGAACACCATGCGGACACCATCGCGTTGTACGGTTCACTGTCGATCCCCGCACGCGGGAAAGCAAGATAACGTATTTCGATTCCTTTGCCATGGTAATCGGACATTTCTGAATGAAGTTTCTGGCAATAGCCACACGTGGTATCTGTGAATACATGTACAACAGCTTTAGGTTTCTCGAAAGGAGGCGCAAACGCGATCACATCGTGCGTTGTGAGCGCATTCAGTTGCGTCTCGCGCATTCTTCCAATGTGTCGCTCGGTGTGCGGGGTCAGCGAGACTTCAGGCTCGTGGTTCACTTCAATTAAATCGCCACGAAAAATCCAACGGCGGTCTTCAGACACATAAAGAACGGTGAAATCCTGCATCGTCGCGATGTAGAAACCATCCAGTTCGCTAGGCGACAAACTAATGACTGAGTTGTTCTCGCCCATGAGCGAGTTAACGAACGATTCGAGTTCCTCATTAGCAGCGTGCGGGAGTGCCGTGACTATTGTCAAGCATGTGAGGAAGATTGCCGCTAGGCGTGTTGTATCAAGCAATTTAGTCTAGATCCGTAGTTCAATAGAGACGCGACCGATCACTTCAACCTCGAGGGTGGTGGATCGAGTGTACAGTCTTCAATCGTTCATTCGCGACACGAGTGTAAATCTGCGTCGTCGAAAGACTTGCGTGTCCAAGCATCATCTGCACGGCTCGCAAGTCAGCGCCGTGGTTGAGTAAATGCGTCGCAAACGCATGTCGAAGCGTGTGTGGTGACAGGTGTCGTTCGATACCGGCTTGTATCGCATATCGCCTAATCGCGTACCAAAAAGTCTGTCGAGTCATGGTCTTGCCGCGCTTGCTAGGAAACAACACATCAGTTGAACCGTTAGACATCAACTCAGGTCGCGCGTTCTCAAGATAGCTTATCACCCATTTAAGCGCTTCATCACCGAGCGGCACAATGCGCTCTTTGTTACCTTTGCCTATGACTCGAACCATACCCTGGTTGAAATTGACGCTTTCGCGCTTGAGTTCGATCAGTTCGGTGACCCGTACACCCGTTGCATACAGGACTTCGAGCATTGTTCGATCTCGCCACTCGACTGCACTCTTTTTCGGGTTTGGTGCATTGAGTAGCGCGTCGACTTCATCTTCTGACAGATAGTCGGGCAGTCGTTTCGCAAGTTTCGGCGAATCAATATTCGCGATGGGATTCTCTGCAACTAGCTCTTTTTCTACGGCGTATTTGAAGAATCCCCGTAAGCTTGAGAGAAAGCGAGATCGACTGCTAGTCGCTTTACCTTCGACAACATGCTCCGCGAGATACGCCTGTAGATCCTCGCGCGTACACTCAAGGATCTCTTTACCTAACCACTTCTCAAACGCTAGTAGGTCTTGTCTATAACTCTTGACAGTGTTTGCCGACAAATTCCGTTCGTACCAGATCGTATCAAGATACAACTGGACGTCGTCTGAAACAGCTGCGGTACCCGACTTGGTTTCAACCACGCCAGAAACCGTCAATCTAGATTTTTTCTTTGATCCGAGCCGAACGCCCTGAGCGTTCGCGCAAGTAGTAGATCTTGGCTTTGCGCACATCACCTCGACGATTGACCTGGATACTGTCAATTAGCGGACTATGCAGTTGGAACGTTCGTTCCACGCCGAAGCCATGTGAAATCTTCCGTACCGTGAATGAGGAGTTCAAGCCTCGGTTACGCTTTGCGATTACGACGCCTTCGAAACGCTGAAGTCTGGTCTTCTCGCCTTCCGTTATGACAACCTGGACAGCGACCGTGTCGCCGACCGAGAAATCGGGAATAGCAGTTTTGGGTTGATCCTTACCTCCATCCACCACGCTTGAGCCCCGCTCTGCCAACTCGCGAAGGTGTCGCTCCTCGACCATTTCGACGAATCCTTTCCTGCCCATTGCCTGGTTCCCTTCTATCGTGTTTTGTTTACATGGCGTTCTAGCCATGCGCGTTCAGCTGAGTTAAATCGGCGATCTGTCAGCAAATCCGGGCGCCGTTGCCACGTGCGTAACAACGCTTGTTCGTGGCGCCACCCAGCGATTTCAGCGTGATCGCCTGACGTCAATACCGAGGGCACTGTTTTGCCGCGCCATTCTCGTGGTCGCGTGAACTGAGGCCCTTCTAGTAAATTATCCCCGAATGAGTCGTCCTTTGCCGACTTTTCGTTTCCTAACGTACCTTCGATGAGGCGACCGACGGCGTCAATGAGAATCAAAGCTGGCAATTCGCCGCCTGACAACACGTAATCACCGACCGAGATTTCGCGATCCACATACTCCTGAATGTAACGCTCATCGACACCTTCATATCGACCACTGATCAATATCATCGCCTCAACCTCGGCCAGCTCACCGACCAGTCCTTGCGTGAGTTTCTCACCTTGTGGACTTAGGTAGACCGTGATCGGGTTTGCAACCGGTGACTTCCGAAGCGCTTCATCGGTGCACATCGCGAGCGGTTCCGCCATCATCAGCATACCCGGTGCACCGCCGAACGGACGATCGTCAATCGAACCGTAACGATCTGTCGCATGGTCCCGTACGTTAAACAATTCGACATCAAGCAAATCTGCCTCAGTGGCTCGACCTACTACGCCCTCAACCAACCCCGCCGTAACCAATTGCGGCATCGGTGTAACGACACCAATCCACATATCTCTAGGCCAACCAGTCCTTGTCCCACTTCACGCGCACATGCGAAGTAAGCTCAACCGAATCCAATACTGGCTTCACGAACGGAATTAGGTAGTGAGTGTCCTCGGCTTTGACATCAAGGATCGGTGAGGCATCGGTCTCGATGACGTTCGATATCTTGCCAAGCGTTGTGTCTTCAGTGTTCACGACGTCGAGTCCGATCAAATCCACCCAATAAAACTCGCCGTCTTCCAGCGGTGGCATCAGGTCACGCTGGACACCAAGCTCGAGGTTACTAAATGTGCTTGCTTCAGTGCGGTCGTCGCAGCCATCGATTTTCGCGATTAAGCCATCTCGATGGCGTCGAAACTCAATGCTCTCCAACTTAATCCATGGTTCTTCATTGCGCCTCCCGTAGAGTTGGGGGAAATCCATTAGATTTTCGACAGGCTCAGTATAGGAACGGACATGCGTCCACCCTTTTACACCGTACGAAGAACCGATACGTCCAACGACAACGATTCGGTTAAGGTCCAACCGTTAAGTTGCTGGCTTCTCGTCTTCCGAAGCGTCAGCGTCGCTTTCCGTCTCGGTTGTCGCCTCTGATGCTTCAGCAGCTGGTGCTTCTTCCTCAGCTGATTCCGTACTAGCCGCATCCTCTGTTTCAGTGTCATCGCTAGACTCGGCTTTAGCGGGAATCTCTGCTACAGCTGCTTCAATTCCGGCGTCTTCTTCAGATTTCGTTTCGGCAGCAGCCTCTTCTCCAGTGGCTTCAACCGTTGCGGAAGGTTCTTCGGCGGCCGACTCGGCGACTTCTTCCGATTGATCTGCGGGCTGTGTCGCGCCAATTTGATCTGCGCGTCGAGCCTCTTTTACCAATCGTGATACGGTCTCGGAAGTTTGAGCACCCTTCTCTAGCCAGTAGTCAACGCGCGAAAGATCAATGCGAAGACGCTCTGCCTTGCCTTTTGCAATCGGGTTATAGAAACCGACACGTTCAATAAATGCGCCGTCGCGTCGTGCACGTTGATCAGCAACGGTCACATGGTAGAACGGCTTGTGTATCGAGCCATGTCGGGCAAGACGGATTACGACCATAGATGAAGGCTTGTGACCCGGTAATGGAAGCGGCGGATTTTACTCACCGAATCAGAAAACTGACGAGATTCGGGAACCCGCGGACGCGGGTGTTCAATTGTTTTCGGCCATCATCTGCTCAAGCTGCGTCAGCATTTTGCTCGATCGGCCCATCCTTCCAAGTTTTCGCGTCGCTTTTTGCATCTGCTTGAATTTACGAATCGTGAAGTTCACATCCTGGATTCGAGTGCCGCTTCCGGCTGCAATACGTTTCTTGCGCGAAGGTATGTTGAGCAAATTAGGGAACGCGCGTTCTTTTGTGGTCATCGAATCGATGATGATCGCGTGCTTCAGGATCGCATCGTCATCAGTTTCCTTGACCTTAACGTTCGGTGCATTTGGTAGCCGAGAAAGCACGCTCGCCATACCGCCCATTTCGGTCATCTGCTTAATCTGCTCGCGCATGTCGTCAAATGTGAACGATGCGCCACGCAGCATGCGCTTGACGACGCGACCCGACGCCTCAACATCGACCTTCTTCTCGGCTTCCTCAACAAGACCCAGGATGTCCCCCATCCCAAGAATTCGCGATGCTAGCCGATCTGGATGAAACAGCTCAAGCCCGTCTATCCCTTCGCCCGTACCAAGGAACTTGATGGGTTTGTGCGTAATCGCACGAACTGAGAGCGCTGCACCGCCTCGAGCATCGCCGTCAGCCTTTGTCAATACGACACCGGTAAGCGACAAGGCACGATCGAACGTTTTTGCGGTCTTTGCCGCATCCTGACCGGTCATGGCGTCAACCACGAACAAGGTTTCCGTAGGCTCGAGAGACTCATGCAACAACTGGATTTCCGCCATCATCTCTTCGTCGATCGCTAACCGCCCAGCGGTGTCGACGATTAGTGCGTCGCATTCGAGATCTTGGGCATCGACAATCGCACGCTGAACGATGTTGAGCGGTTGATCGTCAGGCGACGACTCGATGAAATGCGCCTGCGCCGTTTCCGTAAGTACTCGTAATTGCTCGATAGCCGCAGGACGATATACGTCCGCAGACACCGTAGCAACCTTTTGGTTCTGCTCTTTTTGAAGGTAGCTAGCAAGTTTGGCAACCGTGGTTGTTTTGCCTGTACCTTGTAGACCAGCCATTAAAATGACAGCTGGTTTTTTTGCTGCCCTGAGCTCGAGGCTAGAAGCTTCCGTCCCCATGAGCGACACCAGCTCGTCGTGGACGAATTTCACGAACATGTCACCTGGTCGCACCGACGCGACGAACTCTCGCCCGACCGACTTTCTCCTGACGGCTTCTACGAACGGGATAACGACCTCAAGCGCGACGTCGGCCTCGAGTAAAGCGGTACGAACCTCACGGATCGCTTCAGCAACGTTGTTTTCGGTCAGTTTCCGAGTGCGAAGCCCTGAGAAGGTCTGTGTGAGTTTGTTTGTTAGATTGTCAAACATGATCGCGCTAAACTGCGCTTGATTGCGGCGCTTGAATTCTAGTTTTTGAAATCGATATGACTCTCAATCTATTTTCAGCTGAGTTGTCTCCCGATCTTTTTGGAGGCATCGCGGCGCTTCTGTATCTACTCTACTTGTGGCTACAGCTTCGCTCACAAGCCATCGAGGCATTTCCAAACCGCCGAGTTGCCGCCTTAATCACACCCGCCTTAGGAATGCATCTCGTCTACACCGTGTTGATCGTGAGCGCGGGGTCCGGCGTTTACCTCTCAATTTGGTCGAGCGCAGTCATCATGACGTTCGTTGCGATGGTTTGTACGTTCTACCTCTACCTGGTACAAGGCTATCGCGTATTAGCGCTAGTGACCGTACCGCTTGCGATCATTTCACTCTTCTTTGGGTTGCTCCTTTCACCCATCGAAGGCACGCTTATTGACCAGCCAACGGTGATTGTGCATGTGCTGATCAGCATGCTCACCTATGCAATTCTCGGTTTGGCAGCCGTTCAAGCAGCATCGATCATCGTTCTTCACCAGCGACTGAAAAAGAACGACTCGACTGCTTTCGTGAAATTGATGCCGCCGTTGCAAACCGTTGAATCCACTGCCATGCATTTGCTGTGGTTGGGCGTGTCTCTACTAACTCTCACGGTCGTCACGGGGCTGATCTTTCGTTGGGACTTTGTTCAGCAAGGTAATTACGTCTTTCACATGTGGCTTGCACTGACATGCTGGGTGCTGTATCTCGCGTTAATCTGTGGCCAGCTTTGGTTCGGTTGGCGTGGACAGACATCTGCGCGTTTGACACTACTCGCTTTCGCCATTCTCCTCATCGGCTATTTCGGACTTAAGTTCGTATTTGGCTATGGGACTTAACCTCTAACCAACTCAAATCAAAATGGAATCGTTCGTTGTTCCCGCTTGGGTACTGATCCTCTCTGTCTTCATTCTGCTGTTGATGAGCGCCTTCTTCGCAGGCGCCGAGACCGCAATGATGAAACTAAATGTATATCGAATGCGTGCACTCGTGCGCAAGCGACACGGAGGAGCGCGTCGCGCCGACACGTTGTTGCGGCACAAGGATCGCTTACTCGGCGTCATTCTAATTGGCAACAACCTAGTCAATTACTCTGCGGCGGTCGTCGCGAATGTGGTTTTTGTGCGCTGGTTCGGTACCGAACTCGGTGGCGTAATCACGACCGTATCGATAACTTTCATATTTTTAATCTTTGCGGATATAGCACCGAAGACTATCGGCGCGGTACGACCTGAGTCTATAGCCTACCCGAGTGCTTATGTACTCATGCCGCTTCAATCCATCATGAAGTACATCGTGTTATTCACGAACTTCTGTGGTGCGTTTGTGGTCAAGCCATTTACACGGGGCGTTGAGGACAACGAGGACCTGACCGAAGATGAACTACGTCAGGTGTTTGATCAGGCACGCAAACTACCGCGCAACCGCCAATTGATGATTCTCAATATCCTGAATTTAGAGGAACAAACAGTCGGCGATGTAATGCAACCGCGAGAATCCATCTATGGGATCGATCTGAATGGATCGATGGTTGAAATCCGCCAACGTATAGCAGCGGCAAAACACACGCGCCTCCCTGCCTATCGCGGTACGATCAACAACATTCACGGGGTTCTCCATATGCGGGAGGCAAATCGACTGCTCCAAGATCCCCAATCAACGAAAGAGGACCTGATCAATGTCCTTGAGCAAGCGTCCTACACCCCAAGTCAAGTCACGCTCTCTCGCCTAGTACACAACTTCAAACAACATCGTCGGCGCTTCAGTATCGTGGTCGATGAATATGGTGTGGTGGTTGGTCTAATAACCATTGACGATATCACCGAAGAGATCGTAGGCCAATTTACGCTAGGATCGCAAGAAACAGAGACCGGAGTTATTACGCAAATTGATGAAGACAGCTATCGCGTCACCGGGAACACGCTCATTCACGAGATAAACCACACGGCAAACTGGTCACTGCCTGAAGATGGACCTCGAACGGTAAACGGCTGGGTACTCGACCACTTGCGTCGGGTTCCTTCTGGTCAAACGTCGATCAATATTGAGAACTACCGCGTCGAAATCCTCGATGTTGTCGAAAATGCCGTAACGTCGGCAAAAATCACCCAGTTGCCGTTCGACGACGACTTTAGCGTTGACGAACCCGATCAACAAGACGAACGAGATTCGTCTGACGAAGAGTGACCTAAGCCGCGCCCGCTTATACCGCCTCGGTATGTCGTTCTTTGTGTACCCCTTTCCCGTCTCGTACACAACTTCAAACAACGACGCAGCCGGTTTGGCATCGTGGTTGATGAGTACGGAGTTGTCGTTGGCTTAATCACCACTGACGACATACTAGAAGGAATCGTCGGCGAATTTATCGTCGAAGCACCGGACTCTGAAGACGGAGGCATCTCTTTAGTGGACGGCAACACATATCGCGCGACCGGCAACACGTTGTTGCATGGGATCAACCATGTCACCAAGTGGAACCTTTCTGAAGACGGACCACGAACACTAAATGGTTGGGTTCTAGATCACCTGCGTTGCGTGCCATCGAGTCAAACGTCAGTCAATATCGAGAGTTTCCAGGTTGAAATCCTCGAAGTCTCAGATAACGCCATCAAGTCAGCGTATATTGTGAATCAGTCGCTTGACGATGATTTTGGGGTCACTAAACCCGCATTGCAACGAGCAAACGAATCAGAAGCAGATTAGCTTCGAATCCGAGTACGCTAATTTTGTGAACTGCTTTAGGTGGTCTAATCTGCTAGTGTTCTGTCGTTGTGATAACGGCCGGTCAATCGCTGTGACAATCGCTAGCATGGCCACGAGATCGTTTCAGGGAAGGTACCTGCAACGGTAGAGTTCAACTACGTATTGGCTCACCTGAGACAAGGGGGAACCTTAATATGGCGAACGAACAACGCTCCTGTATTTTCGATGTTTTAGGGCATATAGGCCTTCGGTTACAACTAAAACCCCGTAGATCAATTTTGAAATGCGGATCACAATAGGACGACGATTGATGATCCTCATACACGGAGTACGCCTGGTGCTCTTTCAATTCGGAATTGGCACCAGTCTTGCAATCGTGTCATTACTTTTGTGCCATCAATCATTCGCAGAATCGACGATGCCACCGATTGATGATCGTTGCGAACGATTGAAATCGATCTTATCGTTCCAAGAACGTGCATTCAGACCCTGCTACAACGAGTTGGATATTTGCGTAGAAGAGAGAACGGCGCAAATAGCTGAGCCACATAGCCAGGCTGAGGATTATTGTTGGAGTCGTCCAATCTCGATTGATCCGCGTTTCCAAGGCCCATGTCCTGAATACATGTCAGAACTTGAATCCAACAAGATCGACAACAATCACTTACTCCTGCAACGAATTTGGTTACGGTCCTTTTTTACGCAATGGAACGACGATGGTCAACACATCGGTGAATTAAAAAGTGCAGAGACAGAACACGAAATTCGTCGCATCCTCTCAACCGACCCAGACAATCCAAGGGCACTAGAAGTCTTAATTTGGGAGTATTTGGACAGGGATGATTTTGTTAGCTATCTGTATCTAAGTTTGAGTGAACACGAACGCGATCCGGATTGTCCAGACACGCAAGGGATGTTCATATCCACTACTGGCAGTTTCACGGAAAATGTTGTCGATGGGTGGTTGGCAGGCAAGGGGTCAGGATCGGAACTATCCAAGGCCGAAATGAAGGAACTCTTTTTACGTATTCAGCAGACGTTACTTGATTCGTATGACCTCGCAATTGAGCAAAGTGAAAAAGAAGAGAAATTACGCTGGGCGTTAGCGTCCCTCCATAACGGAATACTTTCACGAAGTTCCGAAAATGTACAGCAGTTCGCGGACCTCATTGAAGCTGGTCTGGATGATTACGTCGAGAAGCGCAGCGCGTCTCTCATTCAACATTTTTCACGCGAGTATGACGTCGATTCCCAGCATGGCCGTTCCGAAACTCTACTCGTCTCGTGCAGCGATTTCGCTTTTGAGCTTGGTCTTCTTGATCACTGCCTCAAACTCCTAACTTATTTTGCGCAGGAAGATTCCGATTCGCTCGATTCTCCTGCACTCGATTGGACTCGCGCCGCCATTTCAGTCATGAACGCTCTTACACGGGATTGCTCTCCGGAAGAATGGACGCCCTATGGACCCGCTTGGTGGAGTGACAGAAGATGCCTCGCGGAACATCACACAAGCCTAGCGCTGAACATCAACGAAATGCAACGAAAATTTTTGAGTTACGAACCGAGCGCGGAGACAGAAGTACTCCAAGCGTATCTACACCTAAATGAGTCTAGCGACGAACGATTTCTTCGAGCGTTAGAAATGAACGACGCGATGGTCGTCTATGCCGCCCCGCTCAGCAAGCGTCTTCACAGAATGGGATACTTAGGAACGGCTACCAACATTCTGTCTGGAATTGATGTCGAAATCGAGGGCAATCTCACTTCTCGCGAGAAGCAACTATTGAGTCGAACGTCGTCTTCAGTTCTAGAAGGAAGATACAAGAATTGGCCGGAGTTGCCTGCGGATTCCTAAACGAACTTTCACAGGCTCAACGATAGTCCGTAAATTTCAGCGTTCAGCCTACGTCGAACGAATTTCCTTCAAACTGCAGCACCTGGACAAATGGAAATGTACACAAACTCAAGATTTACGCGCTGACAGACTTGTACTTGGAAGTCTCCTCACAATTCGAATGGACGATTGAGAAAGCTAACTCCGCTTGCTTACTGCAACTGAGACCAGCACCGGTCGATGGACGAAATGATCACAAAGACGAGGCGGCCACGCATTTCTTGCTTCGACCAGCCTTAATTGGGATCTGCGGAAAATACATGACACAACTTGGATACGGGTTGATGATTCTCATTCGAATCACTCTCTCGCACCTCCGTTCCTCGAAATGCACCGTTGGTCTAGTGGTGGTGTCAATGCTTGTTTGCCATCAATCTTTCGCAGAGTCGACGGCAACACTGATTGATGATCGTTGTGAATTCTTGAAATCGACCAGATCGTTTGACGAACGTGCGTTTGACACCTGTGAAAATGAGATGAATTCTTGCATTGAAGACCTAATCTCTCAACACGCCGAACCGCGCGATCAAGCTAAAGAACATTGTTGGCATCAGCCGTTAACTATTGATCCCCGTTTCTCTGGTCCGTGCCCACAGCACATGGCGGAACTCGAAGCCGATGTGAACGATGATCGCGAATTTCTTCTGCAGCGACTAAACCTACGGACGCACTTTGGAGAACTCAACAAGTACGGAGCCAGAATCGATTGGTTCAAGCGTCACGAGTCCGAAAAGACCATACGCCGCATCCTCTCAACCGAGCCGGATGATCCGGTAGCACTGAGGATCCTAAGGTCTTCACTACTCTACGGCAATGATGATGTCGAGCAATTGAAGCTTGATTTGAAAATCCAAGAACTCGACCCAGATTGTCCTAATTCGAGGAACATGTTTCTGAATTTCAGCTTTGGAATAACGAGCGAGATTGTTGATAACTGGCTGTCAAGTGAAGGTTCAGGTTCCGAACTATCCAAGACGGAAATTAGAGCGCTCTTCTTACGTGTTCAGCGCACGTTACTCACTACGTATGACGTCGCAATTGACCAAAGTGAAAGCGAAGGTAAGTTGTATTTCGCGTTAGCGTCCGTGGACAATGCCATACTTTCGCTTGCATTCGAAAATCTGCAACAATTTGCGCGCCGCATTGAAATTGGATTGGCGGATTACAGCGAGAATCGACGAACATCGCTCGTTCAGCGGTTCTCTCGCGAATTCGATGTCGATTCCGATCATGGTCGTTCGCAGTCGTTAAGCATCTCATGCAGCAATCAGGCGTTTGAACTTGGGCTTCTTGACCATTGCTTTAAACTCCTAACTTACTTCGGACGGGAAGATTCCAATTCGAGTAAATCTCCCGCACTGGACTGGTCACGAGCGGCCATTTCGCTTATGAATGCGGTTACTCGAGACTGCTCTGCACATACGGAAATAATCCTCCATGCGCCGAATTGGTGGAATCAAAGGAGATGCCTCGAGGAACAACGCGCCGTGCTCGCTGCGAACGTTAGCGAATTGCTAGGCAAATTTTCGTATCGCGAAACAAGCGCGGAAGCAAACGTGCTCGACGCTTACCTACACATGGATGAGTCAAGCGACGAATGGTTCCTCCGTGCTTTAGAAATGAACGACGCAACGGTCGTCTATGCTGCCCCTCTTAGCAAGCGACTTCACAGGATGGGATACTTGGGAACGGCTACCAACATTCTGTCTGGAATTGATGTCGAAATCGAAGGCAAACTCACTTCTGGAGAGAGACGACTATTGAATCAAACGTCGTCTTCAGTCTTAGAAGGAATATACAAGAATTGGATTGAGTCGCCCGTGGACTTCTAATCGAACACTCACAGTCGCGGCGACAGCCCGTGCAATTTAGATTCCCGTCTACGTAGAACGAATTTCCGTCGAACTACAACTCCGCTACAGGTTGTAATTCACTCAATTTCAAGAACTGCGTCCCTGAGAAACTTGTGCTTGGAAATCTCCTCTCAAACCGATTCGATGATTGAGAGAGCTAACTTCGCTTGATTACCGCAACTGACACCAGCGCTGGTCGATCGACGAAATGATCGCAAAGACGAGGCGGTCACGCTATTCTTGCTTCGACCAACCGTATTTCGAATCTGCGGAAATTACATGTTACAACTGGGATACGGGTTGATGTTTCGCATTCGAATAACTCTCTCGCACCTTCGTTCCTCGAACTGCACCGTTGGTCTAGTGCTGGTGTCATTGCTTGTGTGCAATCAATCTCTCGCAGAATGGACGGCAGCACTGATTGATGATCGTTGTGAGCAATTGAAATCGCTCGTATCGTTTGAAGAACGTACTTTCAGACCCTGCGACAACGAGTTGGCTATTTGTACAAAAGAGAGAACGGCGCAAATATCTGAGCCTCATAACCAGGCGGAGGAATACTGTTGGAATCGTCCAATCTCGATTGATCCGGGTTTCAAAGGCCCGTGTCCGGAATACATGGCAGTGCTTGAATCCAACAAGATCGACAACAATCAGGGCCTCCTCCAACGAATTTGGTTACGTAACTTTTTCGTACAACGTGATAGCCGCAATAACGAAATCGGCTGGTTGAAGAGTTCCGAATCAGAAACTGAAATTCGTCGCATCCTAGAAGACGAACCGAACAATTCTGCAGCAATATCAATCCAAGGATCGTTGCTAATTAGAGCGAAGGATTACGTTAAAGATCTGAATCTGCAATTGAGGCGACACGAACTCGATCCGGATTGTCCAGAATCGAGATGGTTGTACCTGCGGACCTTAAACGGGTTGACGAAAAACGTTGTCGATAGCTGGTTGACAGGCAGAGGTTCAGGAGCGGAACTATCCAAGACGGAAATGGAGGAGATCTTTTTCCGGGTTCAGCGTACGTTACTCGAAGCGTATGACCTTGCGATTGAGCAAAGCGAGAAAGAAGAGAAATTGCGCTGGGCTTTAGAGTCAGTACACGACGGAATACTTTCGCGTTATTCCGAAAATGTTCAGCGGGTCGCAAGCCTCATTGACGCTGGATCGGATGACTATGTCGAGAAACGCAGTACGTCGCTCATTCAACGTTTTTCGCACGAATACGACGTCGATTCGGAACATGGACGATCGCTATCCCTACGCGTCGCGTGCAGCAATCATGCTTTTGAGCTTGGGCTTCTTGATCACTGCCTCAAACTCTTAACTTATTTTGCGCGAGAAGATTCCAACTCGCTCGATTCTCCTGCACTCGATTGGACTCGCGCCGCCATTTCAGTCATGAATGCTCTAACACGGGATTGCTCTCCGGCCAACGGATGGATACTCCATGCACCCGATTGGTGGAATGACAGGAGATGCCTAGAGGAACAACACGCCGTGCTCACTACGAACATTAGCGAATTGCTAGGCAGATTTTCGAATCGCGAAACAAGCGCGGAAGCAAACGTGCTCGAAGCTTACTTACACATGGCTGAGTCAAGCGACGAATGGTTCCTCCGTGCGTTAGAAATGAACGACGCAATGGTCGTCTATGCCGCCCCGCTCAGCAAGCGTCTTCACAGAATGGGATACTTGGGAACGGCTACCAACATTCTGTCTGGAATCGATGTCGAAATCGAGGGTAAACCTTGAATTTAACTCTGAATTGCAACATTAAGTCTTATTGAGATATAAAAAACGGGACGGCCCATGGGCCGTCCCGTTTTAACGTCTTTGTTGAAACG
>LXNJ01000919.1_pt1 | contig 18649 bp, 20 predicted proteins | sample 809081 | NCBI WGS metagenome assembly LXNJ01 (sample SAMN04870510, study PRJNA318959) | sponge metagenome | biome: sponge; feature: marine sponge reef; material: water | host: Petrosia ficiformis | place: Greece: Milos, Mediterranean Sea | collected 2013-05-29 | depth 5-7 m
AACATCGACCACCAGGCGGAGCAGCTGACCGGCTTCGATCAGGCCTACCAGCAGCTGGACTGCGGCTCCTACGACGGCGCGTTCCTGGCCTGCGACAGCGACGACGCGGGGTTCTTCGTCGAGCGCACCAACCGCCGGCTCGGCCAGCAGGGTGCGGGGCCGCACGGCGTGATCAGCGCCGTCGTGCTGCTCAGTGAGCCGGGCCAGACCGTCTCGAACGGATCGCCGTTCACGATGGACGACGTGCTGCTGGTGGGACCCGGCGGCGCCTATGAGGCCGTGGTCGACGCGGGGGTGGAGCCGGCCGTGTTCAGCGTGTCGCTGGAGTCATCGGCCGCCCTGACGCTGCGCCGCCTGTCGAACCAGCAGGCCGGACGTGTTCGCCGGGTTGCCGATCCCGAGCTCAGCCGGAAGTTCCGGGCGGTGGCGGCCAACGTCTTGAGGTCCTGGGACGCGGCCGCCCAGAGCATCTCGGTACCCCAGTCCATCGTGCATGGGCTGATGCTCGAGTTGCTCACCGCGCCGAGCGCGGCCCAGGGGTCGTCACACGCCTCGATCCAGCTGTACCGGGCGGCCCGTGACGTGATGCTGGATGCTCTGGCGGAGCCGCTGTCGATGCCGGAGGTCGCCTCCCGGGTGGGGGCGTCGCGCCGCACGCTGGAGCAGGCCTTCGATACCTGCGTCTCGGTGAGCCCGGCCCGGTTCCACAAGCTGCTGCGGCTCAACAACGCCCGCCGCCTGATCGAGAGCGGCCGGCACTCGGTGAGCCGGGCGGCCTCCAGCAGCGGCCTTCACCATCTGGGCCGCTTCTCGGGCGACTACCACGACCTGTTCGGCGAGCTGCCCTCGGAGACCGCGCTGCGAGCCAGAGTCCTGATCTCCGACCCCGTCCCCGCCTCCGTCTGAACCAAGTCCGATCCGCCGAGCGTTGAACCGCGTCTGCTGGGCGATCTGGCCGCGTGCTGGAGGGTCAGGCTTGCGGGGCGGTTGATGCGGCTTCGGGTAGCGGGCGTCGGGGGGCCGTGGCTTTGATCACGTCGACAGCGTCGATGACCTCGGGGGCGATCCACACCTTGGAGCGTCCGGCCTTGTAAGGGCTGGGCCGCAGGATTGTCGCGTCAGCGAGGCGATCTCGCCAGCGTCGCTCAAGCCCGGCGGAGTGGAGGTGAGGGGATTCGAACCCCTGGCCTCCTCGATGCGACCGAGGCGCTCTAGCCAGGCTGAGCTACACCCCCCGCGGGAGGGGCGAGTCTAGCGGCGGGTCCCCCCGCACCGGACGGCCTCGCCCGCGAACTTAGGCTGCTCGCTGTGCCGGTGCTTCAGCCGTTGACGACTCGCCTCAAGGGCGTTACCACAACCTCGCCGGACGAGGGCCGCTGCGGATAGAGCACCCTCACCTCTGCCACGCCCGGAGCCGCGACCTGCTGACGGCGGGCGGCGCCGAAGCTGAACAGAAGAAGGGCCACGTCGGCCACCACGTGAACAGCCAGGGCGGCCACGCCCAGAGCGGGAATAGCCAGCAGGGTGGCTACGGCCACCGCCCCGAGAACTGCGACCACCTGGCGGCGGCGCGAGAGCGCCTGATCCGCAGACCGAGGTGCGTCGAACAACTCGCCACCGGGCCTGGGCCCCCTGCCGGAGTCTCCGGCGAACGCCCGCCCGCGGTCCGGGGATTTGAAGGGACGGTTGAAGCTCACCGCTCCGTCGGTTCGAATCGGTCGAGAAGCCCGCCTCTCCCGGAACCACAGTGCGAAATACCCCAGCCAAGCTGTCGCCAACACCGCTAACACGATGAGAGTCACAGACTGGTTTCCTCCTGGTTCGATCGGATCGAAACGCCAACGTCCCTGCGGACGCGCACCAGGCGCACCGCGCGCCGCTTCAACAACCCGTACATGCAGACGACGGCTCCTCAAGAATGGCAGGCAGCAACATCCAAGTGGTGGATGCCTGGGGTGATCGATGTCTATCGGGCCATGCTCACGGTTCCTCACCGCGATCCGTGCGGAGACGGTCGACCGACGATCACATCTCCTCGCGGCGATAGGTGCCCGAACGGCCGCCGGTCTTCTCCCACAGTGCGACGTCTGAGATCGTCATGGACCGGTCCATCGACTTGCACATGTCGTAGATGGTCAGCGCGGCCACGCTGCACGCGGTCAGCGCCTCCATCTCCACGCCGGTGCGGTCCACCGTCTCCACCCTGGCCTCGATCCCGACCGAGTCGTCAAGAACCTCGAAGTCGACCGCCACCGAGCTGATCGCGAGGCCATGGCAGAGCGGCACCAGTTCAGAGGTCCGCTTGGCGGCCTGGATCCCAGCCACCCGGGCTACCGCCAGCACGTCGCCCTTGCCTATCTCGCCCCGGCTCAGGGCCCGGGCCACCTCGGCCGCCATCCGCACCCTGCCCCTGGCGACGGCCCGGCGGTGGCTGGGCTCCTTCGACGACACGTCCACCATCCGGGCACGTCCCTGGGGATCGAGGTGGGTGAAGCCCAACGCTCAGCTTCCGATCTAGCTGACGGGTCCGGAACCCCTCAGCCGCCGATCTGGGACATGGAGCGGCGGGGCTTGATGAAGTTCACTCTGTTGATCTGGTGGCCGGCCCACTTCGACGCGACCGACGCCTCCAGCGCGGCCGCGAGCTCGTCATCGTCGGCGCCGGCCCGCAACAGGGCCCGCACATCGGTCTCGCTCACCGCGAACAGGCAGTTGCGGAACTGCCCGTCGGCGGTGAGACGCACCCGGTCGCAGGTTGAGCAGAACGAGTCGCTGACGGAAGCGACGATGCCGACATGGCCCGATCCGTCGGCGAAGCGATACCGGCTGGCGGGCGCCGAGGTGCGCTCGACCGGCTCCACCGGGCTGGCTTGGTTGACAAGGGCCAGGATCTCGTTCACCGGGACCACGAGGTCGTTGGTCCAGATGCCGTCGGCGTCGAGGGGCATGAACTCGATGAACCGGACCTCGACCCCCTTAGTCCGCCCGAACTCCACGAAGTCGGCGATCTCGTCGTCGTTGACGCCGCGCATCACCACGCAGTTGACCTTGACCGGATCGAAGCCGGCGTCGCGGGCGGCGCCAATGCCGTCGAGCACCCGGGCCAGGGCGTCGCGCCGGGCGAGCTCGGCGAACCGCTCGGCGCGCAGCGAGTCGCATGAGACGTTCACCCGTCGAAGGCCCGCGGCCCGCAGATCGGCGGCCAGTAGCGGAAGTGACACGCCGTTGGTGGTCATGGCGAGGTCCGTGCCGAGTGCGGCCAGCATCTCGACCAGCGTGGGCAGGTTGGCCCGCACCGTGGGCTCGCCGCCGGTCAGGCGGATGCCGTTGACGCCGTAGCGCTCCACCATGATCCGGGCCAGCCTGGTGATCTCCTCGAACGTGAGGATGTCGTCGCGGGGCAGCCACTCGAGACCCTCGGCGGGCATGCAGTAGGTGCAGCGGAAGTTGCACCGGTCCGTGACCGAGATTCTCAGGTCCCGATGGACCCGCCCGAAGTCGTCGACAAGTTGTGCCGCCATCTCTTCGAAGGCTAGCGCCCCACTCAGAGGACTATCACGTCGACCGGGTCGCCCATCCCGGGCCGGGCGCCATCGGGCACCACCGCCAGGGCATCGGCGCGGGTCATGGCCGCGAGCTGGTGGGAGCCCTGGCCGCCGGAGCGGACCACCCGTAGCACGCCCCGCTCGTCGCGGCTGGCCGACACCCTCACGAAGTGGGTCTTGCCGTCGCTGCGGTGGCCGAGTTCGTCGGCGCTGACCGCCCGCACCAGTGCCGGGCCGAGATCGTCGGCACTGTGGCCCGCCATGGCCCTCAGTCCGGGCTTGGCCAGCAGCTCGAAGCTCACCATCGACGACACCGGGTTGCCCGGCAAGCCGAACACCGGCGTGCCGTCGACCAGACCGAAGGCGAACGGCTTGGCCGGCTTGATGGCGATCTGCATCCAGCGCATCTCGCCAATCCGGTCCAGCACCACCTTCACGTAGTCGAAGTCCCCCATCGACACGCCCCCCGACGACAGGACCGCGTCGCAGTCCGCGACGCCGGCCTCAAACGCCCTGGAGATGTCGTCGGGTCGGTCGGGTGCGATCCCGAGGTCCACGCCCTCGAATCCGGCTTCCGACACCAGCGAGAGCAGCGTGCGGCGGTTGGTGTCGCGGATCTGGCCCCTTCGCAGCGGGCCGGGTGTGTCCGCGAGCTCGTCGCCGGTTGACAGCACCCCCACCCGGGGCCGGCCGTGCGCAGCCACCTCGTAAGCGCCGACCGCGGCCAGCAGGCCGACCCGGCCCGGCGTCACCACGGTGCCCGCGGTGAGCACCTGCTCCCCAGCGGCGACGTCCTCGCCGGGATGGCGGATGTGGTTGCCGACCTTGACGGTGGCCTCGACCCTCACCCGGTCCCCGGGACCGTCGGCGGGGCTGGTCAGCTCCACCTTCACCACCGCGTCCGCGCCCGGCGGGATGGGCGCGCCCGTCATGATGCGGGCCGCCTGGGACTCCCCGACGTGCAACGAGCCTTCGTCGCCGGCGCCGATCGTCCCCACCACGTCGAGCTCCACGGGGGCGCCGAGCGTGTCGGCCGCTCTCAGCGCGTACCCGTCCATCGCGGTGTTGGCGAAGGCCGGGATGGGGTCGGACGACGTGACCGGCTCGGCCAGCACCAGGCCCAGTGCTTCGTCCAGCGGGTACCTGCGCACTGGAAGCGTCTCGATCCGGGAGAGGATGTGCTCGCGGGCCTCCTCCAGAGGAATCATCGTGGCCGCCAGGGGTTCCCGCGGCCGGACGCCGTGGCCGGGTCGGAACCGGCGGGATGCTGGGTCAAGTCTTGGTCCTTCGTTCGGTGCCGCGCCACAGCCGCACGATATTGCCGTGGTGCCTCATCGCCATCACCCCCATCACTACGGCCGCCACGATGACCTCAGGACCGGGCCAGCCCAGCACGAGGGCTAGCACGGGGTAGACGATGCCCACGCTCAGCGAGCCGAGCGCGGCCACCCTGGTGAGGCGGACCATGCCGAAGAACACCACGACGCAGATCGAGCCGATGACCGGGTCGAGCACGAGACCGCCGCCGCCCGCGGTCGCCATGCCCTTGCCGCCCCTGAATCGTCTCACGACCGGCCATACGTGGCCCGCCACTGCACCGATCCATGCCGCCATCGCCTCGGGCCGGTCCCACAGCAGCAGGGCGATGCCGATGGGCAGAGCTCCCTTGGCCATGTCGCCCAGAGCCACGGCCACGCCGGCGCGGCGCCCGCCCAGGCGGTAGATGTTGGTGGCACCCGGGTTCCCCGATCCCTCACTCGTGGGATCGTGGCCGATCTTGAGTCCCACCAGCGTCGCGGTCGGGAACATGCCAGCGGCGTAGGCCGCGACGAAAACGACAGCCATCAGTACCGTCACGCCCGAATCGTAGGTCCGGCCGCTCGGGTGTGCCCGACCGGAAGCCCCGGCGGTGTCGCCGAATCGAGGCGCGGTTATCCTTCGCCGCCGTGCCGATGTACGACTACCGCTGCGAGCGCTGTTCGGCGCAGTTCGAGGTGAGGCAGTCGTTCAGCGACGAGACCCTTACCGTGTGCCCACCTGAGGGCGGGCCGGTTCCGTGCGTCGCGCCGGGCGAGGGGCCGGTCAAGAAGGTGTTCAGCGGGGTGGCCATCTCCTTCAAGGGTGACGGCTTCTACAAGAACGACCACGGCGCCAACGCCAAGGGCCGCCGCAAGGAGCGCGAGTCGGGCTCCTCCAAGGATTCGTCCGATTCGTCGTCCTCGAAGGACACCTCGAAGGAATCCTCGAAGGAATCCTCGAGCAACGATTCGTCCTCCTCGAACTCGAGTTCGGACGGCGGGCGGGCGAAGGCCGGCACCTCGTCGACGTCGACCTCCTCCACTTAGCGTCGCGGACCGCCCCTCGCGAACCGCAACCGCTCCGCCGCCCCGGCGGCGGCTCGTCGCCTCTGGTGACCGTCCCCGCGGATTGGAGCATCCCGAGCCCCGGGAACTCCGCACATCCGCCGGACCGCGCCCGGTCGATCACAGGAGGCCCGATGTCGCCAGTCACACCAGCCGCACAGGCCCGCGAGGGGACGCAACCCCGCCCGGGGCCGTTCCGCAGTTCCCCGTCACCCGCCCGGCCGTCGGCGCGCCAGCGCAGCGCGCCCTGGCGGCTCAGGATCATGCTGTACCGCCATCGGTGGTTGCGCTGGGCCGCGGCCGCAGGGGCGGCTCTAGCTGCCCTCGCCGCCCTCAGCGGCGAATCGTCGGACCCGCCTGAGGCACCGGCGGAGATCTCGCCCGCCGGAGCGTCGACCCGGCTTCCGTCGGGAACCCGGGGCGTGCCCGTGCCCGTCGACAGCACGGTGTTCGCCGTGGACGATGTCGTGGATGTGCATGCGGTGCTCGACGGCTCCGCGGTCGTGCTGGGAACTCCGGTCGTCTCAGCCAGCACCGGCGAGGTGATCCTGGCGGTGCCCTCACACCGGGTGGACGCCACCGTCGACGCACTCACCACTGGGGGCGTGATCCTGGTTCTCGCGCCCCCGCCCCCCAGCCAATCTCCTGGCTAAGAGGCCGAGCGAATGCGAAGCCCGAATGAGACTGCGTCAGCGCCAGGAAGTGGCCGCGAGGGCGAGGACGGCGGCTCCGGCCAGCACCCGGTACACCACGAACGGCTGGAGGCCCACCCGGGACACGATCTGCGTGGTGCCCCACACGGCCACCCACCCGGTGACCCCCGACGACAGCGCGCCCCAAACCAGCGCGGGCCATATCGATGAGGGGACGCTCAGCTCCAAGAGGCCGTAGACGCCGGCACCGGCGATGACCGGGAGGCTCATCAGGAAGGCGAGGCGCACGGCCGCCTCGCGGCTGTAGCCCAGCACCCGGGCAACGGTCATGGTCACCCCGGAGCGCGAGACCCCCGGCTGCAGTGCCAGCGCCTGGCCGGCGCCCATCACCAACCCATGGCCGATACCGAAGTCCTGCCTGCCGCGCCGCTCCGCCAGGCGGTCGGACGCGCCCAGCAGCAGCCCGAAGACGATCAACGCCACCGCCACCGACACCACGCCACCCGAGCCCCGCAGCGTGTCGCCCGCGAAGACGCCCACCACGCCCGCCGGCACCGCCGAGGCGGCCAGGCCCCAGGCGACGCGACCGTCGGGTCCGAGCGGGCCGCGGCCGAGCACCGGCGAGAGGGCTGCGGTGATGTAGGTCGCGATGTCTCGGCGGAGATAGGCGGCTGCGCCGATGAGGGTGCCGACGTGCACGGCCACGTCGAAGGCGGTGGCGGCGTCACCCGACAACTCGTCCCAGCCGAACAGCCAGCGGACCAGGATCAGATGGCCGCTGGAGGAGACCGGCAGGAACTCCGAGAGGCCCTGCACGATGCCCAGGACGATGGCGTGGAGGATCGGCACCGCAGGGCCTCGACGCCGCTCGCTCTATGTGCCGGACATGGTGACGTCCGCGATGGCGAGGGTCACCCCGGCTGCGCTCATCGGCAGCCATTCCAGGTCGGAGCCCACCTCCACGACATCCAGCAGCAGGCGCTGGATCGTGCTCGCGATGGTCACCTCCCGGATCGGCTCGGCCGTCTCGCCGCCACGGATGCCTAAGCCCTCTGCACCCACCGAGAAGTCCCCCGACACCGCGTTCACGCCGCTGTGGAGGCCGGTGACCCCCTGCACCAGCAGGCCGTCGTCGATGCCGGCCACGATCTCGTCCTGGCTGCGGGTTCCGGGGGTGAGGCTCAGAGCGTGGGCACCGACGCCAGGGGTGCCCTTGAACCCGCCCCTGACCGCCGAACCGGTGGAGGAGACCCCGGCCCGCCGGGCCGTGTAGGTGTCGTAGAGGAACGACTGCAACACCCCGTCGGTGATCAGCGGGATCCGGCGAGTGGCCAGACCCTCGGCGTCGATGGCCGACGCGGTGAAGGCGTCCGGATCGGTGGCATCGTCGACGAGCGTCAGCGACGAAGCCCCGACCACCTCGTGCATGCGGTCCGCGAACAGCGACCGGCCCTTGAGCACCGCCTCGCCGCTCAGGGTGGCTCCCACGATGCTCAGCAGCTGCGCCGTGACGAACGGGTCGAGAACCACGGTCAGGCGGCGGGTTGAGCCCTTGGACGCGCCGAGCAGCCGGGTGGCGCGGGTGGCCGCGTCGGTTCCGGCCGTCTCCACCGACAGATCACCGGGATGGCGCCCGACCGAGAATCCGAAGCCGGTCTGGGTGTCGTCGTGCTCGGTTGCCAGGCTGTAAGCGGCCAGGTAGCAGCCGGTCTCCCGGGCGGTGGCGGCCACACCGCGCGATGTGGCCACCGCGGACTCGAAGACCGAGTCGGCATACTCGGCCGACTCCACGCCGGTCACCCTCGGATCGGCGGCCAGGGTCACCCTCTCCAGCTCCAGGGCCAGAGCCACCTTGTCCTCGGTCGGGAACTCGGCCAGCTCGGAGCGGTACAGATCCAGCGGTTCAGGCTCCACCCCGTCTGGCTCGGCCACACCCGCAAACTCGTCGACGCTGCCGAAGCGGGAGTTGTCGAGCGCCTCCTCGAAGGTCTCGCGCACGGTCTCGTCATCGAGAGTGGCGGCGTAGGCGAAACCCTGCCGCCCGTGTTGCACCACCCTCACGCCGATCCCTTGAGCCGAGGCTGCGGTGAGGGACTCGACCTCGCCCCCGTAGGCCCGCACCTCGGTCTCACGCTCGTGAGCCACGAAGGCCTCGACGTCGAAGCCGTCGCCGGCCCAACCGGCGACCCGCTGCGCGATCCCCAGCAGGCCCTGACTCACCGCTCCCCGTCCCGGCCCAGAATTGGCAGCAGAACGCGCCCTATAGGGGGCAAAACGCTGCCAATTCCCGGCCAAGCCCCGTCCCGGCCCAGAATTGGCAGCAGAACGCGCCCTATAGGGGGCAAAACGCTGCCAATTCCCACTAGCTGCTACCCCGCCGACCGCGGGATCACGCGGCGGTGCCGCCGACGGTGAGCGCAGTCACCCGCAGCGTGGGCGTGCCGTCGCCCACGGGAACGCCCTGGCCGTCCTTGCCGCAGGTACCCGGCGATCCCATGGCGAAGTCGTTGCCGAGAGCGTCGATCCGGGTGAGCACCTCGGGGCCGTTGCCGATGAGGTTGCCCTCCCGGATGGGTGCGGTGATCTCGCCGTTCTCGATCAGGTAGGCCTCGGTCATGCCGAACACGAAGTCCCCGGTGGCGGTGTTGACCTGGCCCCCGCCCAGCTGGGCGACGTACACGCCGTGGGGCGTGTCCGCCACGATGTCGTCAGGATCGGCGTCGCCGTTCTCGATGTAGGTGTTGGTCATGCGCACCATGGGCAGGTGCTGGTAGCTCTGGCGACGACCGTTGCCGGAGCTGGCCCTGCCCTCCTTGCGGGCCCGCAGCCGGTCCCACATGTAGTCGGTGAGCACCCCGTCGGAGATGAGAACGTTGCGGGCCGCGGGCTTGCCCTCGTCGTCGATGCCGTAGTGGCCCCACTCCCCCGCCATCGTGCCGTCGTCCACCAGGGTGACCATCTCCGCGGCCACCCGCTCGCCGATGCGCCCGGCGAACGCCGATGCCGACTTGGCCACCAGGTCGGCCTCCAGGCCGTGCCCGCAGGCCTCGTGGAACAGCACCCCGCCGCCTCCGGGACCGACCACCACCGGTATCTCGCCGCTGGGAGCGGGCCGGGCGGTGAGCTTGGTGAGGGCCCTGCGGGCGGCCCGGCGGGCCATCTCCTCCACGTCGTAGAGATCGAACAGCTCGAACCCGGCGGTACGGCCCGCCGACTCGCGGCCCGTCTGCATGCCGGTGTCGCCCGAGGCCACGCAAGACACCGAGAACAGGGTGCGCACCTGGTCGTCGCTGGTGAACAGCCCGTCGCTGTCGGCCACGAGGATTCGGCGGCGGCCGTCGCCGTAACGGGCCGACACCTGGGTGATGGCCGAGCCCGTCGACCGGGCGGCAGCGTCGGCCGCGGTCAGCAGCGCCACCTTCGTGGACTTGGGCACGTCCTCGGGGGGCACCCTCACGGTGAGGGGCCTGGGCACCTCCAGCGACGACACCTCGACGACGCGCCGGGCGCCACCCGTCTGCCTGGCTGCGGCCGCGGCCGCGCCGGCCGCGGCGGCCAGGCCGGTCTCGCTCAGGTCGGCGGTGTGGGCGAACCCCGTGGTCTCGCCCACCACCACTCTGATCCCGGCGCCGCGGTCCCGGCCCGAGACGACCTCCTCGACACGGCCGTCATCGAGGATGGCCGACGACGAGCGCCTGTCCTCCGCGAAGATCTCGGCGAAGTCCGCTCCAGTGCGCATCGCCGCCGCAATCGTCCGGTTCACAAGGTCCGCTTCGAGCATGAGCGACTACTGTAACGCGATGGCCTCGGGAGCCGCCGCCGTCGACGCCCCCGACGACACGGAGTCGGACGAGGACTCGGAGACCGACTCCGAGGGCTCCGCTGACTCGCTGAGCGGCCGGCTGCACTGGTGGAGCGAGGCTCTCCTCATCGGCGCGTTCTACGGCGTGTACACGATGATCCGCAACCAGTTCGGCTCCGAGTTGGGCGAATCCGTCAAGCAGGCGGCCATCGACAACGCCTACGACATGATCGCCTTGGAGAGGGCCGTTCACCTCTTCGGCGAGAAGGGCATCCAGGACCTGTTCATCGAGTGGGACCTGTTCATCCAGTTCTGGAACATCTTCTACGGGTTCTGCCACTTCGCGATGACCATCGGCGTGATGGCCCTGCTGTACTGGCGCCACCCGGTGCGCTACGGCATACAGCGCACGGTGCTGGCGATCACCACCGCGCTGGCGCTGATCGGCTTCGCCTTCTACCCGCTGATGCCGCCCCGCCTGCTCAACGACTGCGGCCCCTTCGGCGCCTGCGACCTCACGTACAGCTACGTCGACACCCTGGTCGACCCGGGCGGGTTCTGGTCGTTCAACTCCAGCGCCATGATGGAGATCTCCAACCAGTACGCGGCCATGCCCAGCCTGCACATCGCCTGGGCGGTGTGGTGCGCGGTGGCAGGCCTGCCGGTGCTGCAGCGGCGCGGGGCGCGCCTGGCGCTGCTGGCCTACCCCTGGCTTACACTGTTCGCAGTGATGGTCACCGCCAACCACTACTGGATAGACGCCGTCGGAGGTCTGATGGCCGTCGCGATCGCCTATCCGCTGGGCGTGCTACTCGCCCGCAGGCTCCCACCGTGGCTCGCTCCCCGCCCGGTCACGGCCGAGCACACGTAGGAACACTCACAGGAGGGACTCCAATGCAACTCGACTCCATAGGTGGTCCCGACGACCTGCGGGAGCGGTCCCACGCCGAGCTCGACGACCTCTGCCAGCAGGTCCGGGCCCGCATCATCGAGGCTGTCACCACCCTGGGGGACGGACACCTGGGTTCGAATCTCGGCTTGGTCGAGCTGACTGTGGCCCTGCACCGCGTGTTCCGCTCGCCCCATGACGTGATCCTGTGGGACACCGGCCACCAGGCCTACGTCCACAAGATGCTGACGGGCCGCGTTGCCGACTTCGACACCCTGCGCACCGCCGGGGGGCTGTCGGGCTACCCGTCCCGGGCCGAGTCGCCCCACGACTGGATCGAGAACAGCCACGCCTCCACGGTGCTGTCCTACGCGCACGGGCTGGCCACCGCGTTCGAGTCCTCCGACGCCAAGCGCCGCGTGGTGGCCGTCGTCGGCGACGGCGCCATGACCGGAGGCATGGCCTTCGAGGGGCTGAACAACATCGGCCACAGCGGCCGCAGGGTGGTGGTGGTGCTCAACGACAACGGCCGCAGCTATGCGCCCACTGTGTCGCGCCTCACCGAGAGCCTTGTGCGCTTCCGCGCCAATCCCAAGATCCAGCGTCGTCAGGACCGTCTCGAGGAGGTCACGGAGCGCATCCCCTGGGTGGGCGACACCATCCAGCGAGGCATGAGGATGTCCAAGGCCGCCCTCCGCGAGCTATGGGACTCGGCCGGCTTCTTCGAGAACCTCGGGGTGAGGTACCTGGGGCCATTCGACGGCCACGACATTTCCGGGTTGGAGGAGGCGCTGTCCAACGCAGCGGAGTTCGATGGGCCGGTCGTGGTGCACGTGCTCACCCAGAAGGGCCGGGGCTACGGCCCGGCCGAGGAGGACACGATCAAGCACATGCACGACCCCGGCAAGGTAAAGCCGGGCAGCTACACCGGCATGTTCTCCGAGATGATGGTCAAGCTCGGAGGATTGCACCCCGAGGTGGTGGCCATCACCGCGGCCATGCCCGACTCCACCGGGCTGCTGCCGTTCCGGGAGCACTTCGGCGACCGCTGTATCGACGTCGGCATCGCCGAGCAGCACGCGGTCACCTCGGCCGTCGGCATGGCGATGGGGGGCCTGAGGCCGTTCTTCGCGGTGTACAGCACGTTCCTGAGCCGGGCCTTCGACCAGGTCAACCTGGACTGCGGGCTGCACCGGGCCCCGGTGGTGTTCTGCATCGACCGGGCCGGGATCACCGGCAACGACGGGCCGTCGCATCACGGGATCCTCGACATGGTGCTGCTCACGAAGGTTCCGGGGATGGTGGTGTTCGCGCCGTCGTCGCTGGAGGAGCTGGAGCAGATGATGCTCGACGCCATGGACATGACCGGCGGCCCGGTCGCCATCCGCTGGCCCAAGACCGCGGCCCGCAGCGTGAGCCGCGACGATGTCGGGTCGGGGCTCCGGGCCCGCAAGGCCCGTGCCGGCGACGGTCGGCTGTGCCTCATCGGCGTGGGCAAGATGCTGGAGGCCTGCGAGCAGGTCGCAGAACTGCTGGCGCACGAGGGCGTGGACGCCGCCGTGTGGGATCCCCGGGCGGTGACCCCGGTGTGCCCGGAGATGGCGGCCGACGCGAGCGAGTGCGAACTGGTGGTGACGGTGGAGGACGGGCTGCGCACCGGCGGCGCGGGCACCGGCATCCGCGACGCGCTGGTGGAGCGGGCCGAGGCCGCGGGTCGGGCCGCTCCCAGGGTGCGGACGCTTGGCGTGCCCCTCGACTACCTGCCCCACGGCAAGCCCGACCAGATCCTGGCCGACCTGGGCCTGGACGCGGCAGGGATCGCGGCGACCGTCAAGTCAGAGCTGCTGTAGGGCCCGGCCGCCTCGCCGCGGGCAGGGACAGCTAGCTGAAGTAGGGGTTCTCCCCGGCTTCGTGGTCGGTGACGTCGACCACGTCGGTCACCTCTTCGATGGCCTCCATGATGGCCCGCTTGATCCCGTCGGACAGGGTGGCCTGGCTCATGGCGCAGCCCTGGCAGCCGCCCCCCATGGTCACCACCACCGAGTCGTCGTCGTTGACCTCCACCAGGCTGGCGAAGCCCCCATGGGACGCCAGGGCGGGGTTGATGGCCATGTCGAGCAGTTGCTGCACCTTCTCGCCGATCCCGCCGGTCAGCTCCAGGCGGCCCATCTCGCCCAGGGGGTTGGGGCGGTTGGGGTTGCGGATCACCAGCCCGCCCTGGCCGGGAATCCCCGGCACGTCCAGGGTGGAGCCCCGGAGGCGGCTGATGCTGGCGTCGGGCACGACCACCGTCAGACCGTCGGAGGTGTGGAGATGATCGTCGGCCGCCGCGTCCGCCAGGGGGTCGAGCGTCAGGTCGTAGGTGTAGTCGACGCCGGCGGTTCCGGTCACCTCGACCCGCAGGCCGAGAGTCTCGCCGTCCTCCTCACGGTCACGGATGGTCAGCACCGCGGTGCGGGCCGCCTCGGTGACGATCAGGATCTCCTCGCCCGGTGCGGCTCCGGCCTCGGAAGGTGCTTCGGCGGGAGCTTCCGGCGGAGCGGCGGTGTCGGTCACAGATGCCAGCCTACCGAGGACCGCGGTGATGGAGGCTGGCCCCTATTCTCCGGTCCGCTCGGCCTGTCGGGAGCGGCCGGATCGGGCACCCGCGCTACGGTGCGGTCATGACATCGAAGACCTCCTTTGAGATCAACGACGGCGTAGCCGTGCTGCGCCTCGACGACGGCAAGGCCAACGCAGTGGGCTACGACACGCTGGAGGCCATCGACACCGCCCTCGACACAGCCGAGCAGGACGCGGGAGCCCTCGTGATCGCGGGCCGGGAGGGCCGCTTCAGCGCCGGCTTCGATCTCAGCGTCATCGGCGAGGGTCCCGAGGCCGCTCAGGCACTGGTGGCTGCGGGAGCCCGCACCGCGGCGCGGATCTACGGGGCGCAGGTGCCGGTGGTGGCCGCGTGCACCGGCCACGCCCTGGCGTTCGGCGCGATCATGCTGCTGTCCAGCGATGTGCGCATCGGCGCTGACATCGAGGCCAAGATCGGGCTCACCGAGGTGTCCATCGGCATGCCGCTGCCCATCTTCGCGGTGGAGCTGGCCCGGGATCGGCTCAGTCCCCGGCACTTCACCGCGGCGACGTCGCTGGCCACCGTGTACTCGCCGCGGGGAGCGGCCGAGGCCGGCTACCTCGACGAAGTGGTCGCGCCCGGCGAGCTGTACGGCGCGGCGACGCAGCGGGCCGGCGAGCTGGCCTCATACGTGCGCCGTCCCGCCTTCGGGCTGACCCGCAGGACTGCCCGGCAGGCGACCATCGACAACATCCTGTCGACCCTCGACGAGGACCTCAAGAACTTCGGCGTGCTGGATTGACCCGCCTACCCGCTCAGCCTCTTTGGTCCTGCCTGTGGACAACCTATGGATAACTCGGGCCAGCCTGTGGATTGAGTGGGGATGACACCGACCGCGTACGACTCCGTGCTGCTGGTGTCGTTCGGGGGACCGGAGGACCCCTGCGATGTCGAGCCGTTCCTCGCCAACGTCACCGCCGGGAGGCAGATCCCCGCCGAACGGCTGGCCGCGGTGGCCCGGCAGTACCACCATTTCGGCGGGGTCAGCCCCCTCAACGAGCAGTGCCGCCGGCTGCGCGACGCTCTGGCCGCGAGGCTCGAGGCCTCGGGACGCGACCTACCGGTGTACTGGGGGAACCGCAACTGGACCCCCTTCCTGGCCGACACCGTGGCCGGGATGGCTGCGGCCGGGCACCGCCGTGCCCTCGCCGTGGTCACGTCCGCGTACTCGTCGTACTCGGGCTGCCGCCAGTACCTCGACGACATCGCGGCCGCACGGGCCTCTGTGGGCGAGACCGCGCCCGCCGTCGAAAAGGTCCGCGCCTACTACGACCATCGGGGATTCGTCGTGCCCTTCGTCGACGCGGTCGCCGATGCCCGCGTGACTCTGCCCGCCGAAGTGCGCGCCGGGGCGCAGTTGGTGTTCACCGCCCATTCGATCCCCGAGTCCATGGCCGCGGGCTGCGACTACCAGCAGCAGTTGAGCGAGACGGCTCGCCTGGTGGCGGCCGGTGCAGGCTTCGACAGTTGGACGATGGCCTGGCAGAGCCGCAGCGGCCCTCCGTCGGTGCCGTGGCTGGAGCCTGACGTGAACGACTGCCTGCGGGAGCTGTCCGACCGGGGTGCAGCCGCCGTTGTGCTCGCCCCCATCGGCTTCGTTACCGACCACCTGGAGGTCATGTGGGATCTGGACGTGGTCGCCGCCGGCACCGCGGACGAGTTCGGACTTCGGCTGGTACGGGCCTCGACTCCCGGCACCCGGCCCGACGATCGCTTCGTGGCCATGTGGCAGGAACTCGTAGAGGAACGCCTCGATCCAGCCAGGCCCCGTCGCTCGCTCGGCCGCCTCGGTACCGGCCCCGACGGCTGCCCGGCCGGCTGCTGTCCCTTGCGAACCTGACGAGTCTCGCCACCGCGCAGGGTCCACCACCGGCACTGTGGATAACAGTATTTTGTATACACCGAGCTACTACCACTGCTGCAGCCAGAGACCTAGCCCATGAACCACACTCGCATCGCGGCCGAGGCCATCCGGTTCCGCATCTCCACCATCCGGCGGCCGCTGGTCAGCAGCGAGACCGTCGATATCGATGCGATGGCGGTGGCGGCGGTCACGGCCGCCTCTCCGGAGGTGGATTCGGCCCTGCGAGTTATCGCCACCGCTTGGCAGCGGGCCGGGTTCGACTCCGATGGACTCACCCAGCCCTGGACGGGCGAGCAGGCCGAGTACTTCAAGAGCCGGCCCGAACTCATCGACCTGATCGACGTGATCGTGCGGGGCGCGGCCGGATCAATCGCCGCCGCCTGAGGTTCGCGGGCTACACAACAGGAGGTCGCCGCCGTCCCGGCCTGCTCCGGTACGGTGCGGCCGGTGCCCGAGCTTCCCGAGGTGGAGACCATCCGAGCCCAGCTGCAGCCGCGGCTGGAGGACCGGTCGATCGTCGAAGCGGGCTCGCACCCGTCGGCGAAGTTCACGCCCGCGGTGGAGGCGGTCGGCTGCGATGTGACCGCGGTGCGCCGCCGCGGCAAGTACCTGATCATCGACCTGGACGACGCCAGCGAGCCCGGATGCGAGCTGGTCATCCACCTGGGCATGACCGGCAGGCTGGCGGTCGAGTCCTCCGTCGATCTGTCCCACCCTCATCTGCGGGCCTGGTGGCGGCTCGATGACGACGATTCGCTCACGCTGCACGACGTGCGCCGGTTCGGCCGGATCCATGTGGTGCCCGCGGGCCGGTATGAGACCATCGCGACGCTGCACCGCCTCGGCCCGGAGCCGTTCAGCGACCAGTTCACCGGCGAGAGCCTCTGGCGGGCCTTGCGGGCCAGCCGGCGCTGCATCAAGACCCAGCTCCTGTCGCAGCGGCCGGTGGCGGGCGTGGGCAACATCTACGCCGACGAGGCGTTGTGGCTGGCTGAAATCAATCCGGCCGTCCGTCGCGTATCAGAACCCCGAGCGGTGCGTCTGGCCGACACCATCCGCACCGCGCTGGCCTCGGGGCTGCGCCACGGCGGCACCACGCTGCGCGACTACGCCGCGCTGGACGGCGCATCGGGGAGCAACCAGCACCACCTGCACTGCTACGGACGGGCCGGCGAGCCGTGCGAGCGCTGCGGAACGGAGCTTCGCCGCAAGGTGGTCGACGCCCGCGGGACCACTTGGTGCCCACTCTGCCAGCGCCGCTAGCGTGGCCGGTATGGAACTAGGCCCCGTGCACCACGTGTCGATCAACGTCCCCGATGTGGAGGCCGCTGCGCCGTTCTACACCGACGTGCTGGGCATGCAGCTGCTGGACCGCCCGGACTTCGGCTTCCCGGGCCGCTGGCTGCAGAGCCCCGGAGGCGGTGAGGTCCACCTGATCGAGGTCGAGGGGTGGACGGCCCCCGCCGGCCAGCACTGGGCATTCAAGGTGGACGACATCGACGCGGCCGTCGCCGTGCTGCGGGGCCGGGGCGTGGAGGTGGACGACCCCAAGCCAATACCGGGGACGGCCGCCAGCCAGACCTTCTTCTTCGACCCGGCCGGCAACATGATCGAACTCAACCAGCCAGCCTGATCAACCATCTGGCCAGACGCGACGAGATACTGCGCAACGCGCTCAATCTCTAGCCGCGTGCCAGCGCCTGGCAGTGGCACCGCGTACAGGTGGCGGCTTCGAAGCAGGATTCGTTGAGTCCGTCCACGCGTGTTGTGCCCGCTCGGCCTGTTCGACGTCTAGGAATCTGCGCAACGCCTCACGGATGACCTCACTCGTCGTCGTGCCGTCGGTCTCGGCCCGGGCAGCGACCGCGGCTCTCAGTTCCGGGTCGATGCGCACGGGCACCACTTCAGCCGGACCCGAGCCCACGGCGGGCCGGCCCCGGCGGCGCTTGCGCAGCGTCGCAATGTCGTAGTCGCTGGTCTCGACCTCCTCGGCAATGGCGTCGAGATCGGCCTCGGTGAGGATGCGGCCAGACGCAGTCAACGGATCTGTCATTCGCGTGGCTTGCTCAATTGCTTGATTATCCTCCTGGCCAGTCGTTCATTGATCTCGTTGTGGCGCGGCACCGCCTGATAAGCGCCGGTCTCGGGATTGCGATACCAATCGTGCTTTGAGCCGTGCCGAACAAAGACCGACCCAGTCGAATGGATCCGCCTGATGAGCTCAACCCGCTTCACGCCAGCGTGAGATCGGCGACGCGGCGCACTCCAGGCAACTCACCGCCCGTCAGATCCGCGTGGAGATCGCGAAGATGCTCTTCGAGGTCTTCCAGCGTCTCGCCTTGCGTCCAATAGTCGGGGTATTCCTCAAGGTAGCCGAGCCAGCATTCGTCCTCTCGCCAGTAGACCATCTTCGTGGTGCGCATGCCCACATCTCCCCGCTGACCGCCTGCGTTCAACCTATCGCCCAGGACAGCACAGACGCATACCGCAGGGCAACAACTCCCATGGCGAAAGCCAGGCCCGGCACAAGTCTTTGCCCAGCATATTGAGCAGGTCAGAAGCTATTTCTTGGTCCAGTCGTGGCACCCCGTACTGTTCTGCGTCAGGGTCTTGTCAGGGGCCGAGCGCGCTGATGGGGGTGACGGCTACTCCGTCGGGGCGGGTGTAGGCGTAGTTGCCGAACGCGGTCACCACGACCAGGCTGGCCGGCTCGCCCACCGCGGCGGTATCGACCCTGTCGCGCAGCTTGAGGAGGTTGTGGGCGGCTGTGTCGATGGCTTTGTCGCCGCCGAGTTTGGCTTCGGCGGCCAACCATTCACCCGCGGCCGTCTCCACCACGGCATCGACTTCGAGTCCGGTGTTGTCGCGGTAGTGGTAGACCGCGGCGTCGAGCGCGTCGGCGTAGACCCG
>LXNJ01000920.1_pt1 | contig 18645 bp, 26 predicted proteins | sample 809081 | NCBI WGS metagenome assembly LXNJ01 (sample SAMN04870510, study PRJNA318959) | sponge metagenome | biome: sponge; feature: marine sponge reef; material: water | host: Petrosia ficiformis | place: Greece: Milos, Mediterranean Sea | collected 2013-05-29 | depth 5-7 m
GGAGCGCGTATTTTGATGATTTGATACCTACAAAATACAACCCTTTGGGCAGTGCTCCTTTTTTATGCCTCAGAAAAATTTATTTTGGACGGGTGTGATGTGAAATGAAAAAGATTTGTGAGGGTTATGGAAACAACTAGTGTCCCCTTAGAGTACACAAAAACGATTTTAAGTAAAGTCAGTTTTGACAAAGAACTATTTCAGAAAGAATTATTGAAAGCTTTTTCTGGAATGAGAAAAATAGACGTAATACGATTAAAATACTGGGCATTAGATAATTACTATCTAATGGCTCTGCCGGTAATTATTAGTCACACCTGGTAATTTGAATTGATACAGAATCTTGATATTTCTTTACTCGTCCAAAGAATCAAGGATGAGTTTTCCAATGAACTACCTGGTGAACTCGGTCAGTTTGAAATGGCTACCGCGGAGAGGAGGAGAAGTAATCGTCCCAACCCCCAAGAAAAGAAACCGAGAATAGCGGCTGTACTGTGTCATCTTTATCCCAAAGATGGACGCATTCGGGTTTTGCTCATGAAGAGAAAATCCTATCCGGGTGTGCATAGCGATCAGATTAGTTTTCCTGGCGGAAAAGTGGAGGAGACAGACACTGATTCGGTGGATACCGCCATTAGAGAGACCGAAGAGGAGATGGGCTTCCGGCTTCCTAGAGATAGGGTATTGGGCACTTTAAGTGATTTTATATATTCCCCCTTCTAATTTTTTTAGTCTACCCATTCGTGGGCTACTCACTTCAACGACCGGATATTGTCCCTCAGGATGAGGAAGTAGATGATGTGATTGAAGCAGATCTGCTTCCTTTTATCGACGGTTCGATTAAGTCCATTCAAACGATTCAAACCTCTTATGGAGCGTTCAAGGTGCCTGTGTATGTTTATGAGAACTACACCATTTGGGGAGCCACAGTAATGATGCTTTCCGAGATGGTGCCCCTCATTAAGAAGTCCCTAAAGGATTAAGTATATTTGGGTTGACCATTGCCTAGCCCCGTTGAAAGTAAGAGATCTATTTGTTGATGCCTTTGGGAACCCTCATGTGTTAAAGCGAGGGCTCATCTTAACGATAGGTCTTATCAGCTGGCCCAGATTTAATCTTCGTAATCGAATGCTGGTAGAGGGCATCGAGCATATCCGTGATTTAGAAGAGTCTGATGTTTTATTCATTAGCAATCATCAAACATACTATGCCGATGTGGCGTCTATGTTTCATGTGTTTAATGCGGGCCGTTGGGGATTCAAAGGCACACGAATTCCTTTATACCTCTTGAATCCAAAAACGAAAATGTATTTCGTTGCTGCACGTGAAACCATGAATTCAGGTCTATTGCCAAAGATTTTCAAGGTAGCTGGAGCAATTTCAGTAGATCGAACGTGGCGTCAAAAAGGAAAAGAAATTCATCGAGAGGTGAATCCAAAGGATACGGGTCATATTCAGAAAGCCTTGCATCACGGCTGGGTCATTACTTTTCCACAGGGTACAACCACACCTTTTGAAAAAGGTAGAAAGGGCACGGCACATATCATTAAAGAAGTGCAACCTGCTGTTGTTCCAATTGTTATCGATGGATTTAGACGAGCCTTCGATAAGAAAGGTCTTCGAATGAAGAAAAAGGGACATACACTGAAGATGACAATCAAGGAACCCTTATCCATCGATTATTCAAGCAATGTTGATGAATTAATGGATCAGATCATGAACTCAATCGAACAGTCAGAAGACTATAATCTCGTAAAATCAACTTTTCCTCCCGGTAAGTAATAAATGCCTCCTGCACGACATTAATTCCTGTACTATTCCATATTTTCGTAGGTATGAAGATCAGACAATTTATTTGGGTAGCAGCCATTCTCCTTGGCTTCGCATCCTGTGAAAAGGAATCCGTTAAACACAGTTCCAGTTTACAAATAGTGCTTCGTACTGAGGCCAATGGAAATACATTCATGACTCCAGGAACTTTCATGGACAGCCTTGGGAATAATATTCAGCTCGAAACAGTTCGAATATATATGAGCGGAATTAAGTTATATCCTTCCAATGGAGGTGATCCCATTGAACTTGAAAGCACTTTCTTGTTCGATCAGTCGGAAACGAATCCTTCTCGAATGCTCTCAGAACTTCCCATTGGTAATTACTCGGCCATTGAATTTCGTCTTGGGGTAGATTCACTTGTAAATGCGACCACGCTTCCTGCCGATTATCCAGATAATCATCCGTTGGGAATTGATGCAAATATGCATTGGAGCTGGAGTACGGGTTATATCTTCTTTAAATATGAGGGTCGAAATGATTCGACCTATACAGGGAATTTCGATCAACTACTTTTATACCACGTTGGACTTCAGCAAAACGAACGGTCCAAGATGTTCAGCCGGAATTTCAGTGTAGCTCAAAACAGTACCAATGTATTGGAGTTTCGTGTTGATTTGAACAAAATATTCTCTGCTAAGGGCATTAATGCTCGAACCGAATTTGACACCCAAACCATGGACAATCCTGTTTTAGCAACGAAGATGGCCAATCTACAGATTGAGGCATTAAGGTGGCTAGAGTAGGCTACATAGGATTTCTTTTTCTACTTCTAATCGGTTTTCATTCATGCACGAAGACGGATTCGGACACCTTATTTATTGATCGCCCGTCCTATTTTCCTGCTATTCCAAACACGGATGTGGAGAAACCCACTCAAATTCAATGGAGGCTTGGTGAACGTCTTTTCAAAGACAGAAACTTGAGTAGAACAGGGGAAGTGAGTTGTGCTGATTGTCATCAAAGTGAGAATTTCTTCGCTGATGGACGTAAACGAAGTATTGGAGTAGAGGGGCGAGAGGGATTGAGAAGTGCACCGTCCTTATTAAATACCGTCTATCATGAATCATTTTTCTGGGATGGCGGTTCCAGAAATTTAGAAGGTCAAGCACTGGCTCCTTTTGATAGTTGGATTGAATTTGATCTGGATTTTGAAATCGCGAGAGAACGCTTGATGTAGGATGAAAGTTACCGACTGCTTTTTTTGCAGGCTTTCGGTTCTGAAGTGAACGCCTATTCCTTCACACGTGCGTTATATATCAATCGAGTTTACTGACTTATAATAGTGCTTTTGATCGGTTCTATTACGAAAAGGATTCATCAGCTTTAACTTCTTCTCAAAAAAGAGGATGGAGGCTGTTTCAGAGCGATTCCTTGTCCTGTATGCAATGTCATCAACCACCTTTTTTTAGGGTTCCTGGATTTATGCATAATGGCTATTATTCAGTAGGTGATCAGGATTCTGGTCGATATAGAATAAGTCAAGATCCAAAGGATGCAGGCAAATTTAAAATTCCTTCCTTGAGGAATGTTTCGGGAACGGCTCCCTATTTTCACGATGGGGAAATGGAAAGCTTAGAAGTTGTACTCGAGCACTACAGTTTAGGCGGAAATAATCATCCAAATAAAGATATGAGGATAGAAGGGTTCATACTTTCTTCAAAACAGAAGGAGGATCTTTTGAACTTTTTACGAATCTTGTAGTTACTATTCGGATCACATGGTGTGAAAGCTAGAAACTGTTCATTGCATAAGAGTTAATGAACTTGTTGCGTGCTTTTTTGTTAGTGTAGGGTAAGAAGGTGTATGAACTATTCAATTCGAGATTTAGAACGCTTTACTGGGATAAAGGCCCACACCATAAGAATATGGGAGCAGCGCTACGATATCATCGAGCCCTATCGGACTGAAACAAACATCCGATTCTACGATGAAGCGCATCTAAAACTCTTGCTCAACATTTCCCTTTTACTTGATAATGGTTTCAAGATTTCCAAGATTTCCAATATGAGGGAAGAGGAATTTTGTGAGGCTGTACGAGCGGCTTACGAACAAGATATCATGGAGCCCTCGGATGAGGCTATTGAGCAAAAGATCAATGGTCTAATGATCGCTATGCTTGAATTGGATGAAGTCCGATTTGAAAAGATATTTAGCACGTCCTTGCTTAAGAGAGGATTTGAGCAAACCCTTCTTCAGTTAATTTATCCCTTCTTAAATAGGATTTCTTCCATGTGGAGAACAGGAGAGGTTTTATCGGCCCAAGAACATTTTATCAGTAATCTCATTCGGCAAAAGGTCATTGTGGCCATCGATGCATTGCCTATTCCGAAAAATGATGCTGAAACCTATTTGCTCTTCCTTCCCGAATCGGAATTCAATGAACTTATCATTTTGTTGAGCACCTATTTGATTAAGCTGGGTGGAAATAGAAACATCTACCTCGGACAGAATATTCCTGTCTCGGAAGTTGAGCAATTGGCAAAGATTGCTAAGCCGAGTGTGATGCTCACCTTTTTAACCGAGCCAATTTCTCATGACTGGGCACAACTGTTCATTAATGAGATGGCACAGAAATTTCCAGATCAGCAAATACTGATTAGTGGTAGCAATCATCTGATGGATGGGCTCGATGGAAGAGAGAATGTTTCAATCATTCATTCTCTTCATGAACTAAATGACTTCGTAAAAGGTCAGGAAATCAAGGCCTGAAGATCTTCCCGATCTGGCCAAATGAAGGTAATCTTAGCAGGTCCTCCGTTTAAATCACTTTCATAACCGGCATCCGCCGAAATAGTAAACAAGGTGCCGTCCTTACGCATCACCTCCCAATTGCACATAATTTCATCTTTCAGTTTCATAAAGATGTCGTGCAATTCCTGAAGTTGTGTTCTTTTCTTGGGTTCCGAAACCATAAGAAACGAGTTTCCAACCATTTCCGATCTCTCATAACCGTATATGGTATGGTAATTTTTGTTCATACCAATGAACATACCTTCTGCATCGGTTACACAAATACCTAGAGTAGAGGCCTCAATTATATCTTCAAACTGTGACGGATTCTCCGACACTTCGTCTTTAATGTGCTGAACTTCTTGTAAATCAATCATGGAATTCAATAAGCCTCAAAAATAATGAAAGAAGTTGTTAAATCAATAGAGGACGGATGCAAGCTTGATTAGGCCAGAGATATGACAGAAATCAGTGAAAATGTTTAACGATTGGAGTAAAAAGATAAACAAAAGCTTGTTTTTTGGCAATTTGTGTTTAATTTAGCCGAACAAACGTTAAACAAAAGGTGAAATGACAGCAATAGAATTTAATAACTTGGTAACCAATCATAGTTCTTTTCTTGAAAATGTTGCCATTAAGTTTACAAAGGATAGAGAAGAGGCTTCAGATTTGACTCAGGATACTTTTTTGAAAGCTCTTTCAAATAGAGAAAAGTACCGTCCGGGAACAAACATCAAAGGATGGCTTTATACCATAATGAAGAATACCTTCATTAATCAATACCGGAAGAAGAAATCACGTAATACATACAGTGATGATACCGAAAATCAGTATTTTATTAATCAGAAAGAAGCTCATGCTGATTCAAGACCCGAGAGTTTGGTGAATCAAAACCATATTCAGAAGGTAATTGATAATACTGATTCTCATTACGTCGATTCATTCATGATGCACTACGAGGGATATAAATATGAAGAAATAGCTGAAATATTGGATATTCCACTAGGAACTGTGAAAAGTAGAATCTTTCTTGCACGTAAGAAACTAATGGCACAATTGGCCGATTATAGAAATTAATGAGTAAAGCCGTAATTATTGGTTCTGGTTTTTCTGGACTATCCTCGGCAATTCATTTAGCGCATCACGGTTGGGAAGTAGAAGTGCTTGAAAAGCACAGCATCCCAGGTGGAAGGGCGCGCTATTTTGAAAGTGATGGGTTTAGGTTCGAAATGGGTCCAAGTTGGTATTGGATGCCCGATATCTTTGAACGTTTTTTTGAGGATTACGGTGAAAATCGATCGGATTACTATTCACTGAAAAGATTGGATCCGAGCTATCGGGTTTATTTTGATGGAGACCAAATGGACATTCCGGCCTCCATGAATCAACTGGAAGAACTTTTTGAATCGTATGAAGTTGGTGCGGCTGTGCAATTGCGGAAATTTTTAAATGGCGCAAAACGTAAGTATGATTTAGGAATTCATGATTTGGTGCGAAAACCCGGATTGAGTATTGCAGAACTTATGGATGTTCGAGTATTGCTTGGGTCTATGGAAATGGACGTGTTTAAAAGCATGCGAAAGCACGTGTACAAGTACTTCAAGCATCCATCGCTTCGACTATTGTTGGAATTTCCTGTTCTATTTCTTGGCGCACCTGCTCAAAGAACTCCGGCTTTGTATAGCTTAATGAACTATGCTGATATGGCTTTGGGTACCTGGTATCCCGAAGGTGGAATGTATGCAGTGGTTGAAGGAATGTATCAGTTGGCATTGAAGAAAGGAGTTTCTTTCAAATTCAATGCAGATGTTACCGGACTTAGGATTGAAAATAATGAAGTGAAAGAAGTGATGACGGCCAAAGAATCCTATCATGCCGATGCGGTAATTAGTTCCGCTGATTATCACTTCACAGAGGAACATATTCTAGGCACGAAATGGAGAAATTACTCAGAGGAGTATTGGGATAACAGGAAAATGTCACCGTCGGTTCTATTGTACTTTTTAGGGATTGATAAAAAGCTTCCAGAGTTGGAACATCACAACTTATTCTTCGATAAGGATATCGATGCCCATTCGGAAGTGATATACGATCGAAAAGAATGGCCAGAAGAACCGCTATTCTATGCGTGTATGCCTTCTAAAACGGATAACTCTCTTGCTCCAGAGGGTCACGAGAATTTATTCCTGCTCATTCCACTAGCTCCTGATTTGGAAGATTCAGAAGAGAAAAGAGAAATGGAGTTTGTGAAAATGATGGATCGAATTGAGCAAAAAATTGGATACCAGATTTCCGAGCACGTTGTTTACAAACGATCGTATGCCATGAGCAATCTGAAGGAGGATTATGGTGCCTATAAAGGGAATGCATATGGATTGGCCAATACGCTCTTGCAAACGGCGAATCTTAAGCCGAGGATTAAGAATAAAAAATTGAACAATTTCTATTATACCGGTCAGCTTACGGTGCCTGGACCTGGAGTTCCTCCAAGTTTGATATCGGGCCAAGTGGTTTCAGATCAGTTAATAAAAGAACACAAATTACACTATGAAAGAGCTGTTTGACGAAGTCAGTTTCAAGAGTAGTAAGTTGGTTACTAAGGCGTATAGTACTTCTTTTTATTTAGGAGTGGAGATGCTACCCAAAAAGCAACGGAAAGCCATTCATGCGATATATGGCTATGTGCGTTTCGCGGATGAAATAGTGGACACCTTTCATCATCTTCCCAAAGAAGATGTTCTGAAAGAATTTCGTGAAGAGACGGAAAAAGCCTTTGATCGACAGCATAGCTTGAATCCTGTAATTCACAGTTTTCAGCACGTTTACCATGAGTTTAATATGGAAAAAGAGGTTGTTGATGCCTTCCTTGATAGTATGGAAATGGATCTCAATCCGGTAAGCTATGAACGTCAGAGTTTTGATGAATACATCTATGGCTCTGCCGAGGTGGTTGGATTGATGTGTTTGAGCGTTTTCTGCGATGGAGATGTAGAGACCTATGATAAATTAAAGGCACCAGCCAAGAGTTTGGGAGCTGCATTTCAGAAGGTGAATTTCTTGCGGGATTTCAAACACGACCAGCAAGAACTAGGTCGTGTGTATTTTCCTGGAATTGATTTGAGTGGCCTTACTGAACAATCCAAGGAAGGGATTGAGAAGGAAATTGAGGAAGACTTCAAATATGCATTCAAAGGAATTCAGCAATTGCCAAACGGATCTAGGATGGGCGTTTATTTGGCATATAAATATTATCTGATGCTTTTCAGAAAAATCAAAAGCCTGCCTGCCAAAAAAGTGATGCAAGAACGTATCCGAATAGATAACTCTCGGAAGATGCTGATTCTTGCTCAGTCGTATTTCCGTGTTCAGATGAATATGCTGTAATGGAAAACGTAATATTAGTAGACGAACAAGATCGCCCATTGGGTGAAATGGAGAAATTGGAGGCTCATTTGAAAGGGGCTTTACACAGGGCCGTTAGTGTTTTTGTATTTAATCAGGACGGCACTTGCTTGCTGCATCAGCGAGCACTATCAAAATATCATTCCGGTGGCTTATGGACCAATGCGGCCTGCACCCATCCGCGACCAAATGAAGACAATCTGGATTCTGGGCGAAGGAGACTGCAGGAAGAGATGGGATTTGAAACGGATCTTATCTATGCTTTTTCTCATTTGTATAGGGCGGAATTAGATAATGACCTCATTGAACATGAGTTGGACCATTGCATGTATGGCTTTTATGATGGTGAAATTCAGGCTGATGCCGATGAGGTGATGGATTACCGTTGGGTGGACATGTATGAGCTTCAGTCTCATATGGATCGTTTCCCGGATATGTATACGGCTTGGTTTCAGCAAATCTTCCCAAAAATGTTGGCTCATCTCAAGCATCGCTTCCCAAGATCAGCATGACAGAAGTGGTTGTTTATTGGTTCCGGCGAGATTTACGCTTGGAGGATAATACCGCCTTATTTCATGCTTTAAAGAGCGGGAAGCAGGTGCTTCCAATATTTATATTCGATCCTCAGCAAATTGAAGAACAGTTTCATCAGAGACAAATCAATCTTCAACTTCATCTTATTCGAGCTCTGAACAATCAATTGCAGGTGGTAAATGCCTCATTAAGCGTTTATCATATGCCTCCTAAGGACGTCTTTGAAAATCTGGTACAGCAGTTTGATGTGCATGCGGTGTATTGGAATGAAACCTATGAGCCTGATGAGATCACTAGAGATAATCACCTTCAACAACTTTTGAAGGGGAAAGGTGTTGACGTTTACTCTTTGGAAGATCAAATGGTTTTTCATCCCAAAGATGTTCTCAAGGATGATGGCAGCCCGTATACGGTGTATACTCCCTATATGAAGCGTTGGCGGAAGTGCCTTGAAGCTAAGCCAGAGGCACTGGAAAAGCGCCCAAGCCAGAATCTTCTGGATGGCCGATTAATGAATATGCATGGAGATATTCCGTCCATCGAAGAATTGGGATTTGAGTCCATTTCAATTAAGCTTCCCGAAGTGAAGCTCGATGATGCTTTTTTATCGGATTACGCAAACAAAAGGGATATTCCGTCAGAAAATGGAGTGAGTCGTATTAGCATAGCCTTACGCTACGGACGGATTTCTATCCGAGAAGCTATGCGCAGGTCTGAGTCTCATTTCAAATACATGAATGAGCTTATATGGCGCGAGTTTTATATGATGATTCTGTATCATTTTCCTCATGTGGTAAGCGAAGAATTCAAACCAAAGTATAGCCGAATTGAATGGGATTTTAATGAGAATCAATTGCAATTGTGGAAAGAAGGGAAAACGGGTGTCTCCTTTGTAGATGCGGGAATGCGTCAATTGAATTCCACGGGTTGGATGCACAATCGGATGCGGATGATTACGGCCTCATTTTTAGTAAAAAACCTTGGTATGGATTGGCGTTTGGGTGAAGCCTATTTTGCAGAACAGCTTTTTGATTGGGAATTGAGTAGCAATAATGGTGGTTGGCAATGGGTGGCAGGAACAGGATGCGATGCCAGTCCGTATTTTCGTGTTTTCAATCCAGAAAGTCAACAAAAGAAATTTGATCCCAAAATGGTTTTTACCCATAATTGGGTCGATGAAATAGAAAGTAGTACTGCAGTTCCAATAGTAGATTTAAAAGCGTCGAGAGAGCGCTGTTTGGGACGATATAAAGCATTTATATAAATGAGTGAAAGCCTAGAAAAAGGATCGAAATTACCAGAATTCCGTCTTCAGAATCAGGATGGTGAGTGGATCGATTCTGCAGATTTAAGAGACGGAAAAGCTCTCGTTATTTTCTTTTATCCAAAGAACGAAACCCCCGGTTGTACGAAGGAGGCATGTAAATTCAGGGATGAGCATGCCCATTTCAGTTCGAAGGAAGCCATCGTGTTTGGGGTGAGTTCGGATAGTGTTAAATCGCACAAACGATTCCATACCCATTATAGCTTTCCCTACGACCTCCTTAGCGACCGTAAAGCTCAGCTTCGAAAGGCATTTGGAGTTCCGTCCGCCCTTTTTGGATTAATACCCGGTAGGGCGACCTACATTTTTTCTCCTGAACATAAATTGATCGACTCTTTCATAAGTCAGACCCAAGCTGGGCAGCATGTGGATTTTGCTATTCATGCCCTAGAAACCTTGTTTCAGGATAAGTCCTGAAGCCACTGAAGCAAATCTCTTAGATTGTCTGGGCCTATTCCGTGCCCTTGATCATATTCTTGTAATGCAATTGGTACTCCATTGGATTGTAACTCCTCTGCACTATTTCTAGCCAATGAAATATCAATGACTTCGTCGCTGGTGCCATGTGAGCTGTACAGATTCAGAGTTTTTAAACCATCAAAATTTGATTCCCTTGTTTGAATTTGAGGAATCCAGAAACCGGATAAAGCGGCAATACCATCAATAAGTTCTGCATTTTCCAACCCGATCGCCCAACTTAGAATGGCACCTTGCGAAAAACCTAATAAGACCAATTTTTCGGGTTCGATGGTGTCTTGTAGCTCTACAAGTGCTTCAACAATCAATTTTTTCGATTGAATGGCCGATTCCACATCTTGCCGAAGTCCTGAATTGGTCATGTCAATATGATACCAGGCATGACCTCCCCAATGGAGATTCAAGGGAGCACGGAAGCTTAATATTCCCCATTCTTCAGGAATGTAAGGAGATAGGCTAAATAAATCGTGTTCATTTGCTCCATAGCCATGAATCAATACCAAGGTCTTCGATCCACTTGTGGCCGATCTATGAACATGGATAAGAGGGGTTTTACTGAGAAGTTTCACAAGCTGTTGTGTCTATGTGTTCCGGAATGAATGGTCAAGTGCGAAGGACCAAATTCCAAATATTTTTTTAAGCTAAAAGTAGATGAATGAAAGGCCATTTCATCGAAAGGAATTTGATTGGGTTCAAAGAGCTCTACTTCTGAGCTTTCACTCGTAATTCCGATCGACCCGTTTTTGAGTTCTGCTAAATAATGAACGTATACTTGGCTAAAAGTTGGAAGGTTGAAAATGGCAAAAGGCCTTATGATCTCTACCTCGGCCAGGGCTTCTTCATAGGTTTCTCGTTTTGCCCCTTCGGCAAGTGTTTCACCTTCTTCCAGAAATCCTGCAGGCAGATTCCAAAGTCCGAAACGAGGTTCAATATTGCGTTTGCAAAGCAAGATTTTACCTTCATAAGTAGCCAAACATCCAACAATTACACGGGGATTCGAATAATGAATGGTATCGCAATTGGCGCAAACAAACCTTGGCCTGTTATCCCCATCGGGAATAATAAATTGAGGAGAAGGATGACCGCAATTCGAACAGAAATTCATCACATTTGTTTAGACATCAAAACTAAGCATTCAAAGAGCGAAAAATGGGAAAACTAGATAATAAAACGGCCATCATTACAGGGGGAAGTTCGGGAATTGGTAAAGCATTAATCGAGCTGTTTTTGAATGAAGGTGGGCACGTTGTAAATTTGAGTAGATCGGAGCCCACGGGCATACAGTCAGAAAACTTTCTTCATATATCATGTGATTTAATTGAGGAAGATGCGGTGCAATTAGCCAGTAAAACTGCCTTAGAGTTTCTTGGGAAAATAGATGTGTTGGTCAATAATGCAGGAATGGGGCATTATGGGAATTTGGTAGATATGCCATCGGATCAATGGAGACATATGTTCGATTTAAATGTACATGGACTCTTCTATATCACCCAGGCATGCATTCCTTCCATGATTGAACAGGAATCTGGTCATATCTTAAACATCTCCAGTATTGCCGGACTGAATGGCGTAAAAGGATTCAGTGGATATGTTGGAACCAAACATGCCGTTCGAGGTATTTCACATTCCCTGTATCAAGAGTTGCGCGAGTATGGAATAAAAGTGAGCACGGTATATCCAGGAAGTACGGAGACCAGCTTTTTCGAAGACATTCCAGGTGTTGAGGCCAATAGGAATATGATGCGCCCAGAGGACATTGCGCAGTCGGTTCTGGAGTTGGTAGATACGCACCCAAATTATTTCCCTGTGGATCTAGAGATCCGACCTTTAAAGCCTAGGGGATAAGTTTAGACATTAAAGAATTCGGTAAACATATAAAGGGCAATCAATGCCTTGATGCACCATCCCCAAGCGCGAATTTTATTGACTCGGATGAGCTCGCGGATTTTATAAGGGGCATAACGCTTGGTTAGTTTGTCATGAAGGGGAACAGTGTACAAAAACGTTACTCCGTAGTTGATGGCTGTGAGTAGCAGGTAGGTCCACATAAAATAAGGCAACCTTCCTACAAAGAGGAAAAAGAATACAATAGCAAAGATGATTTCGATGGCGAACAAGGTTCCCATGAAATAGGTAGTGAGGTGCTTAAATTGTATTTCGTACTTCAGAAAATGACGTGGACGAATGGTTTTGTACAGTGGGAAGTGTACAAACTGCATATAGCATACAACTCCCGCTAGGAATATGCTAACCAACAAATTGAAGAGTAAAACCACGTCTGTGAACATGTGCTCAAGTTCCGAATATTTCTTCGATTTTTTGCTCTCGAAAGCTGAAAATAGATTCTATTTTGGGTCGAATGATGAAGGGCTCCATCCATCGCCCTAAGAAACCAAAGGGTGCCAAATACGATACGATGTCCGTCATCTGGATTCCACCCTCAACCTCCTTAAAATGATGCTCATGATGCCAGAGTTTGTATGGCCCATATCGCTGTTCATCGATGAACATGCGTCCATCTTCCACATGGGTGATCTCAGTAATCCAATTCGTGGTCCAGCCCGGGAATGGAGAAACTTTGTAGGCAATCATCAATCCCGTATATACCTTTTCCGGAACCTCTGTCAAAATCTTAAACTGCATATCGGGCGGGGTGATCTCGTTCAAATTTTCCGGCCGACTAAAAAACTTCCAACACGACTCCATGTCGGTTGCTACGAACTGATGTTTCACTAATTGATGCATAGCCTTTGAACAGCTTTCCCTTGGAATAGTTTAGTTCATTCCGCTATTCACAGCTTGTTCGAAAGATGTTAACTTACCTCTTTCAATTAGATGTGTGAAAATGAAGTACAATTTATTCCTCTGTTTCTTTCTTGTCATTTTGCTTCCGGGGAAGTCTCAACTTCTTGAAGAGAAATTCCGCAAAAATCAAAGTTATAGCCATGAAGAGATTGTGGATGCGTATCAATTACTTGATAAATCTTTTAAGAAGGGAAAACTAATCGAATATGGAGAAACAGACATTGGCCGAAATCTGCATCTATTTGTAATTAATTCCAAAGGACAATTCGATCCAAGCAAAATTGATCACGAAAAGGAAGTGGTGTTCTTCATCAACAATGCCATTCATCCTGGAGAATCCTGCGGTGTAGATGCCTCCTTGAAGTTTGCATACGAACTATTGGATCAGGATAAAATTCCAGATGGCATCACCCTCTGTATCATTCCGATGTACAATATCGGCGGTGCCCTGAATCGGGGATGCTGCTCAAGGGCCAATCAAAATGGACCAGAAGAATACGGCTTCCGTGGAAATGCAAAAAACCTTGATCTAAACCGGGATTTCATTAAATGCGATTCAGAAAATGCCAAGAGCTTTAGTCGGATTTTTCATCTATGGCAGCCCGATATATTTATGGATACCCATACCACTAATGGTGCGGATTATCCTTATTCAATCACCTTGATTTCATCTCAGTTTGATAAGGCAGAAGAAGCGATTGCCCTTTATACGAAGGAAAAAATTGAACCGGTATTGTACGCTGGAATGGAGAAATCAGCTCATCCGATGTGCCCGTACATGTATAGCATGAATCGGACACCCAGCTCCGGAATAAAAGCCTTCCTTGAAACGCCTCGTTATTCCAGTGGCTATGCGAGCTTGTTTGGTTGTTTCTCATTTATATCAGAAGCCCATATGCTGAAAACTTTTGAAGAGCGCGTATTGGCCACTCATCGTTTAATAGAGATTCTGTACTCCTTTGCAGCAGATAACCGAAAGGATATTCTGACGATTAGACAAATGGTGAAAAAGTCTTTATCGAATAGAAATGATTTTGATTTGCAATGGGAGTTGGATACCAATAAGGAAGAAAAACTTGAGTTGGATTTATTTGAAGAGGTGTATGAGCCCAGTTCGGTGACCGGCCATGAACGATTGCGTTACGACACGAATAAAAGGAGTACAGTGGAAGTGCCTTATTTTCCGTATTATGTTCCTACGGTCATGACGCATGCACCGGAATACTATGTAATTCCACAGGCATGGAAATCTGTTATTGAGCGGCTAAAGCTGAATGGTGTTGAAATGCATCGACTTACAACAGACAAAGTTTTGGATGTTGAAGCCTCCTATATTGCTACCTATGAAACGCTCAAGTCACCTTATGAAGGACATTATGGACACCACGATGTACATACGATAGAGCAGGAACAAAAGTGGCAATATTATCAAGGTGATTATATCATTAAAGTAAACCAGCTCTCCAATCGGTATATTGTTGAAACGTTGGAGCCAAGAGGGGTAGACAGTTACTTTGCTTGGGGTTTTTTCGACGCCATTCTTCAGCAAAAGGAATGGTTCTCCGATTATGTGTTTGAAGAAAGTGTAAAGCAAATGCTTAAAAATGATGCTGAACTAGAGCGTGAGTTCGAACAAATGAAGGAGGACCCAGATTTTTCTGAGAATCACTTCATGCAATTGTATTGGCTGTATCAACGATCTCCTAATTTTGAGAACACCAAAAATAGGTACCCCATCACACGAATAAGAAAGGCTACGGAATTGCCAATTGAACTTGAACAATAGTACCTTTGAAATGTTGAAAAGCTGAAAGTTAAAAGATCGTGGTCTGGAATGTAATCACTTTTATTATTGTTTATGTCGGAATGGAGGCTGTGGCTTGGTCTGCCCATAAATATTTGATGCATGGCAAATTGTGGGTTCTTCATGAGGATCACCACAAACGTGAACCTGGATTCTTTGAAAAGAACGATGCTTTCTTTGTAATTTTTGCCTTGCCGAGTATGGGAGGATTTATTGCGGGTTATTTAACCGGAATAACACCTTTCACTTGGGGAGCCATAGCAATTGCCGCTTATGGTTTAAGCTATTTCCTAATCCATGATATCTTGATTCATCAGCGTTTCAAATGGTTTCGTAATGTGACCAATCCTTACTTCAGGGCCATTCGGAAAGCGCATAAAATTCATCATAAGCACCTTGAAAAGGAAGATGGCGAATGCTTTGGAATGCTCTATGTGCCACCAAAATATTTTAAAGAAGCACGACGTAGCGCCAAGTAATGCAAGAGCAGTATTATTATCTACTAATTGATCTGGCGGCTCTCTCAGTGCCTTTTCTTTTTTCCTTTCACCCTCGGCTTAAATTCCACCGTCATTGGAAGACCTTCTTTCCAGCAATGATAGCTACAGGAGCATTCTTTATTGTCTGGGATATTCTATTCACGAAGATGGGTGTTTGGGGATTCAATCCTAGATACCTCACAGGGATAAGCATTGTAAATCTTCCATTGGAAGAATGGTTGTTTTTTGTGTGCATTCCTTACGCCTGCGTCTTTACCTATAAATGCCTACAGCTTCTCAATTTTCCCGACCTACTAGCCAATTATCATCGCACCATCACGCAATTCTTATTCACGATGTCATTAGCACTGGGGGTGATGAATTACGATAAATGGTATACGGCAACCACCTTTTTATTTCTCGCTGTGTTCCTATTGATTCACTTAAAATTTCCAAAGGAATATTTCCGCATGATGCTGGTGTCCTACCTGATCTGTTTGCTACCATTCTTTATCGTCAATGGATTGCTCACAGGTTCGTGGATCGATGGGGAAGTGGTGTGGTATAATGACAGTGAAAACCTTTCTTTTAGAGTGGGAACCATACCATTTGAAGATGCCTTTTATGGCTTCTTGCTTATCGGAATAAATGTATCCATCATGGAATGGCTTGCTCTGAGGATAGCTAAAGGAAAACCATAACTTCCAACTCACCAATCACAACGATTCACACGTATCGCCTTGCGATCATGATGAATGTCGTTGATTTACCAACGAGAACTCCAGTTCATCGTGACTAACCAACTAAAAAAGAGGGTCCGTCTCAGGATCAAGCTCCTTAGCATTGAAACGATAGACTGTTCCCTCATGCGATTTTAGAAAATTACCCAGCTCACTAAAAATTTACTTTCAAAGAACAGATACTTTGCAATACTACCACCGTGGGACAATACCTATTTAAACATTACGGGTTCTTTTTTTTGCGATAAAACAACTTCATGTCTGTCAAAATCTTTGTTTAAATGAAGGTATCTTCCATTCTCTAGTTGAAAACTAAACGTGTCTTCAAATCCATCAATGCTTATAAACAATGATTTCAGAGTGCACTGATTTACCTTGAATCTTTTAATGAGGTTATTTGAACTTAACTCGGAACTACCAGCGTCTCTTTTGGGGATGTTTTTTTTAATATCAACAAGATAAACATCATCTTCTGAACTAAAAACAGAAATTGTTGCAGCGTTACTTAGTATATCATCCATAAATAGAGCTTCATTCTCAAATATTTCTATATTTCCAACCCTCATCGATACTGTATCTGTAAATGATATCGTAACCTGTAAAACTAAATTGCAACTATCTAATTTCTGTGCATAGCAACTTTCTGAAGTCATCCAAAATATAAATAAGAAGAAAAATTTTAATAATTCTTTCATACTAATCAAGATTTAACAAGTTGTTTTTATATGAATTATAAATCCATTGTATTTGTTGTGGGTTTATTCTAGTGGATGTTTTGTCATTCATGTATTTGCTACCTCCACTAAACATAGCGTTATTACTATGTGTACTTTGCTTGTTAGCGTCATAATATTGATTACCTGCATGAGATTTAATATCAATATGCTTTAAACCTGCCGTATGTCCAGTCTCATGCACTAGAGTGTTATTGTCATTTCCATTCATCATGTTAGCGACCTTTTCTGCATTTATATCTATTTCTTTCCCTCCAATCTTATTTACATATCCATAAGTATTTGGGTTATCCAAGTCTGCTCGATCCTTTATAGTTAAAATATGTTCATTGCTTTTTAAATCACCTGCGTTATCTATTACCCGAACATTTACATCCATTGAAACATGTATTTTACTTCCGTCTTTTGCATTATATGACATCCCATAGGATGATTCCATTTGAGATTTATAACTCTCTGCAAACTTATTCATATCAATCGATTTTGAAGAGCTATTAAGAAGGGCTACAGTATACTTCATGTTTATTACTAACTCATCATTCTTATTACGCTTGGTTACAATTTCCCAATCATTGCCGTCTGGGTCTATAACCATAACGGGGTTGTTTGCTGAGAAATGATAAGGTGTTAGGGGTAGATTATGTGCATTTCCAGCCATCGCATCAACACTCAGCCATATACTTAATTGCGGCTGATAATACCTCGCTCCATAATAATAATTCCCCGTCTCAGGGTTGAGTTCTTTAGCATTAAACCTATAAGGGGAATCATACGTCCCATTACCCGCACGTTGGTTTACGAGAGTCGCTCCAAATGGCTCATACCAGAAATGTTGATCCAGACGATACTGCACCGCCCCAAGAGTAAAGAACAAGGGAGTCACCAATTGATTTTTTAAATGCGTGGTTAGAATCACAGTCCATAAAATGGTTAAACCCTTCCGGACCGATAGGGCTATTTAGTGTAATGTTCTGATCCACCCAGCTTTTGGTTTGCGTGTATTCACTGGCTTGACCAAACGATATCACATATGTAAAGACCAATACAATAGAGGCAAAAATTTTAATCATTTCTCTGCAACATTTTTGATAATTTATTTACATGCCCAAATGTAGTTGGGTTATGAGATCGTATAATTTCACTGTCTGCAACAATCACCAAGTAGCATGAAGTATCTTCGGCCGGGTTTTCCTCAGCAATAAAGGAGACTTGATCGGGCTTTTCCATTTCAGCATACCCAACTTTTACAAGCTTAGATTTTAAAACACGTGATCCATCCCTGAATAAGCCATAATCAAAAAAGTGCCTGACCTCATTTCCTTCTATTGTAAACACTTCTCTACCCCAAAAAGCCCATAATAGCTTTCTCAAAAAATAGATAGCAGTTCCCAAAAATATGGCTATAGTAAGTAAATACCCAAAGCCGATATCAAGCTGCTCTATGAACAAGATTGACAGTGGCAAAGCAAAAGATACAAGCACCAATAAGGACAACCCGATCAGCATAGCCTTACTGGGTTTAGGAGGCCTTAGAACAGCCTCTACACTTCCTCTCTGAGTCTTGATTTCAAGGTGTTCCGCTATCATCAGAGAAGCTTAATTATTTGCCTTCCATTGGTCGTAAGCCCTCATCCTAGCCTCGTTTGCCTTTCTGGAAGATCCTCCAAACTTATCTTTTGTAAACCTTCCACCTCCATTCACATTCTTTGAGGTGAAGAACAAAGTATTGTTTGACTCCATTGAACTTGGCCAACCGTCTTTTAGTAAAGCTCCAAAAGCTCTC
>LXNJ01000921.1_pt1 | contig 18634 bp, 14 predicted proteins | sample 809081 | NCBI WGS metagenome assembly LXNJ01 (sample SAMN04870510, study PRJNA318959) | sponge metagenome | biome: sponge; feature: marine sponge reef; material: water | host: Petrosia ficiformis | place: Greece: Milos, Mediterranean Sea | collected 2013-05-29 | depth 5-7 m
ACCGTTCCGCGTCGAAAACCGGCGGCGTGATGGCGCAATCGGCACCCGCCTCGACCTTCCAGACCAACCGCCGTTCTTCCTCGTCCGGGTCTACGGCGCACGGGTTCGCCGCCACGGCAATCAGGAACCGCGACGCCGAACCGATGTCGCCGCCTCCCGGATCACGCCCCGCATTCAATCCGGCGACCAGGTTCACGAGTCCGATGCTGTCGATATCGTACACACCGCCGGAGTCGTACGGGCCTTCCCGCGGCGGGTCCCCCGTTACCACGAACAGGTTCTTCAGCCCTGATGCCGCCGCGCCCAGCAGATCCCCGATGATCCCCGAGAGGTTGCGGTCCCGGCACCCGTACTGGGCGACCGTCTCGATACCCGTCCCTCGTTCCAGCACCGCGCATGCCGCGAGGGTTGCCATGCGACTCCGCTTTTCAGGCGGATCCGAGACAACAACGGCGTCCACGCCACTCGAAGCCCTGGCCAGGGCCCTCCCCGCCGCCATCAACCCGCTCGCATCGGCTCCCCGCGGAGACGAAACCCGGGCTAACCTGGCGAACTCGCCGGCCGCCAACTTGGCCCCCAGAGCAGACCGTTCCGCCAGCACCGTCGTCCGTGCCGCGGCGCGGTGACCGGCCGACCCTTCCCCGGCCCGGCCGACCGCCGGCTCCCGGCTCCCGTCGACCGGGACCGCCGCGGTGGTTGACCGGCCGGCCTTCCCTCCGCGGCGCTCCCGGAGGGGCGCGAGGTGAGCCGCCATCATCCGGGTGTGCTCCGGAGTGGTCCCGCAGCAGCCACCCACGAATCTGGCACCCGCCTGCACCATGCGTACCGCGCAACGAGCCATGTACTCCGGGCTCGCCAGGTAGATCTTCCTGTCTCCCACGTCGCGGGGCAGGCCGGCGTTGGGCAGCGCGGCAACTGGTAACCGCGACAGGGACACAATCTTCTCCACGGTCAGGAGCATCGGAGACGGGCCAACCGAGCAATTCACGCCGACTACATCGCCCTTCTCCAAGACCGGCACTGCTTCTGCAGCCTCGGTGCCAAATTCGGTGTATCCTTCCTCCCCGAAGCTCATCTGTGCGATCACCGGCAGATCGGAGGCAGCCTGACGCGCCGCGGCGATGGCCTCCGAGATCTCGTTGGGATCGGCGAATGTCTCCAGAATGATCCCGTCCACGCCGCCGTTGGCAAGCGCGCCGATCTGGGTTCGGAAAAAAGCCCGAACCTCGCTCCTGGAGGTCGGCCCCAGTGGTTCCATGCGGATCCCAAGCGGGCCAACCGCCCCCAGCACGGCGACGGGGCGACCCCCGGCCGCCCGCCTGGCCAACTCCGCCGACCTGGCGTTCATATCCTCGGTCAGTTTCTCAAGGCCAAACATCTCCAACTTGACGGGATTGGCACCGAACGTGTTGGTCTCGATCAACTCCGCCCCGGCCCGCACGTAATCCGCGTGGACCGCCAGGACCGTGTCGGGGTCCGTGAGCGCCAGGTGATCAAAACACTGGTTCACGAATACCCCGCGGCTGTAGAGCACGGTTCCGACCGCGCCATCGATCAGCCGGGGCGGTCCCCCTTCGATCCACTCGCGCAGGAGACTCACGGCTCATACCCCAGGTTGGCCGAGAGCAGACGCTCCGCCGCGACCACCGCCATGCCGCGCCTCATGGCGTAATCGGCCACCTGATCGCGCGCCAGCCGGCCCACCCCGAAATAGCGGGCCTCGGGGCGAGTGAAATACCAGCCGCTGACCGACGCAGCAGGCGTCATCGCCATTGACTCGGTGAGTTCAACCCCGATCCTCGACGGTGCATCGAGCAGGGCAAACAAGTCAGCCTTCTGGGAGTGGTCCGGGCATGCCGGGTAACCCGGAGCCGGCCTGATTCCCTGGTATGTCTCCGCGATCAGAGCTGCGTTGTCCAGACCTCGGGCGGCCTCTTCCCGAGCGTAACCCCAGATCCGGGTCCTGACCAGCTGGTGAAGCCGTTCGGCCATTGCCTCCGCCAGTCGGTCGGCCAGGGACTTGGCTACTAGCATGCGGTAGTCGTCACCCCCCAGAGATTCCACGAAATCATCCAACCCGATACCGCCCGTCACCGCAAACGCGCCGACCCAGTCACGGGCTTTCCCGCGAACCTCTCCTGGACCACGCTGCGCGAGAAAGTCCGCGAGCGACATGTTGGGGGCGGTGGCGCCGTCTTTGCGGGGTTTTCGTCTCATCTGTTGCCGCAGCTGGGGGACCCGGACCTGGCCCGCGTCGCCCTCCACCACGATGTCGTCTCCTTCGGACCACGCCGGGAAGATGCCGCACACGGCGCGGACCTCCGGCAGGCCCGCCGAGATCATCACATCCAGCAGGCGCCGGGCGTCTTCGTACAGGGCACGGGCGGCCGCACCCCGGCGGGGATCCTTCAGCAACGCCGGGAAACGCCCCCTGAACTCCCAGGCCGCAAAAAACGGCGTCCAGTCGATGAACTCGCAGAGGTCACCGGCGGGAAAAGGGCTGAACAACTGGATTCCCAGTTCATCCGGGGGCGGCGGGGCTACCGACTCGTCCGGACGCAGACGGTTGGCCCGCGCCGTCTCCAGCGGAATGAGTTCGCGGGTCCTCTCCCGGAAATCGACTCTGATCGCGTCGTATTCCGCCCGCACCTCCCGGGAAAAACCCTCCCGGTCGGACAACAGCCGCCCCGCCACCCCCACCGCACGCGAGGCGTCCGTTACGTGGACGACTGGGCCGCCGTACTTCCCGTCAATCCGAACCGCCGTGTGCCGCCGGGAAGTGGTGGCGCCCCCGATCATCAGGGGCAGGGTCATTTGGCGGCGCTCCATTTCTTCGGCAACCCGCACCATTTCGTCCAGCGACGGAGTGATGAGCCCGCTCAAGCCGATGATGTCCGCTCCGCCCTCATTGGCGGAATCCAGAATGGCGTCGAGGGGTGCCATCACTCCCAGATCCTCGATTTCGTAGCCGTTACACTGGAGCACGACCCCCACGATGTTCTTCCCGATGTCGTGAACGTCGCCTTTCACGGTCGCAAGAAGGACCTTGCCCGCGCGTTTGCCCAACAGCGATGATCCGCCTCGGCCGCCGTTGGCACGGGCGCTTTTCGGTGCCGGAGTTTCGTCCTCCAGGAACGGCTCCAGAACACCTACGGCCTTCTTCATCACCCGAGCCGACTTGACCACCTGGGGCAGGAACATGCGGCCGCTGCCGAACAGGTCACCCACGCGGTTCATGCCGTCCATGAGTGGACCTTCGATTACCGCCAGCGCGCTACCCATCGCGGCGCGCGCCTCCAGCGCATCTTCTTCGATGTACCCCGCCATGCCCTCCACCAAGGCATGCTCAAGGCGCTCGCCCGGAGCCGCGGACCGCCACTCGTCATCGGCGACCCTGGCACCCGCAACGCCGGATTCGCGATACCGGCCGGCCAGATCGGTCAGTCGGTCCGCCGCGCCGGCCCGCCGCGCCAGCAGGGCATCTTCAACTGCTTCAAGTAATTCATCAGATATTTCATCGTAAACAGGCAATCGCCCGGCGTTTACAATGCCCATATCCAACCCTGCACGTATTGAGTGATACAGGAACGCGGCGTGCATCGCCTGACGCACCGGTTCGTTTCCGCGGAACGAAAACGAGACGTTGCTGATTCCCCCGCTGGTCAGGACGCCGGGCATTTCCTGCTTGATTCGTCGCACGGCCTCCATGAACGCGATTCCGTACCCGTCGTGGTCGGGTATACCGGTCGCCACTGCAAAGACGTTCGCGTCGAACACGATGTCTTGCGGTGCGAAGCCCTCCTCAAGAAGAAGGCGGTAGGCCCGGCGGCAGATCTCGAGCTTGTGCGAAGCGGTCTCGGCCTGCCCCGTCTCGTCGAATGCCATCACGACCACCCCGGCCCCGTAACGCCGAACCAGCCCGGCCTGCCTCCGGAACTCCTCCTCTCCCTCCTTCAGCGAAATGGAGTTGACAAGCGACCGGCCCTGCACGGCCTTGAGGCCGGCCTCGATAACCGACCACCGGGAAGAATCGATCACCACGGGAAGCCGTGCGATCTCCGGTTCACTGGCCAGTAGATTCAGGAACCGCGTCATGGCCGCTTCGGAATCCAGCAACCCCTCGTCCATGTTCACATCGAGCAACTGCGCACCCATCTGGACCTGGTCCCTCGCTACCTCTACCGCGTCATCGTACCGATCTTCGCTGATGAGGCGCCTGAACCGCGCCGATCCGGTGACATTGGTTCGCTCCCCGATGTTCACAAACAGAGAATCGGAACGGATGGTAACCGGTTCCAGCCCTGCAAACCGTGGCAGATGATGGGGCGAAGGCGGAATACGGGGGGACTTTCCTTTCACGGCCGCGGCCATGGCGGCGATGTGCTCCGGACCCGTGCCGCAACAGCCCCCGGCCAGGTTGATGAGGCCGCGCCCGGCGAAATCGCCGAGCCACCGGGCCATGTCCGCGGGAGTGAGGTCGTATCCCCCGAATTCGTTTGGCAGGCCGGCGTTCGGGTAACAACTGGTCGCCACCGCGGCGAGCCGGGAAAGCTCGGCCACGTGCGGCTCGAGCTCTTCGGGACCCAATGCGCAGTTGAGTCCCGCGAAGACGGGCCCGGCGTGGCGGACCGATATCCAGAACGCCTCAAGGGTCTGGCCCGAGAGCGTGCGCCCGGACTTGTCGGTAATGGTGCCCGAGATGGCGAGCGCGACGTCGGCACCAAGTTCCTGTTCAAGCGCCTTCACGGCCCAGATCGCCGCCTTGGCGTTGAGCGTGTCGAACACTGTTTCGATCAGCAGAACGTCGGCGCCGCCCTCTATCAGCCCTCTGGCCTGCTCGCGGTAGGCGGCTTCAAGCTGGTCGAACGTGACCGACCGGAGTGCCGGGTTTTCCACATCGGGCGACAGTGAAGCCGTGCGATTGGTCGGGCCCATGCTGCCGAGCACCCACCTGGGCCTCTCGGGATCGAGTGCGGTTGCCCGGTCTGCCTCCTGGCGGGCCAGGCTTGCCGCGGCGCGGTTCATTTCGACGATCACGTGCTGGAGGCCATAGTCAGCCTGCGAGATGGCCTGCGCGTTAAAAGTGTTGGTCGTGATCAGGTCCGCGCCCGAATCCAAATAGGAGCGATGCAACCGGCGCACGTCGTCGGGCCGGGTCAGACACAGCACATCGCAGTTCCCCGCCAGAGAGCGCGAATGATCCTGGAATTGACTCCCGCGCCAGTCTTCTTCGCCCAGACCGAGGGCCTGGATCTCGCTTCCGGTAGCTCCGTCAATAACGAGAATTCGCTCGCGGAGGGCACTCTTGAGGGCTTCGATACGGTCCATTGGGCAAAGTTACGTGTCGCACCCCCGCGGGTTTAGGTTTCCCCGGTCTGGTTGGGGGGTCCGGGTAAAGGACGAAAGCGATGCGATTGACGGCGGTTCAGCTCAGGGAGATCGTACTCCCCCTTGTGGAGCCGTTTGTGATCTCGTCGGGTCGCACCGAGACGCGTCGCATCTTGCTTCTGCGGCTGGTCGGCGACGATGGGACCGAGGTCTGGTCGGAGGGGGTCTGCGGTTCCCGCCCCAACTACTCTCCCGAGACCATCGACACAGCGTGGCTCGTTTTGCGGCAGTGGCTGATCCCCAGGGCAATGCGGCTTGACTGGGATCACCCGTCCGAAGTGCGCCCGGCGTTGGAGCGGGAAGCGCGGGGCCACCCCATGGCGAAGGCCGCCCTCGAAATGGGCTGCTGGGGTCTGGCGGCTGCCTCGGCAGGCAAATCACTGGCCGACTACCTGGGTGGTCCCCGCGAGAATGTCGAAGTTGGCATTTCGATCGGGATCCAGGCCTCCCCGGCGGTCCTTGCCGCGAAGGCCCGCTCGTCCGCCGCCCAAGGTTACCGGAAGATCAAACTGAAGATCACTCGCGGTGCAGACATCGACTACGTCGCGGCGGTTCGCGAGGCGCTTGGGCCGGACATCGCCCTGGCTGTGGATGCCAACGCCGCCTACACGCTGCGGGACGCCCGCCGCCTGGCGGAGCTCGACCAATTCGGGCTCACCATGATCGAACAACCACTGGCCGCCGGGGACCTGCGGCGCCACGCAGAGCTGCAGCAGCAACTTGAGACTCCGGTGTGCCTGGACGAGTCGGTGACCAGCCCCGAGGACGTTGAGGACATGTTGGCGCTCGGAAGTGGGCGGATCGTCAACATCAAGCCCGGGCGCGTGGGTGGGTACCAGTCATCGCTTGAGATCCATCGGATTTGCAGGCGCGCGGATGTTCCCGTCTGGTGCGGCGGCATGCTGGAGAGCGGCATTGGCCGGGCGTACAACGTGGCGCTTGCCACGCTGCCCGGGTTCACGATGCCGGGCGACCTGTCTCCGAGCCGCCGCTACTGGACGCGCGATGTGGTCACCCCCGAATGGACCATGAGCGAAGACGGTCTGGTCACGGCCCCGCGCCGCATCGCCGGCATCGGCGTTGAGGTTGACACCGACCTTGTGGACAGCTTGACGCAGCGGCACGAAACCGTGCGGAGCCCCGCCGGTTCACCGGACCAGCGGTGAACGGACCCGGGCCGCGCCACGGCGAGTATCGCCTTGCCCGGCTCACCTCTGGCGACCACTTCCGGGAGTGCGTCGACATTCAGCGCGTCACCTGGGGAGATGCGATGGAGATCGCGCCCGCCTCGGTGTTGCAGGTGTCGGCCAAGACCGGTGGCTTTCTGGCAGGCGCATTTGATCCGTCCGGGACGCTGGCGGGGTTCGTGTGGTCTTTGGTCGGCCGCTTCCACGGAGAGACCGTGCACTGGTCCCACATGCTGGCCGTGCTTCCCCCGGCGCGGGGCATGGGTCTGGGGCTCCGGCTCAAGCAGTTTCAGCGGGAGGGGGTGCTGTCCGACGGCATCGGAGCGATTTACTGGACCTTCGACCCGCTGGTTGCCCGCAACGCCCACCTGAACCTGAACCGGCTGGGCGCCCAAGTGCAGGAGTATGCCGTGAACATGTACGGCCCTTCGCAGAGCCCGCTGCACGGCTTGTCCGACACCGACCGGTTGGTGGTGCGGTGGGAGCTCGCCGGTCCGCGGGCCACTGCCGCCGCCGCGACCGGGGACCCTCGGGGCATGGAACGGATCGAAATCCCGGTGAATGTGGAGGCGCTCCTGGCGAGGGGCGAAGACATTGACCCGTGGCGGCAGGATGTGCGAGATCGGTTCACTTCCCTTCTGCGGAGGCACTATGCAGTCGAACGTTTCGAGGCACACCACTACATCCTCCGGCCGCCGGGCTGAGGGCGCTGCAGGCGTGACGCAGTCCGGACGGGGACCGACGGCGCGGGGCCACGGGAGTGTGCGGGGCAGAGTGGCTCTGGTCACGGGGGCCAGCGCCGGGATCGGCGAGGCGTGTGCCCGGCGGTTGGCCACCGACGGCGCGCGGGTCGTGCTGTGGGCTCGCCGGCTGGACCGGCTCCACTCTCTGGCGGGCACAATCGACCCCGGGTGGGCGGGGCGGAACAGCTCGGGCGCGGCCTCCGAAGGCTCGCCCGTGGCGTGCGTGGCCTCGGTCGATATCCGCGACCGGGCGGCGGTTTTCGCAGAGGCGCGGCGCTTGGCCGACCAGGGCACCATACCCGATATCGTGGTCAACAACGCCGGTCTCGCGGCCGGCCTCGCGCCGGTCGCGGAGGGGGACCCGGACAACTGGGACCGCATGATCGACACTAACGTCAAGGGCCTGCTGTTCGTGATGCGAGCCTTCCTGCCGCACATGCTGCGGCGGAAATCGGGCCACATCATCAATATTGGGAGCATCGCGGGGCGCCAGGTGTATCCTGACGGGAATGTCTACTGTGCCAGCAAGTTCGCGGTGCGCGCCATTACAGAGGGCGCGAGCCAGGAGACCCTGGGGACCGGCGTGCGTGTGTCGGCCGTAAACCCAGGCCTTGCCGAGACCGAATTTTCGATTGTGAGGTTTGCGGGTGACAGCCAGCGCGCCTCGTCGGTCTACGACGGTATTCGCGCTCTGTCAGGCGATGATGTGGCCGATGTGGTCGCCTACGTCGCAGCGGCTCCGCCGCACGTGAACGTGGCCGATGTGCTGGTGCTTCCGTCGGCCCAGGCGGGTGCCCATCACGTTTACCGGGAACCCGGGGAGTAACCCGTTGCACGTTCCCAGTGTTTGCCGAGGGGGTCGCCTTCGGTTACCGCTCCTCCATTGCCACCCGCAGCACCCGGACCGAATGAACGCCGAGCGGGTCGGTGTGGCGTCCGGCGACGCGTGCAGAATCTCCGGCCATTAGCCTCAGGTCCTCGGGGATCTCCACGGTACCCATGTACTCGTAAGTTTCCGCAGAGAACAAATCGTAAAGTCGCAACACCCAGTCGTCCTCCGGCTCCCCCACCGGGGGTGCCAGTGCGTCCCCGACCCCGATACCCCGCCGAACCCAGATCACCCGTCCTGGCGGGCCGACGAATGCGTCGGTGACGACGGGGAACGGGTCGCCGTACACCATCTGCTCGGCGATGGATCGCCCAATCTCGGTGCTTGCCCTCGCCAAGCCTATTTCACGCAGGCCATCGTTGAATCGCTCGGTCGGCCCACGAAGCTCGACGTCTCGGAAGACGCGCCCAAGCTCTCTGCCGGTCGAGGCGTCGAGTACGGACATGTCGTACTCGTCGCTCAGGCCGACCAGAATCTGGTTTGGGCTGATTCCGGCAACAATCGCATGCAAGCCGCCAAGCTGGAAGCTGCCAAGTGGCGGTCCGGCCCTGGGGGCGGACCACAATACATTACGATCCGCGAGACGCAGGACCTGTTCCGGCACCCCCTCAGCGAACGCCTCGATCCCCGTGGCAGGCCTCACCCTCGCCAAAACCTCGCCTTGGCCGTTGAACGCGATATCGAACACGGACACGTCGACCAAGTGCGAATCGACGGGCCCGCCAGAGAGTGTGAACATGTCAACACGCGTGAAACTGTGCACCGCCACCACGCCATCGGCTGAAACAGACACACCGTTGGGCTCCTGATTGAACTCCCCAGGCCCGTCGCCGTGCCGACCCCAGCGCGTAACCTCGCGGCCAACTGTATCAAGCACGACCACCGAACGTTCGCCGCGATCCAAGATCACGAGTTCGCCGTTGGGCGCGAACACCATCGATGAGACGTCTATAAACTGCCCGTCCGTCGGCTCGTTTCCGGTCCAGTATTCGTCCGTGAACTCGGGTTCGAGTAGGCGGAGACCGCCCTCCCTCCCCACCTGCTCCGCCGTACAGCCCGAGCCCGCCAGCACCAGCAGTACGGTGCTGGCGGACCCAATCGCCTGACGGAACACTTATTGTGGTTGGAGACAGACGGCGGCGTAGCTAATCGCATGCATAGCGCACGCCTCGGCTAGCAATGGACTTCATGGTGCATCTCCTCTCGGAAGATCGGTAGGGTTTCCAGCAAAAAGCACCGAGAATGCATAGGTGGACCCCTGCTCCGTGTCAATTGCAACGGACATGATCGTTCGGCAGTCATCAGATTGGCCGCGCCGCCGGCCGCACCAGAAACTCGAACGCCAGCGGGCCACCGGGTATTTCTTCCGTCGTCTCGCCGTCCTGATCGCCGCTCCAACCTCCCGAAGAGGGAGCGCCTTCATGTGCTCTACGACCCTGTTCTGCGGTCCGAGCGCCGACGGAACCCGGTCGCAGGGGTCGTCGTTCCGATATTTCATGCGCGTTGCAAGGTTTGCGTACGTCTCCGATATATCGTATTATAGTCCCGATATATCGTTGTATGTCGATATGTCGTTTCAAGAACCAACACCGGGACGCTGATTCCGGGAAGTCCGGGAGGGACGATGTTTTCGAACGCTGACTGGGGGATGGGTGCCTGGGCCAATTGCCTTGGCCCCAACGGGTTGAAGTTCGCGCGGGGCGCGGGGCGCCGGTTCGTCAGGAAGGGAGACCTGAAGTTTTTGTTGCTGAAGGTCTTGGCCGACGGACCGATGCACGGCTACGAAATAATCCGCCGAATTGAGGAAGACTCGGGCGGCCTGTACTCACCGAGCCCGGGTTCGGTCTACCCTACCCTCCAAATGCTGGACGATCAGCGGTTCGTGAACTCGGTTGAAGAGGACGGGCGGCGGGTCTACACGATTACCGAAGAAGGCCGGGCTTTCCTGGCGGAACACAATCCGCGGGCGAAAGAAGTTTTCAGCCGCTTCGGCAAGTTTGGCGACAGGGTGGCGGGACCCGAAGCCAGAGCCGTGACGCGTTCATTTATTCGGCTTGCACAGGTGAGCTTCGATCACACGTTCAGGCGCGAAGCCGGGGCCGAGGCGCTTGAAGGAGTCCGCAGGGCCCTGGACCGGGCTACACGGGAAGTTGAGGCGGCCCTCGACAAGGCAGGTGCCGCATGAGCGACCTGTTGCTGATGGCGGCTATCGGGGGGCTTCTCTACTGGAAATGCCCGGACTTGAAGGCCTGGGCCAGGGGTGCGTTGCGTCCCCGCGCAGGCAAACCGCGGGGATCGTTTCGTTCGCCGGCAGCCACCGTCAGGCTCCTAAAACGGGACCTCGCGTCACTGGCCGGCGACGTGACCAACGCTTTGCCGCTGGGCAGACACAAGAGGCGTATTTCGCCGCCAACCGCCTGAGCGCGAGGCGGCGGCGGTCTATTTCAGAGGGAGAATCTTGAGGTTGCGGTAAGAGACTGTGTTTCCGTGATCCTGGAGCCCGATCGGACCCTCCGCGGCCCGGCCGTAGCGCGGATACGCGGAGAACTTGCTGGCCGCGACCAGCTCCTCCCATTCGGGTGAACCCAGATCGTATGCCACGGTCATGGACCCGTTCAACCAGTGCTCAACCCTGTTGTCCTTCACGCGGATCCGCCCTTGGTTCCACTCACCGGGTCCGTGCAGAGCCTTTTCGCCGGACGCATGGAGATCGTAGTTGTCTCCGGTCAGGTGGTTGGTCATGTCTCCCGCCTCCAGGTAGGGAGCGTCGTGCAGCACCTGGTACTCCGGGGCGTTGTGCCAGATCGACGCTTCTTCCTCCTCAAGCACCCGGTAGAACACCCCACTGTTGGCCGATTCGGTCAGCATGAACTCGAACTTCAGTTCAAAGTCAGAGAACGACTCGATCGTAACCAGATCACCCCCGGAGTCGGGGTCGGGTTCGCCCCGGTGGGCCGTCAGCACCAAAGCTCCGTCGATCACCTCCCAGCCGGCCGCGGGAAACGCGTCGGCGTTGTAGAGACGCCAGCCCTCGGTCGTTTCGCCATCAAACAACAAGCGCCATCCCGCGGCGGCCTCTTGGGGGGTGAGCATGTTGGCGGCTCCGGCCTCGGCGGCAACTTCCCCCCCGGCCCCGTCCACATCGCCCGGGTCCTGACCCGGGGCACAGGCCGCGCCGGCCAGCACCGCCAACCCCGCCACCACTCGCGTCACCGCTGCCACGGGGTTCGCTGGAAGTAGGAGTCGGTCATCCCCTTGAGATGCTTGGACAGCATCGTCAGCGCGATCAGGTTGGGCACGATCACGATGGCCAGGAAGATGTCTCCCAGGGACCACACTACCGCCAGGGGCAGCGCCGCTCCCACAAAGTGCATGGCCACGAACGCCACCTTGTACGGGATGATGGCCTTGGGCCCGAACAGGTAATTGGCGCATCGATCCCCGTAGTAACTCCACGAAATGGCGGTGGACAGCGCGAACAGGAGCACCGAGAAAATGACGATGTAGTGCCCCCAGTCACCCAGCGGCGCCAACCCGCGGCGGAACCCGAGCTGCGTGAGGGGCGCGCCGCTCTCAACTGCCTGCCCGTACAGCACGTTCAACGTCTCCCCCTGGATCGTAGTGGCGCTGGCGGTTGCCGGGTTCACGGCCCCCGTGAAGGGGATTGTCATGTCTTCGTCAACGTATATTTCGCGCACCGACACCTCGTGCCACGCTACGTGAGGCGAACCATGCGCCACCGGTCCCCCGCTCTCGTACAGGACCGGCCCGTCTGGCTCGGCAGCCACGGAGTTCCCGGACTCGTTGATCATCACGTAACTGATGTCACCGCCGCCAAGCGTGATCTCGGTGGGCACCCTTGCGTTCCAGGAGTTCGTGAGTATCACTACGAGTGCCGTCATCGTGACAATAACCAGAGTGTCGATGAACGGTTCAAGCAACGCCACGACGCCCTCGGACACGGGCTCGTCGGTCTTGGCGGCGGCGTGGGCGATGGGCGCGGATCCCTGCCCCGCTTCGTTGGAGAACAGCCCCCGGCGCACTCCCCACATCATGGTCACCAGGAACGCACCCGCTCCAGTTCCGGCTATACCGGCTGTCGGGTTGAAGGCCTCGCGAAACACCAGGGCGAAAGCGCCCGGCACATCACCGACATTGATCAGGATGATGGCCAGTGCACCCGCGACGTAGATAGCCGCCATTACGGGAGCCAGAATGCTGGTGACTCGCCCAATCCGTTTGATCCCACCAAGAATGACCACGGCCACGAACCCAGCCGTGACTGCTCCGGTGATCTTGGGGTCGATGTTGAACTGCGCATTGATGGTGTCGGCCACCGTGTTGGCCTGGACGGCGTTACCGGTCATGAACGCCGTAATGCCCAGCAGGACGGCGAAAAACACTGCCATGGGCTTCCACTTCGGCCCCAGGCCACGCTCGATGTAATACATGGGCCCGCCCGAGACCGCCCCGCTGTAGGAGGCCGAATCCTCATCGACATCCCGGTACTTCTGGGCCAATGTTACCTCGGCGTACTTGGTAGCCATGCCGAAGAAAGCCGTCATCCACATCCAGAACAGCGCCCCCGGCCCGCCCCAGTGAATGGCCGTAGCCGCCCCGGCGATGTTGCCGATTCCGACCGTGGCGCTCAGGGCCGTCGTCAGCGCCTGGAAATGTGATACGTCGCCCGGGTCGTTCGGATCGTCGTACTTGCCCGTGGCAACGGCCGCCCCGTGCAGGAAACGTCGGATTTGCGGGAGGCCAAGTTTGAGCGTCAGAAACAGCCCGACACCCAGCAGAACCACTACTTGGAGGGTAAGGCGCTCATCTCCGATGGTGATCCCGAACTGAGCTACGTTGCGGTCCAGCCAGCCTACGATAGAGGCAAAGTCCATGGGACTCGGTCTCCCTGGGTTAGGGGGAAATGCGCAATACCGCCGTGCGTCGTTGCGGGGTCAGCCGGTTCGCGGCCTCCACCGGCCAGGCGTCACCCGGGCCAGGCAGGCCGGGTCATCCCAAATCAATGCTCACGGAGTGCCCGCACAGGGTCCCGGTGAGAGTCGGGATCTCGTCGGCGGAGACCGTTCCGGACGCCGACAGATCAATCGTACACACGTCCTCGTTACCCCCGGTATCGGCCGACCACTCAACGTCGCCGGAAACGGTCAATGAGACGGAAAGCTCCCCATCGCTGAGCGAAGTTACCAAGGCAGAGGCTTCAATCCCCGAACCGGCGGCCGTGCTGACCATGTATTGTTCGTCATCGTACGTGAAGGCGCACTGGTCCAATTCGGCGGTGGCGGAGACCGTGATGGTCGTGCCTGACACGCCAAACTGATAGGACCAGGAGGCCGAGCCTCCGTCGGGGCAGGCCACCTCGTCCGGCGGTACTCCGCCTTCGTCGGCAATAGCTGTCAGTTCCAGAACGTCGTTGAGCCCGTGGAACAAACTCAGGGCTTCTTCGAGTGTGGTAGTGGCGGGATCCGGCCCGGGATCCGGCTCTGTCGCCGTTTCATCGCAAGCCGCGACTGCCCCGACCACGAGCAGCAACGCCAACCGGTTCATGATTCGCTTCACAATGTCATCGCCTCCGTCAGTCAGGGTTGGTCAGGATCCGCTTACGATCCGCGGGGGGTACGCCGAATGATCCCACGACCCCAGATGTTATTTGACCTGTCAACGTCGGGCAAAACGCCGTCCGGGTCAAGCTGCACGTTGCGCACTCGCTTTCCTGTTTCCAGGCGAACCACGTACCGGTTTCCGTGTTGCCACTCCGATACCGGCACGTCATGCACCTGTTCGGTCCCGTCGGCAAAAACCACGCGGAGCCGAACGGGCATCGGGATCCCGCCCCTGTTTTCGACCGCGACCACCGGGACGCCGTCGTCAACCGACACCGCGGCCACGGCCTGATCCAGCACCGCGTCTTCGAAAATCCAGCCCTTGAAGAACCAGTCCAAGTCTTGGCCGGACACATCTTCCATGGTGCGGATGAAGTCGGCGGGCTGGGGATGCCGCCAGGCCCAGCGGTTGATGTACTCGCGCAGCCCCTCGTCGAAGACCTCGGGCCCCAGGATCTGTTCGCGCAGGAGAATCAGCACAGCAGCCGGTTTGCCGTAGGCCAGATGACCGATGTCAGCTTCGGGGATGGTGTCGGCATGCGACAAGATCGGCAGCCCCGGTTGCCGGTCCTCCATCGCGATCCGCGGGGGTGAAAAGAACTCCGACAATACGGGCGATCCCCCCGAGTACTCGATCCCCGAGTAGTAGTTGATGAAGGTGTTGAACCCCTCGTCCATCCACGGATACCGGCGCTCGTCACTGCCCACCATCATCGGGAACCATGTATGGCCGATCTCGTGGTCCGTGACCGCGAACAGGAACGCGCCGCGCGACTCCCAGGAGCAGAACACGATCATCGGGTACTCCATACCCAGAGCAAGTCCGGCCACGTTGATGGCCACCGGATAGGGGTACGGGTGCCACTTCCGGGAATAATGCCTGATGGAGTGCAGCAAGTAGTCGGTTGAGCGCTCCCAGCCGCTGGTCCCGAACCCCCCCCCCAGACCCCTCGCCGAACCAGGGTTGGCGAACCCGTCTCCAAAACGGCGGACGGCAAACTGGCCGCCCATGCTCTCGGCCGGATAGAACGACATCGCCAGTACGTCTTCCCAACCGGCGGCGTCCCACACGAACCTGTCGGACGTGGCCCAGGCGAAATCACGGACGTTCTCGGCCCGGAAACGCCAGGTTAGCGGGCCCTCTCCTTCCGGCCTCGACTCCCGGCGCCCCACCTCGTCCGGTTCGACGATGAACACCGGCACCTCCGATCTCCGCGCGTCGGCCAGCCGTGCCTGCTGGTCGAGCGTCAGCACCTCCCGGGGGTTCATGAGCTCGCCCGTCGCAGCCACTAGGAACTTTCGCGGAACCGTCAGCTGTACGTCGAAATCGCCGTATTCCAGGTACCACTCGCCCTGCCCCAGGAACCACGATTCGTTCCACCCGTTTACGTCGTCGTAGGTGAACATGCGCGGATACCACTGGGCCAGCTGGAGGATCGTGCCGCCGTCAACCCGCAGCTGACCCATCCGGTCTCCCCCGTTGCGCGGAATCTGGAACTCGAAGTCGATCTCGATCTCGAGTTGCGCCCCGCCCGGAAGGAGCGGTTTGTCGAGCAAGATCTCCAGCATGGTGTCGTCGACGCGGTATTCCGGGACGCGCGGTTCGCCTTCGCGCTCCAGCATCACCCTCGACAGCCGGAATCCGCCGCCCTTGAAAAAGCCGCCGTGTCGCGGTTCCACGTCCAGTTCGCGCGCTCTTTGGGCGCCTCGACTGTCATTTGCAAACAGGTTCTGGTCGAGCTGAACCCACAGGCTGACCAGCGAATCGGGGCTGTTGTTGGTATAGGTGATCGTCTCCGATCCGACGATGGTCCTGCCCCTGAGTTCGGCGTCGATCCTGTAATCGGCCCGCTGCTGCCAGTAACTCTCTCCAGGGGAGCCGTCGGCGGCGCGCGTCCCGCTCGGAGGGGGAAGCTCCAGCGGAGCAAAAGCCTGGGCGGGGTCGAAGGTCCTTCGCAAGGAATCAAGGCGGGCGAGCTCAACGGAGTCGGGTTGCTGCCCAGACCCGCGGTCTTGCCACGCGGCCAGGTCCGCGGGTGCAAAAGCCGACGCCGCGGATGCGAGAACACCGGCCGGGAGGCAAACCGAGAATGCGATGAACCGCACAGCCGCCGTTGTCTTCAGATAAACCATTCCTTGTCTTGTCGCGGTTGGATGCGCCGGGGCCAGGAACGTAGCGCCGGGTAGACCGCCGCGGCACATCCGGTTAGCCTACCCGCCCCGCCCGCCGTCGATCAACCATCTCCACCCGTGGCCTGGAGCGCCAATACCGTGGATCCGCGAACCCGCCTCCGAATGCACTCCGAACGGTCGGTCCCCCAGGAAATTGGTGACATTCTTCGCGCAGGTACCGTTGCGCATGTCGCCTTTTCGGTCGAGGGCCAGCCGTACGTGATCCCGATGTTGTATCACTACGACGACCCCCACCCGCCTGCGGTCTCACCCAACGGGTCCGGGCCCGCGGCGGCCGCAGCCGCACCGGAAGGGGATTCGTTCGGTGGCCGGTTCTACCTGCACGGGTCAACCAGGAGCCGGATCATGAAACACATGGCTGGGGGAGAACCGATCTGCGTCTCGGTGACCCACGTCGATCAGCTTGTGGCCTCCAAGACAGCCCTCAACCACTCCGCGAACTACCGGAGCGCCCTTTGTTTCGGCACGGGCCGGGTGATCACCGACCCGGACGAAAAGAACGAGGTACTGGAAAGGATGGTCTCCCGGTATTTCGAGGGGCGGACCGTCGGCCGGGATTACTCGCGTGCCACCTCGCAGCACTTGAAAGGTACGGTCTTGGTCGAGCTGGTCGTTGACGGGTTCAGTGCCAAGGCCCGTCGCGGCCCGCCAAACGGCCCCGGCGACGACGATCCCGCCGCTGCCGGCACCGCCTATTTGTTGGAGCTCCTATGACCGACCAACGCCCCCTGTTGACGTTTGACTGTTACGGCACTCTGATTGACTGGGAGGCGGGGATCCTGGCCGGTATGCGCGAAGCGTACGGGGAAGCGACCGAGGCGGCAGACCAAGACCTGTTCTCGGACTTTCTTGCCGCTCAGGACAATCTCAAGACCGGTAGCTACCGCACGTACCGCCAGCTCCTGGCTGAAGTAGCGGCCTCGGTCGCCGCGGCCCGCGGGTGGGCCCGGCGCGCCGGAGCCGCCGAATTGGTGCCGGCCAGCGTCCCGGGCTGGACCCCTTTCCCCGACACCTGCGAGGCCCTGGCTCGGTTGCAGGAGGGAGGCTTCGCGCTGGGTATTCTGTCCAACATCGACAATGACTTGTTGGCTGGCACGCTCGAGCACTTTCCCGTCAGGTTCGATCTTTTGGGGACTGCTCAGAACCTGCGCAGTTACAAGCCGGGGCGCGCCCACTTCGACCTGGGCAGGAGCTGGTCCGCAGGCCGGGAACGCTGGCTCCACGTGGCGCAGAGTCTTTTTCACGACATCATACCGGCGACCAAGCTGGGGCTGGCCAGCGTGTGGATAAACCGGAAACACGAACCCCTGCCGCCGGAGGCCGGGCCGGAGCGAACGTTCCCCAACCTGGCGAGCGCCGCGGACTGGTTGACGGGCCGGCCAGCGGCCGGATAACGAGTCCCGCCTACGGCTGACTAACCGACGGCTGGACGACCGGCCAGCTCCGGTAGTTTTCCGGGTGCCGGTCTCTCCAGAACAAGCGACGGGCCGTGGAACCGTCGCAGCGCGACAGGTCGATGTCGGCCACCACAACCGCGTCCTGCATGGCCGGCCCGCGTGCAACGACCTGTCCCTCGGGGTCGCAGACGAATGACTCGCCGCCAAAGGTCAGGGCCTCTTCTTGTCCCACCCTGTTGCACAGCGCCGTGAAGTAGCCGTTCTGGAAGGCCGCGACGCGGAGTTCGGCCTCGAACAGCCCGTCCGGCCACTCGTTCAGCGACCCGGCCTGAGGGATTACCACCAGTTGCGCCCCCCGCTCTCCCAGCCGCCGCATGTACTCGGGGTAGTGGCGGTCGTAACAGATGGCCACGCCGATTCGGCCGACTGCGGTGTCGTAGACCGGAGCGTCGCCCCGACCCCAGGAATAGTACTCCTGCTCGTGGAACCCGGGCATCTCGGCAACGTGCATCATCCGGGTGACTCCCAGCAGGCACCCGTCGGCATCGAACACCGGCGAACCGTCGTAGCGCTTTCCGTCATTGGCGATTTCGTAGTGATTGAACACGGTGACCAATCCGAGTTCGGCGGCGCGGCGGCGGATCGCCGACGAGACCGGCCCCTCGCCCGCCACCTCTGCAGCTGCTTCGGCCGCCGCCGCGCCGCGCTGTTGTGGGAAAAACCGCTCCAGGGCCAGCTCGGCAAACGCCACCAGCCGTGCGCCGGCATCCGCCGCCCGCCCCATGGCGTCCAGCGCCCGCTTCAAGTTGTTGGTCCGGTCGTGGTCGGCGTGTTGTTGGATAAGCGCAATTCTCATGGCGTCAGTTTCAGAAAAGGGAGGTTTGGGCCGGGCCGGTAGCAGGTCGCTCCGCCCACTGCGAACGGGTCCGAACGGGCTGTCCCGCCGGTTCGATGCATCCGGCGTCATCGTTCGCCGTTCCGTTCACACGGGTCCCAAGCGGCACGGCTTCGAGCAGATCATTCTGGAGCGGGGCCAGGCACTCGCTCGCCTCCCCGGCCGGTGCCCGGCCGATCCAGGGTTCCTCGGCGCCCCCGCCCAGTATTGCCGGCATTCGGTGGTGCAGCGGAGCCAGAAGTTCGTTTGCTTCGGTGGTGACGATCACGCACGCCTGCCCGCCTTCCTGCCTCGTTCGCAGCGCCGCCATCACAAGGGGGC
>LXNJ01000922.1_pt1 | contig 18633 bp, 16 predicted proteins | sample 809081 | NCBI WGS metagenome assembly LXNJ01 (sample SAMN04870510, study PRJNA318959) | sponge metagenome | biome: sponge; feature: marine sponge reef; material: water | host: Petrosia ficiformis | place: Greece: Milos, Mediterranean Sea | collected 2013-05-29 | depth 5-7 m
ACGTATATAGAAAAAGACGCCTCGATAAACGAACACATAGACCGCATGCGCCACGCTGCCACCAAGGCTCTTTTCAGAAGAAGGGACGTGATAATTGTCTCAAGCGTTTCGGCTATCTACGGAATCGGGGCGCCCAAGGTTTATTACGGGATGCTTACCGAAATCGAAGAGGGAATGGAGCTTTCAAGAAACGATTTTGCCCTGAGGCTTGAGGAGGTGCGTTACGAAAGAAAGATCGACGAGCTTGACAGGGGCACGTACAGGGTGAGGGGGGATGTGGTGGACGTATTCCCTTCGCATGAGGAATCGGTTGCGCTCAGGGTCGAATTTTTCGGAGACTCAATCGAGACCATACGCGCGATAGATCCCCTGAGCGGCCGGTCGGTCGGGGACGTGCGGGAAGTTTCCATTTTCCCGGGCTCGCATTACGTGGCTCCCAAAAGCATTCTTGAAGAGGCCGTGGAGAGCATAGGCAGGGAGCTTGAGACAAGACTCGCCGAACTCAGGGGTCGGGGAATGGAACTTGAGGCCGACCGTCTTGAGGAAAGAACCAGATTTGATCTTGAACTGCTTGATACCATGGGGTTTTGTCCGGGCATTGAGAATTACTCAAGGTACATCTCGGGAAGAAGCCCCGGGGAACCTCCTTACACTCTTCTTGACTATTTTCCCGAGGATTTCCTCTGCGTGATCGATGAAAGTCACCAGATGGTTCCGCAACTGCGGGGCATGTACCTTGGTGACAGAAGCAGAAAGCTTTCTCTGGTTGAAAATGGTTTCAGGCTTCCTTCGGCGTTTGATAACCGCCCCCTTAATTTCGAGGAGTTCGAAGCCAAGATCGGGCAGGTTATATACGTTTCAGCTACCCCAGGGCCTTATGAACTTGCACAGGCAGACGGCAACGTTGTTGAGCAGATAATACGGCCGACGGGGCTTGCGGATCCGCTGATTGAAATCCGTCCCGCCCAGAACCAGGTGGACGATCTGTTCGATGAACTGAAAAAAGTAGCTGACGGGGGGCAAAGAGCGCTCGTTACAACACTTACCAAGAAGATGGCCGAGGACCTTACGGACTATTACAGGGAGCTTGGCCTGCGGGTTGAGTACCTGCATTCTGAGATCGACACCCTGGAGAGGATAAGGATCGTAAGGGATTTGAGGGCCGCTAGGTTCGACATTCTGATCGGAATAAACCTGCTGCGGGAGGGACTCGACATACCTGAGGTCTCTCTTGTCGCCGTGCTTGACGCTGACAAGGAGGGGTATCTGCGTTCAGAGACTTCTCTTGTCCAGATTTTCGGCCGGGCCGCGAGGAATGTTTCGGGCAGGGCTGTTCTCTACGCTGATACGATGACCGGATCGATGCGTGCCGCCATTGCGGAGACCAAGAGAAGAAGGAATATTCAGATGGAGTACAACGCGGAGAACGATATAATCCCCAGAAGCATTGAAAAGAACATAACGGATATTCTGGGTTCCATATACGAGTCCGACTACCTTAAGATTTCAAGTACGGAGGAAGAGGATCTCCTCGAGATACCTCCGAACAAGATTCCGGAGGCTGTAGCCAAGCTTTCAAGGGAAATGAAGTCCGCTGCGAAGAAACTTGAGTTCGAAAAGGCTGCCGAATTCAGAAACAGGATAAAAAAACTTCAGGAACTGGAACTCAAATACGCCGAAGGGGTCGCGTGACAATCGAGTATTTTCCTTGCTGATTTTTTTGTTTTATGTAGACTTTAAACCGCTTTTGGAAAGAGTGGGTCTTTACCCGCTCTTTTTTATTGAAGGGTATGAAAGATACGGAGAATTTTTGTGGAAAAGGCTAACGGCGAGCTTGAAAAAGCGATTCTGGAAGTTCTTCACCCGATTGTGGAGGAGAATTCCTGCGAGCTTGTGGATATAAAGTACCTCAGGGAAAGAGGGGGCAGGGTTTTGAGGATATTTCTTGACAAAGAGGGCGGAGTTACAGTCGATGACTGTGCGAACGTGAGCAGGGAACTCAGCGTGGTTCTTGATGCCTATGACATAATGCCGCAGCATTCCTACACCCTTGAAGTTTCTTCTCCCGGCCTCAGGAGGCCCCTTAACAGGCAGAGCGACTACGAGAGGTTCAAGGGAAGAAAAGTGAAGATAAAAACTACGGACCCGGTTGAAGACAGAAAGGTTTTTTCCGGGACCCTTCTCGGAATGAGAGGAGAAATGATTCTGGTGGAAATCGATGGCCGTTCCTACAGCGTGCCTTTCGGTTCCGTCAGCAGGGCGAACTTGGAAATTGATTTTGGGAAAGGAGCGAGAAAATGATTACGGAACTAACAAGGGTTATAGATTCCGTAGGGAAAGACAAGGGCATTGACAGGGAACGCATAATAAGCGCGGTTGAGGAAGCGGTTCTGTCCGCTGCCGAAAAGCTTCTCAAGTCAAAGAACCAGGACAAGGAACTCGACGTCTATTATAATCCCGAAGAGGGAGAGGTGGAACTTTTCGAGTACAAGGAGGTTGTGGAAACCGTAGCCGATCCCGAAATTGAGATTTCACTCGCAGAAGCAGCCGAACTTGATCCCGAAACCGAACTTGGCGACATGATAGGCGTCAAGATAAGTCCTGAATACACGAGAATCGCCATTCACAACGCCAAGCAGAAGGTTCTTCAGAAACTCAAGGAGGCCGAAGGCAAGGTTATATACGAGGAGTTCATCGGCAGAAAGGGAACCATAATAGGCGGCATAGTAAGAAGGGTCGACAGAAGACACATAATAGTGGATCTCGGAAGGGTTGAAGCTGTGTTGCCCCCGGAACAGCAAGTGCCAAGAGAGTATTACAAAATGAAAGAAAGAATACGGGCCGTGCTTCTCGACATAAAGGAGTCACCCCGCGGGGAACCGAGGCTTATCCTGTCAAGAGCTCACGTGAGTTTCGTAACCAGGCTTTTTGAAGCGGAAGTTCCTGAAATCTCCGAGAGCATAGTTGAGATAAAAGCCATCTCCAGAGATCCCGGCGGAAGAACAAAAATAGCCGTGGCGTCAAAGGACTCGGATGTGGACGCGGTTGGTGCCTGCGTGGGGATGAGAGGCTCGAGGGTACAGAGCATCATCCAGGAACTAAGGGGTGAGAAGGTGGATATAGTTCCCTGGTCAGAAGATCCCGCTCGCTATGTATGCAATGCCCTTTCTCCGGCTGTCGTGAACAAGGTCGTAATTGACGAGAACAGCCGCTCGATGGAAGTCATAGTTGACGACGACCAGCTTTCTCTTGCCATCGGAAGGAAGGGGCAGAACGTAAGACTGGCGTCACAGCTCACCGAGTGGAAAATAGATATAAAAACCGAATCCAGGGTTAAGCAGGAACAGCAAGAGGTTCTTTCCATTCTTACAAGCTTGCCGTCTGTAAGCGAGGTCACGGCGAGTCTGCTTTACAATGACGGATTCTACTCTCTCGAACACATAGCTTTTTGCGAACCGGATGTACTTATGAAGGTGGGAAGTCTCGGAGAAGAAGAGGTTTCCACGCTCCAGAAAGCGGCCCGAGTGGCACTTATGGAAAAGCTTGAGGAAATGCCTGTTGAAAGTGAGACCGAAGCGGTTTCAGATGGAGAACAGCTCCAAGTATCATCGCCGGCTGACGGAGAGGCAGAGAATTTGGTAAAGGAAGACTAGGAAAAACCGCAGCCTCGCCTGCAAAGCAGACTTTTTTGGAATATGCCTAAAGTCAGAATACATCAGATAGCCAAGGAACTGGGAGTAAGCAGCAAGGAAGTAATAGACAAGAGCGTGAAGCTTGGAATGAAAGTTACGAGTCATCAAAATGTAGTTTCCGAAGCAGATGCCGACAGGATAAAAAAGGCGTTTATTAACGTCCCGGAAGAAGATTCTTCAAAAACGGTGGAAGAGCAGAAGGAAACCGTAAAGGTTTTCAAATCCGATACGGGCCATGATCTGGTTGAAAGAAGAAGTGGCTCGAGAGTCATCAGAAGAAGAAAGAAAATCGTAAAACCGGAGCCCGAGGAGGAAAAAGAGCTTGCCCCGGTTGCCGGGGAAGCCGCAGCGGAGCCAGAAATCGCTGTCCCGCCCGAACTTGCTGAAGAAGAAGCGGCCCAGGCTCCAAGTGCCGAGAGCGAAGTGCTGCCCGAAGAAGCGCTTGAAGCCGCAGAGTTGCCTGAAGCCGAGAGCGAGGTTCCGCAGCAAGAAGATCTTGAACTTAAGCCGGAACCATCTCCCGAGCCTGAAAAGGTCATTGAGGAAGTGGATGATAAGGAAAAGCCGAAGCCGAAGAAAAAAGCAAGAAAGAGCAAGCCTTTAAAAGAGGAAATACATGATGAAGAGACCTTGGAACAGCTCAAAAAGGCGTTTCGAACCAAGGTCCCGAGCAGAAAAGAATACGTAGTACAGAACAAAAAACCCAAGCTCAGGCAGAATTTTGACGGAACCGGGAGAAACAGGGGGGCTTACCCGGCCGATGGCCGGGATGGGAGAGTCATTCCCGCTTCCCCTGCCCATACTTCGAAAAGAAACATCAAGATCGGCGAGACGATAGTGGTTTCCAATCTTGCGAAGATGATGAGCGTAAAGGCGTCAGAAGTCGCTAAAAAACTCATGACCATGGGTACGGGCGCCACGATCAACCAGTCAATTGACAGTGATACCGCCGAGCTTGTCGCCGATGAATTCGGCTTTAACGTAACGATTGATAGGTTTGTCGAGGAAGACCTGATTTTTGATCAGGATGAGTCGCAGGATGCGGAGAAGGTGTCGCGTCCGCCAGTTGTTACGGTCATGGGACATGTTGATCATGGCAAGACCACTCTTCTTGACTCCATAAGAGAAACCAACGTTGTCGCGGGAGAGGCAGGTGGAATAACGCAACACATAGGCGCCTACGCGGTGAACGTAAAGGATTCGACCATAGTTTTCGTCGATACGCCGGGACATGAGGCCTTCACCTCAATGAGAGCCCGCGGCGCGAGTATCACGGATATAGTCATTCTGGTTGTGGCGGCGGATGACGGAGTGATGCCTCAGACGGTTGAAGCGGTTAACCATGCGAAAGCGGCAGGAGTTCCGATCATAGTAGCAATAAACAAAGTGGACAAGGAAGGCGCTGATATCGAAAAAATCAGGAGAGAGCTTTCCGAGATAGAACTCATATCGGAACAGTGGGGAGGAGACACGCTTTTCGCCGAGGTCTCCGCGAAAAAGAAAAAGGGTATAAGCGAACTCCTTGAACTTGTCCTGCTTCAGGCTGACGTGCTTGAACTCGGGGCCTCGCCCGATAGCAGGGCAAACGGCGTGGTGATAGAAGCGGAGCTTGATAAGGGCAAAGGAGCCGTCTCCACGGTTATCGTTAAGCAAGGGACTCTTCGGATTGGAGATTGCGTCATATCCGGAGTTCACAGCGGAAAGATAAGGGCCCTTACCGATGACAGGGGCAAAGCGGTAAAAAGCGTAGGTCCTTCGATGCCCGTTAAGATAATGGGCCTTTCGGGAGTTGCCGAGGCCGGGGAAAGATTCCATGTCGTAAAGGATGAGAAAACGGCCAAGGAGATAACATCTCACCGCCTCAGCAAGGTCAGGTCCCACAAAGTGACCGTCGCTCCGAAACTTTCGCTCGAGGACCTTTTTAGCTCTATTGAAAGTGAGGAAGCCAAAGAACTCTCGCTCATTATAAAGGCTGATACTCAGGGATCGGTCGAGGCGCTCAGAGAATCTCTTGAAAAACTCTCCACCGAGAAGTGCAGGGTAAAAATTGTTCACTCCGGGGCGGGAGGGATAAACGAAACAGATGTGGTTCTGGCGAGCGCTTCAAACGCCGTAGTTATAGGATTCAACGTCCGCCCGGATGCAAACTCGCTTAGGATCTCCGAGAAGGAAGGGGTTTCCCTTGAACTTCATTCAATAATTTACGACGTGGTAAACCGGGTAAGAAGCGCGATGGAGGGACTGCTTGAACCCATTCGCAGGGAGGTCGTGGTGGCTCACATGGATGTCAGGGAGCTTTTCCACGTATCAAGAGTGGGAACTATCGCCGGATGCATGGTTTCTGACGGCAAGGTAAGCAGGGACAACAGTATCAGGGTGGTTCGTGACGGCACTGTTGTCTACGACGGCAAGGTGAGCTCTCTCAGGCGTTTTAAGGAAGACGTGAAAGAGGTTCCTTCGGGCTACGAATGCGGTATAACGATAGAGAATTTCAACGACGTGAAGCAGGGAGATGTCTTTGAACTCTACAAGCTCGAGGAGATAAAGCAGGAGCTTTAATATCTGTGTTTTAAATGGTTGTAGGCATAGCCAGACTTGACCTTTACATGTCGGGCAACAGGTCTTTGAAGGATAAAAGACGCCTGATCAAAAGCCTTGTCGAAAGGGCAAGATCGAAATTCCCGAGTCTCTCTCTGACGGAAGTTGATTCCCTTGACCTAAAAGACAAAGCTACCATAGGGTTTGGGTATGTTTCCAACGATGCTTCTCTCGTAAATTCCGTTCTGGATAAGGTGACTTCCTATATTGAGAGCACGGGGAATTTCCGCATGGGCGAAAAAGAAATGGAGATCATCCATTTCTGAGTGAACGAAGATGTGTCACAGCTACAAAAGATCCGCGAGGATATCTGATCTTCTCATAAAGGAAATATCGGAAATGCTGGTGCGCGGCAAGATCAAGGACCCGAGGGTGTCGTCGGCAAGCATAACGGCTGTGCGGGTTACAGACGACATGAGCTATGCGAAGGTCTTTTTCACCTCTTTTGATGAAGGTTCCGATACGCAGGAAATGCTCGAGGGATTAAGAAAGGCCACGGGCTACATAAAAAGCGCTCTTTCAAAGAAACTAAGGATAAAAAAAATCCCGAACATAGAGTTCGAGTATGACAGTCTCGTGGAAAAACGGGCGAGAATTGACGAACTGATAAGGAACGTGTCGGATGAATAACTTGAATAGCATTATTAACCTGATAGAAGCGAATCAAAGCTTCCTTGTCGTCTCCCACGAGAATCCGGACTGCGACGCCCTGGGTTCAACCATAGCCATGGCGCTTGTTCTTCGCGGTCTGGGAAAGGATGTGGTCATGTACAACCGAGACGGGGTCCCTGAGCACCTGCGCTTTCTGCCCGAGTGGTCAGGTGTTGGCGATTCTCTTGATCGCGTCGGGGACGTGGATGTTGTGATGCTCCTTGACTGTGCTGATATTTCGCGACCCGGAAAAGAATTCGAGAGCTTGATTTCAGAAGACGGTTTCACCCTTGCGTTTATCGACCACCATGCGAGTAACAGTGCAAGCTCTGAGTACTGCATTATAGATGAAAACGCGTCTTCCACGGGAGTTATTCTCTACAGGATGATAAAACGGCTCGGGATTTCTGTAAGCCCGGACATTGCTGAGTGTCTTTTTTCCACGATAGTCGGAGATACTGGTTCTTTCCGGTATTCAAACACCTCTTCTGAAACGTTTGTAATCGCCGCTGAACTGGTCGATTGTGGGGCTAACCCGGAGAGGGTCTCAAGATTTATTTATGATAATGAACCTCTTAGAAAGGTCATGCTTAGAACCTTGGCGATGAACACCCTTGAGGTAAACGGAAAAATCGCTTTTCTCCACGTATCAAGCGAAATGTTCAAGCAGACCGGAACCGAAAAAGAGCATACAGAAGGTCTTGTGAGCATGGCGAGGTCAATTGAGGGGATTGAGGTCGCAGTTTTCCTGAGACAGGAATCCGCCATGGACTGGAAAGTGAGCCTAAGGTCTAAAGAGTACGTGGACGTGGCGCAGATTGCCGGACGGTACGGCGGAGGAGGACACCCCAGAGCCGCCGGTTGCGTGATTTCCGCTCCGCTTGATGCGATTAAACGGAGACTTCGCAATTCAATTGAGGAAGCGATGTAATGGACGGAGTTATGATTCTCGATAAACCCAGGGGCTGTACATCCGCTCAGGCTCTTAACAGGGTAAAAAAAGCCGTGGGAGCAAAAAAGGCAGGTCATACGGGAACCCTGGATCCGTTTGCGACGGGAGTTCTGCCCGTGTGTTTTAATCAGGCGACAAAAGCCATTCCTTACCTCGGAGATGATATAAAGGAATACGAGGCCGAGATGATCCTGGGCGTATCAACCGATACCATGGACGACACAGGTACGGTCACCGGGCGGGTGGACGCGGGACATGTCGGCAGGGACGAAGTTAAAGAGGTTATTGAAGGGTTTTCGGGAGAGATAATGCAGGTTCCCCCGATGTACTCCGCCGCGAAGGTTTCAGGTACTAAGCTCTACGCCCTCGCCAGAGCCGGAAAGGAGGTTGAAAGGAAGCCGAAAAGAGTCACCATAGAAGAAATAAGGCTTCTTCACTTCTCTTACCCGAAAGCGACTTTTTACGTGAAGTGTTCTCGGGGAACCTATGTCAGGGTAATTGCTTCTGATGTCGGGAGGAAACTTGGCTGCGGAGCCCATCTTTGCGAGCTGAGAAGACTTAGAAGCGGTCCTTTCACGCTAAGTGGCGCCAGCAGCATTGAGGATGTGGAATCCGGGAATTACAGTATTCTCTCCCTGCAAGAGGTTCTTGCGGGCTATCCAAAGGTTTATTTGGAAGAAGATATGTGCGAGAGCGTGCGCAACGGAATCCCTCTTTGTCGAGGATCTCTTTCGGATGTGGAATTGCCCAAATTCAAAAATAGAGATATAATCACCCTTTTTTGCCGGAAAACTATTCTTTCCATCTGTGAAGCGAAAGCTGACTCCGACGGATTTGAGTATATGGGAGATAAGGATATAGTGTTTCGGCATTTAAGAGTATTTAACTGATTAGGTAAGGGTCTAGGAGGAAGTAATTTATGTCTTTGCAAAAAGAAGATAAGGCGCGAATCATAAGCGAGTTCCAAAAACATGAGAACGACGTGGGTTCGGCCGAGGTTCAGATAGGGATTCTGAACGGAAAGATACAGGAACTGTCTGAGCACGTGAAAAGAGCGCCCAAGGATAACCATTCAAGAAAAGGGCTGGTTTCCATGGTTGCCAAGAGAAGAAAGCTGCTCAATTACGTAAAGAGGGTAAGACCGCAGGAGTACGGAAAGCTGATTGAGACCCTTGGGCTGAGGAAGTAAGGAAGTAATATTTTGGAGGAAATGAATTGACTGAACAAATAAGAGAGAAGGAAGCGGAGCTGTTTGGAAACAAGCTGCGCCTTGAGACAGGAAGGCTTGCCAAGCAGGCAAACGGGGCGGTGCTCGCTTCCTGCGGAGGAACCACCGTGCTTGCCACGGTCGTTGCCTCGGAAGAAAAAATAGAAGACGATTTTTTGCCGCTTACGGTTAATTATCAGGAAAAGTCTTTTGCGGCCGGGAAAATCCCCGGAGGTTATTTCAAGAGAGAAGGGCGCCCAAGCGAAAAAGAAATTCTTACGTCAAGGCTTATTGACAGGCCCGTAAGGCCTCTTATACCCAAGGGTTTTTGTTACCCCACCCAAATCATAGTGACAGTTCTTTCCGCTGACGGCGAGAATGCTACGGATGTTTTGTCGGTAATAGCGTCTTCAGCGGCGCTTATGGTCTCAGATGTTCCATTTGCCGGACCCATAGCGGCCCTTACCGTTGGAAAAGTTGACGGTGAACTTGTTGTAAATCCCACTCCCGAGCAACTGGAAACCAGCACTATGGAGATAACCGTCGCGGGTACAGAAGAAGCCATCGTGATGGTTGAAGGCGGCGCAAAGGAAGTAAGCGAGGCGGAGGTGGTCGAAGCTCTTACGTTTGCCCACTCCGGGATCAGGGAAATCATTTCTTTCCAAAACAGTTTTGTTGAAGGGCTCGGGAAGGAGAAAAGGCAGGTTCCCACAGTCGAAACTGACGGAACGCTTGAGGACGAGGTTCGTTCATTGGCGCTGCCTTTGCTTGAGCAAGGGATAGTGACTGATTCAAAGGACGGCAGAAAGGAACTTATAAGAAAGGCTCATGAAGACACCGTAAAGAAGCTGATCGAAGACCATCCCGAAGACAAAGCCAAGATTGACAAGGCGTTTGATGAGTTGCTCAAAGAGTCCGTCAGACAGAGGATAGTTGAGGGCACGAGACCCGACGGAAGAGACTACACGACGGTAAGGCCCATATGGGGCGAAGTGGGTCTTCTTGAGAGAACCCACGGTTCAGCGCTTTTTACCCGCGGGGAAACCCAAGCCATAGTTGTCGCGACTTTGGGAAGTTCATACGATGAGCAGAGAATAGACGCGCTTGAAGGCGACCAGACAAGAAGCTTCATGCTGCATTACAACTTTCCTCCCTACTCCGTCGGAGAGACGAGCTTCCGGCTGGGTCCAGGTAGAAGAGAGATAGGACATGGCGCACTTGCCGCAAGGGCGATAAAACCCGTTTTACCGGAAAAAGAAGATTTTCCCTATACCATCAGGATCGTTTCCGAAATCCTTGAGTCAAACGGTTCCTCTTCAATGGCGACTGTGTGCGGTTCTTCAATGTCTCTTATGGACGCGGGAGCACCCATAAGCGCTCCTGTGGCCGGCATAGCAATGGGACTTATAAAGGAGGGAGACAATTTCGTTATTCTCTCCGATATTCTAGGTGATGAGGATCATCTTGGAGACATGGATTTTAAAGTGGCGGGGACAGAAAGCGGTATCACCGCCCTGCAGATGGATATCAAGATAACCGGCATAACCGAAGCGATTCTGACAACCGCGCTTGCTCAGGCAAGAGACGGCAGGATGCATATTCTCGGAAAAATGGAAGAGATAATCAGCGGACCCAGAGAGGAACTTTCCGACTACGCCCCAAGAATTCTTACAATGCAGTTAAAGCCGGAGAAGGTCAAAGTCGTGATAGGTTCGGGTGGCAAGACTATAAAGAAGCTGGTCGAGGACACCGGAGCGCAGATAGACATACAGGATGACGGTCTGGTGAAGATTTTCTCCCCCGACTATGAAGCCTGCAAGAAAGCCGAGAAATATATAAAGAGAATCGTAGAAGATGTAGTTGCCGGCAAGTTATATGTCGGCGTGGTTAAGCGCATTCTGGATTTCGGGGCGATAGTTGAGCTTGGTCCGGGAAAAGACGGGCTTCTGCATATCTCCGAACTTGAAAACCGCAGGGTCGAAAAGGTAACCGATATCCTTAACGAAAAAGACGAAGTCCTTGTAAAGTGCCTCGAAGTTGCGCGTGACGGCAGGGTGAGGTTGAGCAGAAAGGCTGTGCTTGACCAGAACATAGAAGATTACAGGGTTTCCGACTAACACGCACAGTTGAGTCTTTCCCGGGAAAAACCGAATCTGATAGTTGTTTTAGGGCCGACGGCTTCGGGCAAGACCGAAATAGCCCTGGAAATAGCCGGCAGAACCGGCGCTTGCGTTATAAGCGCCGATTCAGTCCAGGTCTACAGGTATTTCGATATAGGCAGCGCCAAACCTACCGAGAAGCAAAGAGGGGAAATCCCTCATTTCCTTATAGATGTTGCAGACCCCGACGAGGATTTTAACGCCGGCACTTACATGAGGCTTGCCCTTGAACAGGTCAGGAGACTTGTTGAGGACGGCAGGAAAATAGTCGTGGTCGGGGGGACTTTCCTCTACGTCAGAGCTCTTCTATACGGGCTCCTTGAAGGCGTTGAGGTCAACCAGGAGTTCAGAGACCGTCTCGCTAAAGAGAGAGACGCAAAAGGAGTCGCGTCGCTTCACAAAGAGCTTGAGTCTGTAGACCCGGTGTCCGCCGGGCGGATAAACCCGAACGATTACGTGAGAATTGAGCGAGCCCTTGAGGTTTATAACACGACGGGAGAGCGCATGTCGGATCATCAGCGCCGTCACGGTTTTGCGGAACAAAGATTTAACGCTCTTAAAATAGGCCTCCTTGGAGATCGAGAGCGGCTGCGCCGCGCTATAGACGAAAGGGTCGACGCAATGATCAACCGCGGCTGGGTCGAAGAAGTAAGAGCCATAAGAGCCATGGGATACGGGCCGAACTTAAAACCTATGAAGTCCATAGGTTACAAGCGGATAAACGAATTTCTGGACGGTCGGTTTGATTTTAAGACAGCGGTGGAAAGCATAAAGACGGACACGAAAAGGTTTTCCAAAAGACAGTCCACCTGGCTTCGCGCGGATGATGACATAAAATGGTTTGATTCCGCAGACGGAGATGTCCCGATACTTGAGGAGTGTAGCGGGTTTCTCGGCTGACTGGCTCTCCGGCTATTCTTTTTCCTCAACCCTGTATGCGTGAATAGTTCTCAGGATTATTGCCGCGCCGATTAGGACGGAAAGTATGGGCAGAAGCCATAATATAGAGCTGAATCCTTTGGGCGGGGGAGATGCGAGAATCGTTTCTCCGTAGCTTGAGATGAAATAGTCTATTATCTCTTCCTTCGTGTTTCCTTCGAGAAGTTTTGTTTTTATAATGGCCCTCATGTCCCGGGCAAGCTGTGCATTTGACTCCGCGACACTCTGTCCCTCGCACACAGGACACATGAGCTCTCCCGAGATGTCGGCAACTTGGTCTTCAAGAGTGTCCGCATCCACATGGAAGGCGATAAGGGTCAGAGACAAAAAAAGCCACGTGCCAAGGGTTTTGCGAAAAAAACGGTTCACTGGTTTTCAAGTCCCTCGCTCTGACTGTTGTATAGGGTCGCATCCTCGACATAGCGCATGATCATTTTCTCCGTAATTGGTCCCCTGTGCTTGCCGGTTATGATACCGTCAGGATCTACGAAAAAGGTTTCCGGAACCCCTCCTACTCCGTAATCGAGATGCACTCTGTTCTCCGGGTCATGAACGTTGATGAAGGTTCCCCCGAACGATTTTATGTATTTCTCGGCGCTTTTCCTGTCGTCCATTACGTTTATTCCTATGAATTCCACTTGTTTGCCAGAAAGTGACATGTAAGCTCTCTCAAGTTCCGGGGCTTCTTCTCTGCAGGGATGACACCAGGATGCCCAGAAATTCACAAGTACTGTCTTTCCCCGAAAATCAGAAAGCTTTACCTCTTCGCCGTTAAATGACTGCAGCGCGAACTCGGGTGCAGTTCTTCCCACAAGCTGGGAAGGGGTTTCGACATTTCCCTTTCCCGAAAGCCCGCTCCAAAGCGTATAGGCAAGCAGGGCTATAAGCAAGACGATAAGGATTTTCGAGATTGTGTTTGATATTTTCACAAGAAGTCACCGTTTCTTCTGGTCTTAAGTTTTCTTTTGGTTATTATTTCCAAAATTGCCCTTTTATTATAATAGGTTTTCATGAAAAAACTCATAATTGTATCCAACAGGCTGCCGACGACCGTGCGGGAGGAGAACGGGAAGCTTTCTTTTGAGCCGAGCGTGGGGGGTGTTGCTACGGGGCTTAGTTCCCTTGATACCGATTACGAAAAATGCTGGATAGGGTGGCCGGGGATAGATTACGGTGTTCTCTCGGATGAGCAGATTGCGGAAGTGCAGCAGCGGCTCGGAGAAGAGAATTTTTATCCTGTAGGTCTCAGTGCCGAAGAGGTAAAAGACTATTACCAGGGCTTCTGCAACGAGGTAATATGGCCTATCTTCCATTATTTTGTCCAGTACGGAATTTATAAAAAAGAGTTCTGGGAATCATACATCAAGGTGAACAGCAAGTTTGCAAGCGCCATATTGGACGTGGCCAGCGAAGGGGATTACATCTGGGTTCATGATTATCATCTTATGCTTGTCCCCGAGCTTGTAAAAAAACAGCTGCCCAGATCAAGCATCGGTTTCTTTCTCCATATACCTTTTCCGTCTTCAGAAATTTTCAGGCTTATTCCTTGGTGTCGGGAAATAATACAGGGGCTTACCGGGGCTGATCTTATAGGTTTTCACACTTTTGACTACGTAAGGCATTTTGCCGAAAGCGTAAGGAGAATACTTGGACACGAGCATTCCTTGGGACGGTTTATAATCGGGGAAAGAGAGGTAAGAACCGATACTTTTCCCATGGGAATCGATTATGAGAAATTTTCCTCCGCGCCGAAGAAACGAAGCATTCAGAAAAGAAAAGACGAGTTCATAGATTTTCTTGGGACTGACCAGAAGATCATTCTCTCCATAGACCGTCTTGATTACTCAAAGGGAATTCCTGATAGACTCAGGGCATTTGATCTTTTCCTTGAGAAAAACCCGAAGATGAGGGGCAAGGTGGTTCTTTTGCTTGTCGCCGTGCCTTCGAGAACAGAAGTGGTTCACTACAAGATACTGAAAAACGAAGTTGACAATCTAGTCGGTGCGATAAACGGCCGCTACGGAGCAATTGGCTGGAGCCCTATTCACTACATGTACAGATCTTTCGGTTTCGAGGATCTGATTTCTCTTTACCTGGCCGCGGACATCCTTTTCATTACTCCCCTTCGTGACGGCATGAATCTGATTGCCAAGGAGTATGTGGCCGCGAGACAGAACAAGGCAGGTGTGCTCATACTTGGTGAGATGGCAGGAACCGCACAGGAACTGAGCGAAGCCATAATCATAAACCCCAATGATCTCGAATCTACTTCACGGGCGCTCGAAACTGCTCTTGCCATGACCAAGACGGAGCAGAAAAGACGGATGAAGGCGATGCAGAGCCGTCTCAGCAGATACGATATCAGGACATGGACGGCGGACTTCATGGAGAGGCTTGATGAAACAAAAGAAAGGCAGCTTAAGATGTTTGCCCGAAGATTCAGTCCGGAAATGACAGCCGAACTGATTGAAAAATACAGAGAGAGCAAAAAGTGTCTTTTTCTGCTTGATTACGATGGTTCTCTTGTTTCCTTCAAGAATAATCCGCAAGATGCGAAACCTGACCCGGAAATCTACTCCGCGCTTAGTGAGCTTTCTTCGAGGGAGAAGAACGAGCTTGTCGTTATAAGTGGCAGAGACAAAAAGACTCTTGCAAAGTGGCTTGGGGGCGTAACAAATGGTCTTGCGGCCGAACATGGTCTTTGGATAAGACGTGGAAAGTGGAAGATGTCCGATATTGCTCCAGAGGGATGGAAGGAAGAAATAAGACCCATACTGGAAGTCTTCGTCGACAGGACTCCCGGGTCGCTTATCGAGGAGAAAAATTTCTCCCTGGCATGGCACTACAGAAAAGTTGATCCGGCACTCTCAATCGTGAGAGTGGGAGAGCTTAAGGATATGCTCTCGCATATAACGGCGAATCTTGAGATAGGTGTGCTTGAGGGAAACAAGGTTGTGGAAATCAAGGGCTCTTTCATAAACAAGGGCAAGGCGGCTGTCCAGTGGCTCAGAGCAAGAAAATGGGACCTTATCATATCAATAGGAGACGACTGGACGGATGAAGACATTTTTGAGGAACTCCCCGAAGATGCTTATTCCATAAAGGTTGGTTTCGGACCTTCAAAAGCCAAATACAGAGTTCGCTCGACCACCGAAGCAAGAGACGTTCTTTTTTCTCTGGCAGATGTGACTCGCGAGATGGAAAATTCATCTTCAGAGACCAGGAAAAACCGGAGGCGTAAATAATGGAATTTGTAAAAATTGCCGGTACAGAAATCAGTTCGTCGAGAATAGGTCTTGGGACTTGGGCGATGGGAGGATGGCTGTGGGGAGGAAGTGACAGAAAAGAATGCGTAAGGGCTATATACAAGGCGTTTGATAACGGGGTGAATCTCATGGATACCGCTCCGATTTACGGCTTCGGTGTCTCTGAAGAAATTGTGGGAGAAGCGGTTTCTCAGAGCGGAATGAGAGATGAATTAGTAATCGCGACCAAAGTAGGGCTTGAGTGGGAGAGGGGAGGAATATTCAGAAACTCCCTCCCGGAGAGAATACTCAAGGAGGTTGACGATTCCCTCAGAAGGCTGCGCACCGACTGGATAGATCTTTATCAGATTCACTGGCCCGACCCGCTTGTTCCTGTTGAAGAAACTGCGGGAGTCATGGCGGAACTTCTTAAAAGCGGAAAAATAAGGTCTGTTGGAGTGAGCAACTATTCAGTTGAGCAGATGGAGATCTTTCGTTCTGTGTGCCCGCTTAACTCAAGCCAGCCTCCTTACAATCTTTTCGAGAGAGGAATTGAGGATGATGTGCTCCATTGGTGTGAAGAGCAAGGGGTTACCATGCTTCTCTACGGGGCTTTGTGCAGGGGACTTCTGGGCGGAAAGCTGAGGACGGATTCGGAGTTTCCGGGAGATGACCTAAGAAATTTTGATCCCAAGTTTCAAAAGCCCGTATACGATAATTATCTCGGTGCGGTTGAAAAACTAGGGGAACTCGCTTCGCAACGTTTCGGAAAAAACGTGCTTGAACTCTCCGTCAGGTGGGTCCTAGACAAATGCGGAAACGATATAACGCTTTGGGGAGCTAGGCGCCCAAGGCAACTCGATGATATTGCGGGTACCGTTGGTTGGTCAATAGACGATGATTCAATGAGTGAAATAGACTCGATACTGAATACCTTCGTTCCAGACCCCATAGGTCCCGAATTCATGGCTCCCGGTCCGAGACCTTTTTAGATTTAAGCGAAGCCCTTTATGTCCTCAAGGCGGATTTCCGAAACGCTTTTTCTGAAAATGTCGGCATGAGGGTAATCTTCTGCGGCTATCCTCGGGTCGGGCACTGCGATACAACGCATACCGGCCTCTTTAGCTGACACTATACCGTTTATGGAATCTTCAATCGCGACGCATTCTTCGGGACTGACCTCAAGACGCCTTGAGGTTTCAAGATATATGTCGGGGCGAGGTTTTCCTTCTTCCACGCAGTCCCCAGAAACTTTTATTCTGAAAGTGTCCGAAAGAGAGAATTTTTCAAGAACGAACTCTATTACTTTCATCGGGGAACCTGAGGCGAGGGCCGTTTTTATGTGTTTTTCACCACTTAGGATTTTAAGGAGTTGGGGAATTCCATCAGAAAGCCTGAGTTCCTTTTCGTAAAGCTCTAGGAGGATCCCAAGACGGGTACGGAGAATCTCTTCTGGGGGTTCGTCAAGGCCGAAAGTTTCTTTGAGGAGTTTTACAGAATCTCTCTGGCTGAGCCCCATGATCTTCTTTCTGTATTGCTTTCTATAACTTTCATTGCCCCCAAATCCCTTTTGCTTGAGCATAATAGACTCGCTTTTTTCCCACAGGGGTTCGCTGTCTATTATGACTCCATCCATGTCAAATATGACCGCTTTTATCAATGGACCAAATAGAGGTTTAGGTGTTACCGTCCGCAAGGCGGAAGACAATGACCGGACAGATTGAGAGAATCTTGCAAAAGGCCAGTTTTTAGTTCTTAGAGCAGATCTTTTATCCTGTCTTCCAAGGATTGCTTGTAAGAATCGATATCGATCTTGATTCTGGAGACGCCGGTTTCCATCGCGGCTTGCGCTACCGCGGCCGATTCCCATACCAAAACTCTGGGATCAAAGGGTTTCGGAACTATATAATCCGGACCGAACTCAAATTTCTGGTCTCCGTAGGCCCTAGCCACTTTATCCGGTACGGGTTCCTTTGCAAGTGCCGCAAGGGAATATGCCGCCGCAACTTTCATTTCGTCGTTTATTTTTGTCGCTCTTACGTCAAGCGCTCCCCTGAAAATAAAAGGGAATCCCAGAACGTTGTTCACCTGGTTTGCGAAGTCGGACCGGCCCGTGGCAGTTATCACGTCGCTTCGGGCTTCCTTGGCGTCGACGGGAAGTATCTCGGGGTCGGGATTTGCCATGGCGAATATTATCGGATTCTTTGCCATGCTTTTTACGTTTTCTTGGTTAATGGCTCCGCCGTTTGAGAGTCCGACAAAAACATCGGCTCCGACCAGCGCGTCCCCTATGGTTCTTCTATCCGTTTCAACAAGGAACCTTTCTTTCTGGGGATTAAGCCCCGCGTTTCTTCCCTTGTAAATTACGCCCCTGCTGTCGCACATTATTATGTTTTCTCTTTTTGCGCCGAGCGCTATAAAAAACTCGGCACATGCAATTGCGGACGCCCCGGCGCCGTTAAACGCCATTTTGAGCTCGCTCATTTTTTTCCCGGTAATCTCACAGGCGTTAAGAAGTCCCGCACCCGATATTATCGCGGTTCCGTGTTGATCGTCGTGAAAGACAGGTATGTCCATCTCTTCTTTCAGTTTGTCCTCGATGTAGAAACATTCCGGGGCTTTTATATCTTCGAGATTTATCCCGCCAAAAGTGGGTTCGAGATATTTTACGGTCTTTATGAATTCATCAGGGTCCTCGGTGGCTATTTCAATGTCGTAGGCGTCAACGTCTGCGAACTTCTTGAAAAGCACACCCTTTCCTTCCATTACGGGTTTTCCCGCTAGGGCGCCCAAGTTTCCGAGTCCTAGTATTGCGGTGCCGTTTGAAGCTACTGCGACTAGGTTCCCTCTGTTGGTGTATTCATAAGAGAGGTTTTCGTCTTTGTCTATTTCCCTGCAAGGTTCAGCGACTCCTGGAGAGTACGCGAGAGAAAGTTCCCAAGACGTATCGCAGGGCTTTGTCGGTATTACTTCAAGTTTTCCTTTTCTTCCGCGTCTATGATATTCAAGGGCGGCTTCCTTCATATCTTTGTCACTGTCGCACATTTGTGAACCGATCCTCCATCGGGTGTTTTAAAATGAGAAGTTAATTATATACAGAGATAAGTTTTGTGCAATTGCACCGGGAAATCAGCAGCAACAGCAGGATGATTGCGAGCAGCTTCCAGAATCCTCACTCTCGGAGATTCCC
>LXNJ01000923.1_pt1 | contig 18628 bp, 12 predicted proteins | sample 809081 | NCBI WGS metagenome assembly LXNJ01 (sample SAMN04870510, study PRJNA318959) | sponge metagenome | biome: sponge; feature: marine sponge reef; material: water | host: Petrosia ficiformis | place: Greece: Milos, Mediterranean Sea | collected 2013-05-29 | depth 5-7 m
GGTGAAGGCTGCGGCCGCCAGGAAACCGCACAACCTTTGCGGGCCTGATTCCAACGGTGGCTGTCTGCGGGGAACACCTCCTCCCAAACCCCGCGAATCCGTTCCTGTAAATGCCTCAGAACCCAACGCGCACGCCCAGCAGGAACCGGTGCTGCGTTACGCTTTCCTCAACCAGAGGCGGCTCGTCCACATCGGCATACGGGGTGTATTCGTCGTCGAATTTCATGCGCGTCCATCCCGCATCGATATGGAAATTGTGTGCGAAACGGTACGACACGCCGGCGGAGACGAAGCGCCGGTCGCGATCAGCTTCGTCGCCGCCCCGCGACACGTTTCTGTCGAACGGATCGGGATAGGCGGCCACGCCTCCCCGCACCGTGAAGTCTCCGAATTCATACGCCCCGCCGATACGCATATTCCAGACCGGATCCATGATATCCCGGACTTCCCTGTTCAAGTCCCTGAACAGGTCGCCGTCCGCCGCATCCCCATCAAACTCCATCTGGGACCAGTCTACATATTCCAGGTCCCCGGACAGAAGAAAGCTCCCGATTTCCCAGGATGCGCCAGCCCCGATGCGCCAGGGGGTGCGCAACTCGTATTCGTATTCGTTACGGGTTTCGGCGTCCAGGGAGCCCCCCTCGTCGAACCAGGTGGTCAGTTCCCGGTAGAAATTTTCCCTGATTTCGTAAAAGGTAGGGGTCTCCAGCGTCACGCCCACGCGCAACCCGCTCGCAAGCGTCGTTGTCGATACCCCGCCGCGCAGATTGAACCCGCTCAGGTCCGCCTCGAACCCTTCTTCGTACAGCAGTCTGTTAAACCCGAACAGCGAGCCGTCGGACAGGGCGACTTCGTAGTCTGACGGGGCGTTTTCGTTGTAGGTATCCGCTTCCTCATAAAGGCTTTCGAAGTTGTACGAACCGAATGCAAAGTTGGCCGCAAGGCCGACCATCACGCCCTGGCTCGCCTCCCACGCGCCGCCAAGGTTCAATTCGTTTGTCCGTCCCTTTTCGAGCACGTCTCCCAACTGATCGACTCGGGCGCCCGGCGTAACCGCCTCGTAGAAAAGTTCGTTGTCTGTTCCCACATTCTCGAACAGAAATTCGATCGCTCCCGCATCGTAGGCCAGTTGGGGAATATCGCTGAAGAAACTCGGAAAATACCCATCGTCGTCCTCCTCCACCGTAAACTCGTCCGCATAGGGCAGGAACGACGTACTGATGGAACTGGTGGCGTTCGCGCCTCCGAACGCGAGATTGCGGTCGAACGTATTGACCTGGTTGAATGCGAGGCCGAGCACGAACGATCCTTGTGAAGTCGAAAGTTTCTGTACGTAGGCCAGATTGCTAAGGCGGGTAGCGCGCACATCGGCTTCCGCCGCGGACGACGTACGGATCCCGGTGAAATACTGCGCGTCCTCCGTGGCCGAGAAGGTATGCAGGGAACCGCCGATTTCCGAGTTGCTGAAGTAGCCCAGACCGGCCGGATTCGTACGCAATGCGCCGTAGTCCGCTACGCCGGCAATGCCGACGCCCGCCATGCCCATCATGCGCGGACCGGTCGCAGGGGACCGTGCAGCGAAGAGATAGGCGTCGTTGGGCGTCTGCGCATACGTGGAGGACACCGCAAACAAGGCAAGGGCAAATACCGGGAAGAAGCGCCTTTTCATGGGAGTATCTGTCTGGTTTTCCGGGTTACGAACGGATTTTTTGGGGTATCCGGCGATTCGCATGGGTACAGGTAGGGTTAGGGATCGCATGAAAAGCACGATCCTGAAAACACTTCCGGGGTAATCGCAACGCCGTGGTTACACGGTGCGCTTATCGACTGCGGGAACGACCCGAAGAGGATGAAGACCCGCCCGAAGACCGCCCGCTGCTGCCCGACGAAGATCGGGGCGGCGGGGACGAACGGACGGTGCGTCCACTCGATCCGCTGCTGCGCGAGGAAGGCGCTGAACGGACGGTGCGGCTACTCGATCCGCTGCTGCTGCTCGAGGAGGGCTTCGAACGGACGGTACCCCCGCTGGACCCGCTACTGCGCGAAGACCCGGAGGAGCGCACAGTCCCCCGGTTGCCGGAAGACGACGAAGACCGGGACGAGGGAGACGAGCCGACAGTGCGTCCGCTGGACCCGCTGCTGCCGCGCGAAGAGGGCGTTGAACCGACAGTGCGGCCGCTCGACCCGCTACTGCCGCGCGAAGAGGGTGTCGAACCGACGGTTCGCCCGCTGGACCCGCTACTGCGTGCGGTGGTTGTCCGGCGCGTATCGCGAACTGTATCCGTCGATCTGCCTGTTCCTGAGCGAGTTCCTTGTACGGTCGATGATCTTCCGGAACGCGCCGAGCGTTCTCCGGAAATGGTCGAAGCGCCGCGCGTCTTCCCGGCGGAAACGCTTCCTGCGGTGCCTACCTCGCGGATTCCGCCTCCTCCGTAATCACCTGCATATCCGCCGCGGGCTCCTGCACCCCGCCCCATGCTGGCGCCACGGGGTCCCCATTGCCCGCCGCTCGAGCGAATCGTTCCCGGATAATCGTACCGCCACCCGCCGTAGTAGGGATTCCAGGTGTGCGCATAGCCCGGGTAATATCCGCCATAGCGGTAGGGGCTGTAATAATAGGGATACCCGCCCCAGCCCCAGCCAGGACCGACGGAAATGCCCGCGTAAAAGCCGCTGTATCCATACCCATAGGGACTGTACCCATGCCCATAGGGGCTATACCCCCAGGAATTGTATCCCCAGGGATCGTACCATGAAGGCCCGTAGAACGAGCTATAGGACCAGTACGGGTCCCGGTAGTACCGCGGACTCCATCCGTAATCGAACCGGTCGAAGTAGCGGCGATAGCCATAGGGACCGCTGTAGAAATACTGGTCATTGTAGTAGCGTTCCGTTACGACGGTGTCCTCGGAGCTTTGCACTACCTCCACGTAATCGGGAATCCGCTCGTACTGTACGGTGCCCAACTGGGTGTAACAACCGGCCAGCAGGACCACAAGCAGTCCGGCGGCGAATGGCGCCGCGCGCAAGGCGGGACGATGGGTTCCCCGCTTGTGTAATGTCGATCGTTCCATGATGGCACCCGGTTTGGTGAAAACTTGGCGACGGTGGTTCCGTTACAGTGTGTACGGGTTATGATGCATAAGGTGCCGATTGGTTGCAAACAAACGACGGAACTTATTGCTTTTTTCGAAGAAAGAACGACGTTCGTCCGGCTCCAACGGCTTTGTCCCGGAATCAAGCAAACATCGCGCCATTTCCGGATCCTCCACGGAATATCTGGCTTTCCTCCTGTGACGCTGTCCGGATTCGTTCCGGGCCGCCTGCGTTTCTCTCTATAGTGTATTTAATAAACGGCGCCCACTGTGCAATATTATGGCCGATGTGATTACAAGCCGCGAGAAAGATTATGCGCAATGGTATCTGGACATTGTGCAGCATGCGAAGCTGGCCGATTACTCGGCGGTGCGCGGGTGTATGGTCATTCGTCCGAACGGCTGTGCGCTGTGGGAGAACATGCGCCGGGCGCTTGATGACATGTTCCGGGAAACGGGGCACGAGAATGCCTATTTCCCCTTGTTCATTCCCCAATCCTTTCTGGCGCAGGAGGCCGAGCATGTAGAGGGTTTCGCCAAGGAGTGCGCCGTGGTCACCCACTCGCGTCTTAAGGAAAACCCGTCCGGCGACGGACTTTTGCCCGATCCCGATTCGAAGCTGGAAGAGAATCTTATCGTTCGTCCCACCAGCGAAACGATTGTCTGGGACGCCTACCGGAACTGGATCCAATCGTGGCGCGACCTGCCCATTCTCGTCAATCAATGGGCGAACGTCGTACGCTGGGAGATGCGTACGAGGCTGTTTCTGCGCACGATGGAATTTCTCTGGCAGGAAGGGCACACGGCCCACGAAACGAAGGAGGAGGCCATTGAGGAAACGCTGCGCATGCTGGAGGTATACGCTACCTTTGCCGAGGAATGGATGGCCATGCCGGTGATCCGGGGCGTGAAAACGGCAAGCGAACGTTTTGCGGGGGCAGTGGATACGTATTGTATCGAGGCCATGATGCAGGATGGGAAGGCCTTGCAGGCCGGCACCAGTCATTTCCTCGGCCAGAACTTCGCCAAAGCGTTCGACTGCCAATTCCAGAACCGGGAAAACCGGCTCGAATATGTGTGGGCTACTTCCTGGGGGGTCTCGACCCGTCTGATCGGGGCGCTCATCATGACGCATTCGGATGACCGGGGACTGATCCTCCCGCCTCGCCTCGCTCCCACGCAAGTCGTGATCGTACCCATTTTCCGGAAAGACGAAGAGCGGACCGTTGTGCTCGAGGCGGCCGACCGCATCCAGGCAGCGCTGCGCGCGGCAGGCGTTCGCGTCAAGGTGGATGCCCGCGAGACGCACCGTCCCGGCTGGAAATTCAACGAGTACGAAGTGCAGGGGGTGCCGGTGCGGCTTGCCATCGGTCCCCGCGACGTCAAGAACCATAAGGTCGAAATGGCGCGCCGCGACAAGCCCGGGAAAGAAATCGTTTCGCAGGAGGGGCTTCCGGATCGGATCGGGGCCGTGCTCGAAGATATTCAGCAGCGCTTGTTCGACCGGGCGCTGGCAATGCGCGAAGCCTTCACCCGGCGTGTCGACGACTACGAAGCGTTCAAGGATACCCTGGACCGACATGGTGGATTCGTGTGGGCTCACTGGGACGGTACGCCGGAAACCGAGGCCCGCATCAAACAGGAAACGAAAGCGACCATTCGGTGTATCCCGATGGATGCGGACAAGGAACCGGGCAAGGATATGCTGACCGGCAACCCGTCGGAGCGCCGTGTTCTTTTCGCCCGGGCCTATTAACGGATACTCTGATCAAGCCCACTTCGATCAGCGCTTCACTTTCACGCGTAAGGAACGACATGCTTGCATCGTTGAAATCAGCGCAAAACACGGCGGATTCGGGTCGTCGCGGTCGTGAAGCGTCCCTGTCTGCCTCTGAATCTTTGCGGACTTAATCAGAGCATCCTAACGTAATTCACAGTATTCACAGAAAGACCCATCCCTGGTACTGCCCATCGATCGACGGCTACATCGATTCATCCGGCCCTGAACTCAAACCGGGAGCGTAACGCTTCGTGCGCACTGCATTCGCCCTTTTCGCCGTCGCAGCAGCCTTGTGGCCTTCTTGTGTTCTTGCCCAGGAATGGGGCATGGTGTCCGGACACGTTCTGTCCGCAGAGGAGAATGTTTCCGTACCCAACGTCAGCATTCTGGTAAGCGATACCGAATTCGGCACCGCGAGCAGGCAAGACGGGGAATACACGCTCCGGCTGCCGGCAGGCGCGCACGTATTGCAATTCTCGGCGGTCGGGTACGAAACGACACGGCGTCGCGTACAGGTCCAGCCCGGCGAAACGACCGTGCTAAATGTTCGATTCGAGGCATCTGTTGTCGAGATGCAGGATATCGTGGTGGAAGAGGACGTGTTTTTCCCGGAACCCGGGGTGTATGAACTGGAGCCGGAAGTCGTTCGCAACGTGCCCTCCCCTTTCAAGGGTTTTCAGGCGCTGAGCGTATTACCCGGCGTAGCCGCCAACAACGAACTCTCCAACCAGTATTCGGTCCATGGCGGGGGATTTCACGAGAACCTGATTTTCGTCAACGGCTTCGAGGTGTATATGCCGTTGCGCCCGAGGCAGGGGGAGCAGGAGGGGCTCGGCCTGCTGAATCCGGAACTGGCGGACCGGATCGTGCTGTATACGGGGGGATTTCCGGCGAAGTACGGGGGGAAACTTTCGTCCGTGCTGGAGACCCGCTACCACCGGCCGGATGACGAATCCATGCGCGGGTCCGCCACAGCGTCTCTGCTCGATGCAGGCTTTTCGCACCGGGGAGCTGTCACAGGGGGACGTTTCGGATGGAATGCCGGCCTTAGAAAAGCGCGTGCCCGCCACTTCTTCCGCACGCAGGAAAAGAAGGGAGATTACCGTCCCGACTACACGGACGTGCAGGGTCTGGCGACCTGGCGCTTCGCATCGGGACACGAGGTCGAAGCGCTGGGTATTTACGCCAACCATGTGTTCCGTTTCGAACCGGAGAGCCGTAAGACGTATTTCGGCATCGTGAGCGCCAACCCCGACAGGCCGTCGGACCTGCGTTCCTTCTGGACCCGCTATGACGGGGCCGAAAACGACGGATACGAAACGCGATTTGCCGGCGTACGCCTGATTAACCGGATCGCCTCTTCTTTGTCCGTAGAACACGATGCGGCGTACTTCGGCGTTTCCGAGACGGAACGCTTCGATATTCGGGGGGCTTCCATCGTGTACCGTGTCGATACGGGCAGCGATCCCAATACCGGCGCGGGGCATATTCCCACAGGCAACGTGACGGAGGAGGAATTTGCCGACAACGTCATAGAAAGCGCCGCATGGACCGGGCAAGGTCGGTACCGATTCCAGGGCAGGCGGCATGCGTTGGAGGCAGGCTGGAGCGTGCGCGCCTTTTCTTTTTTCGACCGCATCGACGAGTATGCCACCCTGTACGGCAAAAACACGAACGGCGAATCCGTTCGTATCGAAGCGAACCGCCTGTCCGACGAAGCCACACTTTCCGCATGGAAAACCGGCGTGTACTTGCAGGACACGATCCAGCGGGGCGGATTGCTCGTCACGGGCGGTATGCGGGCGGACCGGTTCTCTTTCAACGGCGCATGGACTCTTGCACCCAGAATCTCGGCGCGGTACGTCGTAAGCGAACGCATGACGGCAACCGGTTCGTGGGGCTACTATCACCAGACCCCAACCTACCGCGAATTCCGTGGAAAACCTGCGCCGGGCGAAACGATTCTTGGCGCCCTCAACCGGGATATCCGGTCCCAGCGGGCCGTACAGTATGTGCTGGGCGGCGAATATTTCCTGCCTGCAAGGCGGCTGTACGTACGCGCCACCGCTTTTTACAAGGATATGGACCGTCTCATATCGTATGACGTGCGGAACGTGCGCCTCCTGTATTCCGGGGAAAACGATGCGGAAGGGCGGGCTTTGGGGCTGGATGTGCATCTGTACGGCGAACTCGTACCCGGGCTCGAAAGTCGGCTGAATTACGCGTACCTGCATGCCGTCGAGACCTTTCTGCCGGAGTACCGGGCGGAGAACCTGGACGGAACGATTCCGCGCCCTTCGGACCAGCGCCACACCATTTCTCTCTTTGTGCAGGATTATATCCCGGGAGATTCCACATGGAAAGTGCATTTGCGCGGCCTCTTCGGGAGCGGATTTCCGTATACTCCGCCCATTCCGGACCGTCAGCTCGGGAGATTCGTGATTCAGGTGCCCGGCGAAAGGAATTCGGCCCGGTACCCCCCGTACCGGCGGGTCGATCTCGGCATCACGAAAGTCGTGGGCGTCGGGGCTGGATTGCGCCTGGAATTGACCGCAGAGCTACTCAATGCGTTCGATATGGCGAATACGGTGGCCTATGCCTGGACGCCCGGCGGCGACGGTATCTGGGAGCGGATTCCCACGCGCCTGACCCCGCGCACATTCAACGTCCGGGCTCGTGTGGAATGGTGAGCAAACATTTCATAAACCCCTATATTCGAACCCGGATCGGTCATCGACATTTCAGAAAATCTCATGCCCTGCCGCAGGGATATATTCTTTCGATTTTCCGGGCGTCGAAATTCTCCGATCGGGGCGTTCCGCCGGCGCCCGCAGGGAACAGACGACCCCCTTGCCGTTAAAAACAATATTCCTGTCCGTAAACGGACGCGAATATCGCGCACCTGGTGCGGATGCGTATAAGAACCTGACAAATATATCTTCAGGGAGTTGGTCTTCACATTCGGACGGCAGGCCCACCCTCCTTGTGCAAACAGGGAGGTCCTTTCTTCGGAAAGGCAGGGACGATCGAAGGAATGCGAGCGATTCCCGCCTATGTAAGGTAGAGGTTCTTCTATCCACCGCTCGGGAGCGCGCCCTTTTCGGGAGCCGCCCCGGCGCCGACTTCGGGCGCTTCGTTGCGCCTGTACGGGCCGGGGCGTTCCTTTATATCAATGACAGGGCGGAGACGGTGCATATGGCGCATACCCCAGAAGCCTTCCGTAAAATCTTCGCCGCCGCCAGGCCGCCTGATCCAACGCTACGCGCCGCCATGCCAAAGAAGCGATTCAGGCCCTGGTGAGTATCCTGTACTAATCCTCTGAAATAAAGCAGCATGTCCGGCGTCATCGGACACATTCTGATCCTTTTCGGCTTTGTAGTCTGCGCGCTCGCGGGCTACGCCTATCTTCAGGCCGCGCGCACCGGCAATCCGGAATGGCGGTGGATTGGACGGGCCGCCTGGGGCGCTATGACCGCAAGCCTTGCGGCGGCGGCAGTGATCCTTATGGTCCTGCTTCTGACGCACCAGTTCCAGTACTCCTACGTATATCAGCAAACGTCCCGTTCGCTGCCGACCCACTTTCTGGTTTCCTCTTTCTGGGCCGGTCAGGAAGGATCGTTTCTGCTCTGGATCCTCCTGATGAGCGCCCTCGGGCTGGTCCTGATGCGTACCAAACGCACATGGGAAGCCCCGGTCATGACGATCGTAGCAGGGTCGCAGTGGTTCCTTATTTCCATGATCGCGGGGTTGCAACTGGGGCCGCTGCGCATAGGCGCTTCGCCCTTCGCCACGCTGGCCGAAAAATTCCCGGACGCTCCCATGCTGCAAATCCCCGGTTTCATCCCGGCGGACGGGTCCGGACTCAACGACCTGCTCCAGAATTACTGGATGGTCATTCACCCCCCTACGCTTTTCCTGGGGTTCACCCTGATGGCCGTCCCGTTCGCCTTCGCCGTCGCGGCGCTATGGAAACGCCGGTATACCGAGTGGATTCCGCAGGCGCTGCCCTGGGCGCTCGTCGCTACCGCGGTGCTGGGCGTGGGCATCGCCATGGGCGGCTACTGGGCGTACGAAACCCTCAATTTTGGCGGCTACTGGGCGTGGGACCCCGTGGAAAATTCCTCGCTCGTGCCCTGGCTTACGGGGATCGCCGCCGTACACGCCATGATCATCCGGAAGAGAAGCGGAAGAGGGCACAAGTCCACCTTCCTGTTCTGCATTCTTTCGTACATGCTGGTCATTTACTCGACCTTCCTGACGCGGAGCGGGATTCTTGGCGACGTGTCGGTGCATTCCTTCGTCGATCTGGGGATGATGAACCAGCTCCTCGTCTGGATCCTGGGCATGGCCGCCGTCGGGTTCGGGCTTTTCGCGTACCGCTACCGGGAGCTTCCGGCGCCCGACCGCGAACCCAACCTGCTCTCGCGCGAATTCATGACGTTTTGCGGGGCGATGCTGCTGGCCTGCCTGGCGGCGGTCATCATCGTGGGCACCAGTTCTCCGATTCTGGGGAAACTGTTCCGCGAAGCGCCCTCCACCGTGCCGATCGCCTTCTACAACAAGTGGACGATCCCGATTTCCATCCTGCTTGTGTTCCTGGCGGGTCTGGGGCAGCTTTTCTGGTGGCACAGAATGGACATCGAGCAGGTGAACCGGGTGCTCATCAAGCCGATCGCGGGGGCCGTGGTCAGCACGGTCGCGGTGCTCATCTTTACCCCGTTCGTGGCGACGACCGTCCAGCGGCCCGATCTTTCGGCAGCGGGCGCGGCGCAGGACGTTACTCAGGCCGGATTCGGGTTCGGCGGCGTCGGATTCCTTGAAGGTTTCCAAAATTTCGGGCAGATCTACGGAACGGGCATTCTCCTGCTCTTGCTCGTGTTCATGGCGTTCTTCGCCCTTTACGGAAACGGCATGGTGCTCTGGAGGATCGGGCGGGGCAATCCGCGCATGGCGGGCGGCGCTACGGCGCATGTAGGGTTCGCCATTATGGTCCTCGCCATTGTGGCGTCGAGCGGGTTCAGCAAGCCGATCGGGGCCGTACGCGGCGCGCCGCTCGCCGAGGGCCGCGACAGTTTTATCATCGAGCGCGGCCAGACGCGCATGATCGGCGGGTACCGCGTGACCTATTCGGGGCGCGAACGCACGGCGCGCAACCGCCCGGTGTACGTGCTGGATTTCGTCGATCCGAACGGGCGGGAATTCACGGTCAGGCCGGTCGTGTACAAAAGCGCTCAGGCCCAGTGGATCCAGCACCCCGACCACGAAATGTACCCGGACAAGGACATCTTCGTGGCGGTGTCGCCGAGCGTGATGCAGGAGGATGTCCGGGCGTCCGACGACGATCCTGTGGCGCAGCAGGGCGAACTCACGATTTCTCGCGGCGATTCCATGGTGGTGGGCGACGACGCCTTCGCCATACAGTTCGTCAATTACCAGACGGACCTGGCCGATCTGCCCGATTCCACGGAGATCGGCGTGGCGGCCCTGCTGGACGTGACCCATCTCGAAACCGGCGAAACCCGCCGTTTGACGCCGGTCTACCTGATCATGCAGGACCGTTCGCAGCAATACATTCAGAATCGCGTCAGCGATTGGGGCCTGACGGTCACGTTTACGGGGATGAACGTGGATAACGGCTCCATCCGCCTCTTCCTGGAAGGCGTTGCCGTAGCCCCCAACGACTGGCTCGTCGTGCAGGCCTACGAAAAGCCGTTCATCAACTTCCTCTGGTTCGGGTTTCTGCTTCTTACCTGTGGCTTCGGGTTCGCGGCGTACCGGCGCTATGCGGACAACCGCCATAGTGCGCAGCGCGCAGAACGCACAGGATACTCCGATCAGGGGTAGTGTCAGGAGTGGTGCGGGCGCGGAGCGCCCTTCGGGAGGCTGAGAAGGGGCACGCTGGCCGCGTCATTCATTGTGTGGGGGGACAGGCCACACTGCTTCGTCATTTCTTGCCAGCGCGCGCCTCTCAGCTTTGCGGACGTAATCAAAGCATCCTTTACAGATTCTCGATCGCCTCGGAAGCCGCCTCGCGGCCCTGCGGGGTCAGCGCCAGCAGATCGTCCTCGTCCTCGTCATTCGTCCGCTGCACCAGTCCGTTCGATTGCGCCCTGCGGACGACCCGCCGCGCAAAATCCCGTTCCCAGGAAAGGTGTTCCTCAAGGTGCCCGATACGGTGTTCTATGTCCGCCTCGGGCAGTCCCTCGTGGTTGAACAGGTGGATGGCGAGCATCGTTTCGGCGAATTCCCACTTCTGCCGGATGCGCCGCTGCCGGCCCGCAAGGATGCCGTACCGGGGAGCGCCCAGCCAGACGGCCAGGAACACCAGACCCGATGCCGTGGCCATGGCGCCCGCAATGGATACGTCGAAAAGGCGGGCCATCTGAAACCCGCCCACGGCGGACGCCGCCCCGAGGGCCACGCTCAGCAGGATCATGTCGCGAAGCCGGTCCGTGAGCAGGTAGGCCGCCGCGGACGGTGCCACCATCATGGCCACGACCAGGATCGACCCCACGGCGTCGAACGCCGCCACCGCCGTGATGGACACGAAGGTCATCAGCCCGTAATGAATCAGCACCGGCCCGAAACCCAGCGCCGCCGCCAGCCCGGCGTCGAATGTGGCGATCTTCAGTTCCTTGTAGAAGAGGGTGATGAAGGCGACATTCGCCAGCCCGACGGCGCTCATTATATACAGGGCGCGCGGTCCGATATCCCTGCCCCCGACGATCAGCCGGTCGAAGGGCGCAAAGGCCGGTTCGCCCAGCAGCACCGCATCGGTGTCGAGGTGTACGTCCCCGGCAAAGCGGGCAATGAGAATAATGCCGATGCTGAACAGCACGGGAAACGTCAGCCCGATGGCCGCGTCTTCCCGGACCAGCCGCGTGGACATGAGCAGTTCGACCAGCATTACCGTGAGCACGCCCGTGGCCGCCGCAGCCAGAATCAGCAGGGGGGAATTGAGATTGTGGGTCAGAAAGAAGGCGATTACGATGCCCGGCAGGATCGCATGGCTGATGGCGTCGCTCATCATGGCCATCTTGCGCAGCACGAGAAACGTTCCCGGCAGCGCGCACGCTGCGGCCACCACCACCGCGAGGAGTTGTATTTCCATCTCGCCCTGGGTCATGTCCGCTCCTCTTTCAGGGTTTCCACGTTTCGCAGGCCGGCGTCGGTGAGGGCCCACCCGCTCGCTGCGCGGCGGACCAGCCCGTCCCTTTCCAGGCGCCCGAGCAGGCGTTCTACCGGGACCTCGTTCGCGCGCATGGCCTGCACGGCTCCCTTCGGGTGAGGGCGGAGCGGATCGTTGTGCTGCATCCCGAGGGCGTACAGGTCCAGCAGCACGGTTTCCAGCTGGAAGCGTCCCGTGCTCCGCCGGGCCCGAAGATGTCGCGCCGCCAGACCGCGATTGGGCGCGAACAAGAGCGACAGCACCATGATTACCCCCATGCATAGCACGATCAGCGGGCCGGTGGGCAGGCCGGTCCCGGTGCTGCTGAGCACCGCGCCGGTTACGCCGGCCGCCGCGCCGAACCCGGCGGACAGCAGCACCATCTTCCACAGCGTATCGGTCCATTGCCGCCCGGCCGCCGCAGGCGCCACGATCATCGCGCTCATCAGCACCACGCCGACGGTCTGCAACCCGATCACGATCGCCACGACCAGCAGCGCGGTCAGGAAAAGATCCACGCGGCGCATGGGCAGGCCCAGCGTACGCCCGAATTCCGGGTCGAAGGCCAGCAGTTTCAGTTCTTTCCAGAAGAGCGCCATCAGGAGGAGCGCCGCCCCTCCCGGAACCGCCATCGTAACGACGTCGCGCCGGACGAGCGAGGAGGCCTGCCCGAACAAAAATGTGTCGAGGCCGGCCTGTGCGGCCCCGGCCCGCTGCCGGATATAGGTCAGCAACACCAGACCGATACCAAAGAACACCGACAGAGTCAGGGCAAGCATGCTATCGTACTTGATCCGGGTGGTCCCGGTGACGGACATGATCCAGAGCGTCGCCAGCCATCCCGCAAGCGCGGCTCCGATCATGAGTGCAAGGGGCGTCTTGCCGCCCGTCAGCAGAAACGCGATCGCTATGCCGGGCAAGGCTGCGTGGGAAATGGCGTCGCCCAGGAGGCTTTGCCCGCGCAATACGGCGTAGGTCCCCAGGCCGCCGCTTACGATACCCAGCACGGCGGAACCCAGCGCCACCATCCGCAGCGTATAGTCGCTGAACAGTTGCTCCATCGCGTTGTCCGGGGAATGTCCTGGGGAATGTTTCGGGGAATGTCCTGGGGAACGTTTTTTGGAATATTCCGGGAAATCTCCCGGGGAATGTCTACGGCGCGATCGTGTCGGAGGGACCTGCGGCGTCCGCGCTCCGCAGAAAGGCGATGCGCCCGCCGTACGCAAGGCGCAGGTTGTCCGGCGTAAACGCTTCGTCCACCGGGCCGGAAGCGATCCGCCGCACATTCAGCAGCATCGCATGATCGAAGTACTCCGTGACGGTTTGCAGGTCGTGATGCACGACCAGCAGCGTGCGCCCCCTTTCCCGGAGTTCGCGCAAGAGGTCGATAATGGCCCGTTCGGTGACGGCGTCGACCCCTTGCAACGGTTCGTCCATCAGGTAGATGCGTGCGTCCTGCACCAGGGCGCGCGCCAGAAAAACGCGCTGCTGCTGCCCGCCGGAGAGTTGCCGGATCTGCCGGTGGGCGAAATCTTCCATACCTACCCTTTCGAGGGCTTCCCGGGCGCGTTTGCGTTCGCGTTTGCCCGGCCTTCGTATCCATCCCAGTTGTCCGTACCGCCCCATCATCACCACGTCGAGCACGCTGGTCGGGAAATCCCAATCGACGCTGCCCCGTTGCGGCACATAGGCAATGTCCTGCCGGCAGGCCTCGTACGGAGACCCGAAGAAGCGGATGCGCCCCGCGGATATCTTCAGGAGATCCAGCAGGGCCTTGACGAAGGTGGTTTTCCCGGCGCCGTTCGGACCCACGACCGCCATGAGCACGCCGGAGGGCACGGTAAGGTCGATGTCCCACAGGACGGGCTTGTCCCGGTAGGCGACGGTCAGGTCGCGCACTTCTATGGCCGCAGGGTCGCTCACGCGGATATTCACGCCGGGTCCCCGGCAAGGGCAGCCACGATGGTGTCGATGTTTTCGCGCATCATGCCGAGGTACGTGCCCGCCTGCGAATCGGGATCGCCCAGCGCATCGCCGTAGAGCGTCCCTCCGATGCCCACCTCGAAACCCCGCGACCGCACGGCTTCCTGCACGGCCTCTATGCCGCGCGGGGAAATGGAGGTTTCGACGAACATCGCCGGAATCCGGCGGGCGGCCACCATATCGGCCAGCTGCTGCACATCCGCCGTGCCGGCTTCCGCCGCCGTGCTGATGCCTTGCAGGCCATGCACCTCGAACCCGTACGCTCTGCCGAAATATCCGAACGCGTCATGCGATGTGACGATCACGCGGCGATCCGCCGGAATCGTTGCGGTTCGTTCCTGCACGTACGCATGCGCGCGATCCATCTCCGCAAGGTAGCTGTCGAGGCGTTCCAGGTAGTCTCCTGCCCGGAGCGGATCGGCTTCCGCAAGGATTTCCTGTACGCGCCGCGCCGCATCCTGCCAAAGGGTCACATCGAACCAGATATGGGGGTCGTAGTTGCCCCGGAACAGTTCCGAATCGATCAGCTCCTCCTCGGTAACGCTTTCTTCCGCCACGGCGAATGCGGGGATCTCGCGCTGCCGCATCCGCTCGAACACGTCGGCCATTTTCCCCTCCAGATGCAAGCCGTTGTAGAGGATCACGTCGGCCCCGGCAAGGCGGTTCACGTCTCCGGCGCTTGCCTTGTACAGGTGCGGGTCCACGCCCGGTCCCATGAGGCCGGTCACCGATACGTGTTCGCCGCCTATCTGCGCCGCCAGGTCCGCCAGCATGCCGGTGGTGGCGACGACGCCGAGCCGGTCCGGGAAGGCCGCGTCGTTGCCGCGCGTTTGCCCGCAGGAAGCGACCACGCCGGCGGAAAGCAGCACCGCAAGGAAGAGGGGGTACGATCGCATGGGAGGGTGTCTGTCAGAGATGCCTGTTAGAGAAACATGGCGCAGAAACGCCGAACTATGCCATTACTGTCTCAATACAAGTTAAATATACTTTTAGTTTCGGCTAAATTTCAAGAAAGATCGTCTGTACGCTGTTTTTACACCTTTTTTACTCTATTTATACTCCATTTCCACCCCTTTTTCGCTCATTTTTCATTCAATATCTTGCGCATGCGCCTCCGATTTCTTCCTTTCCGTTCGTCAAGAACATGGGGAGGATTCAGGAATAAAAAACCATTCTGCCCTTTCGCTCCGGCGACCCCGCCGATCCGTCCGATTCACCACCATGCGCAAAGAGGATACCCAAGGCTTCGACGGTCGCCTGATGCGCCGCATCGTGCGCTATCTGGCCCCCTACAAGTGGTGGGTGCTGGCGGCGTTCGTGCTGACGGCAGGCGCTTCTTTTCTGGGGCCGCTCCGCCCCCGGCTGGTGCAGGAGGCCATCGACGGGTATATCGTGCCGGGGGACCTCGAAGGGTTGCAAAGGATCATTCTCCTTCTGGTGGGCGCCCTGGTCGGCGAGGGCGTATTTTCGCTCATGCAGGGGTATCTGACGCAGTGGATCGGGCAGAATGCGATCTACGATCTGCGCACCAAAGTTTTTCGCCATATCCAGCGGCAGCCGCTTCGTTTCTTCGACCGCACGCCCGTGGGCCGGTTGATCACGCGGGCGACGAGCGACGTGGAGGCGCTCAGCGACGTGTTGTCGGCGGGCGTGGTCGTCATTATGGGCAACCTGTTCCGGATCGCCTTCATCCTGTATTTCATGTTCTCCCTGAACTGGGTGCTGGCGCTGGTCGTGCTGGGCGTGATGCCCGCCATGGCGTACGGGGTCTTCCAGTTTCGCCGCAAGGTGCGCGTGCAGTACCGGGAAACCCGCAAGCAGGTGGCGCGGCTCAATTCGTTCCTGCAGGAGCATATTTCGGGGATGCACATCGTGCAGGCGTTCAACCGGGAACGGGAGGAAATGAAGCGGTTCAGCGGGATCAATCACGAGCACCGGGCTGCGCAGATCAAGACCATTTTCTACTTTGCGCTCTTCTGGCCGATGGTGGACATCGTGGCGTCCACGGCGCTGGGGCTGGTGATCTGGTTCGGGGGGTTGCAGGCCATGGCCGGGACGCTCACGATCGGCGTGCTCATTGCCTTTATCCAGTTTTCCCGGCAGTTTTTCGAACCCATTCGCAATCTTTCGGACCAGTATAACACGTTGCAGAGCGCGATGGCCGGGGCGGAACGCATTTTCGGGCTGCTCGACGAGGACCACTCGCTTGCCGAAAAGGAGACGCCTGTCGCGCTCGACCGCGTGCAGGGCCGCATCGAGTTCCGGAATGTCTGGTTTTCGTATCGTCCGGAAGAGGAGGACGGCGACCGGGAAACCGACTGGATTCTGCGCGACGTGTCGTTTGTGGTGGAGCCGGGGCAGCAGGTGGCCATTGTGGGGGCGACGGGGGCCGGGAAGACGACGATCATCAATACGCTTCTGCGTTTCTACGATATCCAGCGGGGGGGTATTTTCATCGACGGGATCGATATCCGGGACCTGCGGCTGGCCGAACTGCGCCGCCGCGTGGGGCTGGTCCTGCAGGACGTGTTTTTGTTTTCCGGTTCGATCGCGCATAACCTGACGCTGGAAGATCCGGACATTACCGAGGCGGACATGCGGCGGGCTTCCGAACTGGTGGGGGCCGACGCCTTCATCCGCAAACTGCCCGACGGGTACGGACAGGACGTGCGCGAACGGGGCGCTTCGCTTTCGCACGGACAGCGGCAGTTGCTTTCGTTCGTGCGAGCCCTCGTGTACGATCCGGAGTTTCTGGTGCTGGACGAGGCGACGTCTAGCGTGGATACGGAAACCGAACGCCTCATCGAGCAGGCCCTGGAGAAGTTGATGGCGGGCCGTACGTCCCTTGTGGTGGCGCACCGGTTGTCCACCATCCAGCATTCGGATCGGATCCTTGTCATGCACAAGGGGCGGATCCGGGAGCAGGGCGCTCACCAGGAGTTGCTGGCGATGGACGGCCTGTACCGCCGGTTGTACGAATTGCAGTACGCTGAACAGGAAGGGCAGCAGGCCGCCTGAGGTGTTTACAATCCACTTTTCGATCCGATTTCCCCGCGCCATTCACCTGATACACCGCACGCCATGACCGCCTATTACGAATCGCACCACCTGTCCCGCTTTGGCGATATCGGGAAGGGGAACAAAGAGTTGGCCGATCTTTTCTTTGCCTGGTACGGAAAGGTGTTCGAGGAGGGCGCTCTGACGGTGCGCGAAAAGGCGCTGATCGCGCTGGCCGTGGCACATACCGTGCAGTGTCCTTATTGTATCGACGCCTACACGGACGAGTGCCTCGGGAAGGGGGCGGACCTCGAGCAGATGACCGAGGCGGTGCATGTGGCCTCGGCGATCCGGGGCGGGGCTTCGCTGGTGCACGGCGTACAGATGCTGGAGCAAGCCGAAGCACAAACTATGTGAACCATTTCTTGTGCCGGTTCGTAGGCCGGGTGTCTATTCGTTCTGCGGGACGGTTTTTCGCATATGGAAGTATCCACTGAATTCATCGCTTTGGAGCAGCTCCCCGGGGGGGACGGCAGTGCGCTCGAACTCGAAGGGCCGAGGGTGACCACCAGTCTCCGGTACCGGCGCGAACCGCTGGCCCGGCCGGAGGAGCAGTTGCGCGTGCTGAATGCGCTCGAAATCGAGGCGGGCCCCTCGAAAACGGGGGATTTCGACAGGGATCTGGCCGTTTCGGGGTGGGGGCGTCTGGCGCCTGCGCAGCTGGACGTGTTCCAGATCAATGTGGGCAAGTTGTGCAACATGACCTGCCGGCATTGCCATGTCGATTCGGGGCCGGACCGGACGGAGGAGAACATGGACCGGGAGACAGTGGACGCCTGTCTGCGGGCGATCGACCTGTCCGGCGCGCACACGGTCGATCTGACGGGCGGGGCGCCGGAGCTGAATCCTCATTTCAGGTATCTGGTGGAGGAGTGCGTTCGGCGGGGCAAGCATGTCATCGACCGGTGTAACCTGACCATTCTGATGACGCGCCGGTTTGCCGATCTGCCGGAATGGATGGCCGAGCGGGGGGTGGAGGTGGTTTGTTCGCTGCCGCATTACCGGCAGTCGGGCACGGACGCGCAGCGGGGGGAGGGGGCGTACGAGCGGAGCATTGCCGCGATCCGCAAGCTGAATACGGCGGGATACGGCCAGGGGGATGCGGACCGGATATTGACGCTGGTGACGAATCCGGTGGGGGCGTTTCTTGCGGCCAGCCAGCAGTCGCTCGAAAGGGAATGGAAGGAGGCGCTGGCGCGGAATCACGGGATTGCGTTCGATCGCCTGATTGCGCTTAACAATATGCCGATGTCCCGGTATCTCGAATGGCTGGCGGGCAAGGGGCTTGTCGAGGAATATATGCACCGGATCGTGCAGGCCTTCAATCCGGCGGCCATTCCGGGGTTGATGTGCCGCAATACGTTGTCGGTGTCCTGGGACGGGTATCTGTACGATTGCGATTTCAACCAGCAACTCGATATGCGGCTCGATCTGCCCGGCGGGCTGCGTCCGCATGTGCGGGATTTCGATCTGGAGGCGTGGCGCCGGCATGCGGTGCGGACGGCGCGGCATTGTTACGGATGCACGGCAGGGGCGGGGGGTTCG